>Ga0179591_1216637_pt1 | contig 22056 bp, 23 predicted proteins | sample CZOMad2_1_08_16f_FD_182891 | JGI IMG/M metagenome (GOLD analysis project Ga0179591, IMG submission 182891) | Vadose zone soil fungal communities from Angelo Coast Range Reserve, California, USA - CZOMad2_1_08_16fungal (PacBio error correction) | ecosystem: Environmental > Terrestrial > Soil >... | reverse complement strand
TGGACCCTACTCTGTATACCCTCCCCTGCGGCGTCTTCAATACGCCGGCTCAGATGAAGATTGCGTCTAAACAGGGCGAAAACTCGACCTCCCCCCCTCCTCCCTCTGAACCCTTAAACAGGTCGCTAGGAAATATATTTACCTGGTATGGGGTGGGGGTTGGTTCTTTGGTTTTTTTTTTTTGTTTTTCTTTTTTTGCGCAAGAGAGCTGCTTTTTTTTCGAGTATGACGCCTGTCTTTCTGTAATTGTACCGTCGTTTTTTACTCGTACAATGCCCTCAGTGCCGTATCTCCCGCACGTAAAGAGGCCCCCTCCTCTTTTATCTTTTCTTTTCAATGAGAAATAGTCCAAACTTGCATACTGTCGCCTTCGGCGGAGGCCCCTTTACAATTTTCAAGTTCTTTTACCCTTTGCGAGCTGACTTCAAGGCCCGTCCTCCTTAGGCCGTCTTCCCCCTCTCCTGTCCCTTTCCTTCTAGAGTAGATAATGGATAACTAACTCTCGCCGCGCCAGTATGAGACTGGAGCCAGAACCTTTTCCCCTCTTTTCTTCGACTTCCCAGTGATACCCCTCCGGAATAGGATATTGTTGATTAAAACTGGTTTGAAAATTAGCAACTTTTTTTTTCAGTCTTATCTTCCTTTGTGTAGTGTAAATCGATCGTACCAGCGGCCTTCTGAGGTTGTTCCTATTATCCTTCCTCCTTTGAATCCGACCTGGTGAGACCCTTTCCGAGAGACCCTCCCGTAGTTTTTGATTAACATCATTCTGGCGTCATAAATTTTTTCCCTTCTTTCTGTAAGAAACCACAAGGAGATGTAGAGAGCGTACAGACTCTTCGTCCACCTCCTTTTTTTGGGTTTCACAGGTGGTCAGTGCACTGCTTTTATCTTTGCCTCCGCTGTTTTCTTTGTTGCTCTTTGATATACCTATAGAACACACCTTACGGACATGGCACCCCTTTTCCCCTTTTCCCTCGGTTTCCGGAAGAATCCTTTGAATGGGTAGGCGGCTTGGCCTAGTAGAGGCACGAAGTGCTGTTTCCGTTCCCTGGTTAGTTTGAGCCAAGCAGTGTTCCGCCCTCACGACCCTGTCTCCCCAGGTGGTCCCTCCCTCCCCCTCTTTATGATTTTTTAGTTGGGATTGCTAAATATGTGATGTTCATCTGAACATTTATTCATATCTTTAGTTGTCGGCCAATTCCAGGAAGCTGAATAGGACCAGCTCCTTCCCCCCCCCCGATTCTCTCTTTTTCTTTCTTTCGCCTGTAAAGGTAGTCTTCCTCCAGCGTCAGCTGTAACAAAGAAGATCTGGTCAAATGTTCAAGTCCCAGTTCTGCGGTTAGCCCTCTTGGCCATTGGTGCTACTTCTTTCGTTACTAGACGCTGTCAACTCCCCCCCCCAAGAAAAGTACGCGTATGGAAGAGCTATTATACAAATATCCTGCCCTACTGGGGATATTCGATGAAGGAGTGCCGTGGGAAACAAAAGGGAATGACTTCCCCCTCCCAGTTTTTTCGAGTGTGCAGTTTTTATAGGTCCATTTGCGTTTCCTGTTACAGTCACGTTCTTTCATTATACCCTTCTTGCTCTATTGTTGATTTCCAGACTAAGCGTTCAACCTCGTACACGCTGTCTCTTTGCTTCCCTTTTAGATGAACCCGTCTTTTGCCATGTCCCAACGAGGTTCCTTAACAGGTCTAACCAATTTCTCCTTTCCTCCTACTTATAAGTTTTATCACAAGCGCATCGGGGTCTGGTCCGTGAGATAGGATCGCTTCTATTTTTTCCCTTCTTTTTTTTTCTTCCTTCTCTAACTCCCGAACATTCCCGAGAGAGAGGCCAATGTGGGATTCCTTCTTGCCCCCCCCCTTCGGCTCTCCCCATACGTGCGTTGAGATTTTTTTCCTCGCTTTGAAAAGACCTTCACCAGGAAAGTTTCCCGGCGCCCTTTCTCCTTCCTTCTTCCCTGATAGACTTTGGAGGCTCTGTATAGCGGGTTTTTTCCTGCAGGTACCTTACCTTTTTTTGAACAATGAATCCTTACCCTCAGTGTGAGCGACCCGGCCGACTAGTCGAGAGGGGTCTCTTCCCTTCCCTTCCCATCTGATAAAATAACTTATGCGCTTTGGATAGATGAAGCAGAGATCTGAATCCTCCTTTTCTTTAGTGTGCTTACTTGATCTCGGCGCTGGAGCGCCAGCAATCCTAGAGGTTTTTCCCTTTCTGGTCCCTTTCGAACATTCTTGATTAATCGTAGGTTGCACCTGTTTTTTTTACGACGGTTTTCTGTGAAGCTTTCCTCTCCTGTTATCCCCTACCTCCGATGTATGAGCCAAAAGCTAGGAACTTTTCCCCCAGAACCCCTTCAAAGGAGAAGCCTAGATTTAACTCCTTGTTGTGAAATGTCCAAACCCGTGTTTTCTTCTCTCTTTTCTTCTTTATCTCACACTCCAGACCTCTCAGAAATTACGTCTCTTGGTCCCTGTCCCTGTGCCAGGCATAAAATTTCCTTCTTCGAGATGTTTTTTGTCCCTGGTTCTTTTCGTATAGGACGGAGAAGCCGGTCCGAGGCCCCGAGCAGGTACAGGACATCTAGATCTCCCCCTTCCCTTCTCCTCCCTCTTAGTTTCGATTGAGCTTCCCCAGGAAAAAGTAGGACCCTCTCGTCCATGGATACCTTTTTGTGCGTATTGACCCTCTTTTCAAGTGGCGAACGATTGCATCTTCCGGCAGACATGTACCCAGATTTTTCCCCCCCCTCTCCTTTGTGTCTTCCTAGTAGTATGGGTTTGGATTCTTTCTTCCCTGAACAAGCACCAATGAGACCTTAGAAGGTTGTCATGGTCGGTCCTCTTGAATTATTCAAATTCCCTTTACCTATCCTCCTGTGTTTTTGTAGAGTTTCCGAGTGCCCGTCTTTCATTTTTTTAAGTCGCTGCATGAGAATACAATGGCGAAGCTTCTGAACCAGCCAGTTGATGGTGGATACCAGCTCTCCTTCTTTCCCCTTCCTTCTCCATGGTATTGTACTGTGTCTTATTGTTGAACGAGCCTTCCTTTTTTTTTCCAAAAGTAGATGACCACTCAGGATAGATGACGCTGATCTTGTTCTTTCTCTCCCCCTTTTTCTTCCCCCCCCTTTGAAATTATCTTTCGGGACCTTATTTGAATCCCGCAGCCCTTAACGCCGATGGAGCAACTCCCTCCCTTTTGTGGCCCTCTTTTGCGGAGGGCCCCTCTCCCAAGTGTTCCCCCCTACACCAAGATGCCGATTCAGATGTCTCCGGATCCACATGATTATGCCAGCACACAAGCGGCTTGACGACGGTCTCGCGTTGAACCCCTTACTTTTCTTACACCGCAGGACCCACCCTTATTATGGGCCAGCCTTTATTGCACTCCCTACACTTCCGATTCAGACTAAAGAAAGACTTCCACATCCTTTCTAATGGGTGCAAAAGTTGAACGTTTTTCCCTCCCCTTTTGGACCTGTTACATCTTCCTTTCTTAAGATGTTCCAGCCTCACCCTGACCGACCTCCTACTAAGTAGTCTCTTCATGCCAAGCTGAACACCATGACAGAGAGGTACTAGTCTTGAGACCCTCCCCTCTTTTTTCTGATAAAGGTTTCTCTACCTCCTCTGGAACAGTTGATTCTTACTATCTCTTTCGACTTATTTCTCTTGAAAGGTCTCACCCTCTGGCTTTCGCAGGGAGTGTACCGAGATAGGAGGAAGTTTTACGGATCTCTATCTCCACCATATCCATTCTTGAAAGAAGAAGGCACCTCAAGTGCTACGTTATATCTTTCCTGATGGTTAGCACCTATATCAGTAGTAACTCTGCTAGACTGCGGTCTCAGTATAACATATTGAAGGTCTAGGATTTCACCTCCTCCCCCTTTTGGGTAGTTTTTAGCGACTATCTTTAGCCCCGTCTTAATTATCGACCCTTTAAATGTGTTCTTACGATTAGACTTCTGTTTTTCTGACTTCTCTCTTTTGAATCTTCTTCAAATTTTTGCCTCTAGCTGGAAGAGAGGGCCTCCTCTTCCCGACGAACGTCCCTTCATTCTCTTGCGATGGATTCCTCCCCTCTCTGATACCCTTTAGCCTGTTCTCATTCCCTGATCTATAAAGGCGGTCCGTCTTTTGAATGGCTCTTTCTCCCAAAACCATTCTTATGCTCCACTAAATAAAGAACGTATTCTGCCATTTCTCCCTTCATTTTCCTAGATGGAGACCTTTGCACCGTGGGAAACGATAGGTGGCTCTCCATTTGTTCTTATTTCTTCTAATTCTAAGGGTGAAATTCCCCAACTTCCTCGTTTTGGTTTTCTGATCGACGAGTCCGTAGGGAAGGGCCTTTTTTCCGGATAAGATTCTTTTTCCAATGGTACCTCTTGGGGAATTATGAAAAGCCGTTCTAGGGAAGACGGACTTTTCTTTATCAACCTCTCCTCCCTCCCCTCCGAGTCTTCTTTAAGGAATTCGGACCCCTGTGTAGTTCTCTCTTCTCCCTCCAGAGGTTTTGATTGAAGCTCCTCCTCGTAATCTCGTCACTTTATGTAGGCTCTCTCCTTCGTTTAGTTCCTTCAAAATTTTAATGGAATAACCTGACCCTTTCTTTTCCCCAACAGAGGGTTCCGCTTTTTCGACTGTTCGTTAAGGTTGAAAAGGCCGGTTTTTCCATTATTTTTCTGGAAATGCTTTTGACTTTTCCCCCCGGACAATGAGACGAAGGTCCTTGACCCCCTCGAGGAATATTTATTAATCATCCTTCGCTTTCTTCCGCTTTCTTCCTTCTTCCTTCTTACCATGGTTCCCTCTGGTAAGGTGAATATTGTAAAAGGAAGGAATAGGCTTCCCCTTTCCCCCCTTCTTTTAGACCCTATGGTGAAGACTTCCTTCCCTTTGGTAGGTGGTGATTAAATGACATTGCTCCTTTTACGCAGCACTTTTTTTCCTAATCTCTAGGCCATTTACTTTGGTGTCACCGCTGCGCTCGTAGGCGAATCAGAAGAACCTTAGTGTAAACTTAATCCCCCCTCCCCTTCCCCCTTTTTTGTCTTTGCGACATTTTTATGACCCGGATAGGTGTTCACTTACTCCCGCTAACCCATATCTTGGGCTTCAATACCTCTCGCTTTAGAGTTAGAAGGTGTGCGTCCAACTCTAATGCCGGATTCTCACTTTTCCCCTTCGAAGAGTCTCCCCCTCCTATATAGAAGCACATATGTACCGGAGGTCAAAGTTGCCTGCTACCCCTTAGGACTCACATGCCCTCCTCACACCTCCTCCCTTGTAGAATGCCTCGCAGACTTCCCACGCGACTATGGATGTAGCAGTAAGCTTGTTTCCCAGTTATGAAGTAGCCTTCTCATTCAGGCATTGGTGTCGGACCATTCTCAACCGCCAATTTCTTCTTCTGCTTCTACCCGCCTGGATCCCCTGGCGGCACCTCATTCTTTCTTAATAAAGAAAGCGGGGATCATTATCGTACCTATCAGCAATTGTTATTTATCCTAGGCTGAGGCCGGAGGTCGGCGTTAGCATTTCAGCCTTTCCCGGAATGGCCCCTTCATTGGAATGACGTGAGCTTCTTTGGCCAGGTAATAATGATTCCCCAGTTCCCTGGCGAGTGCTTCTGGTGAATTAGTAAATCTCAGAACCTTACCTTTTTGTATTGAATGTTCCTACCTCTTAATCCTATGGAGACGAGTTTTGGTTGTCCTCTTATTCTCGCTTGCAACGCGTCCCTTCCCTTGGCATTTCTTGATTCCGTCGTTTGGAACCGGATGCTCAGATTTTCATAAGATAATTCTCCCCGTCCGGTGTCAAATGACGGGTATCTACTGTAAAGCTCTCACCTTTCTCGTCCCTTTGTTGGGTTGAGACATTGACACTTTCCTCACTGTAGGGTTCCTTCACTTGAAGCTACTCTACTGGGTATTCCACAAAATCGGGTGAAATCGGTATTTCCTCACCGTTCTCCTCCACCTTTTTTTTTAGATCACGCCAGTCATCTCTTCCCCCTGTTTGTGTTTTTTGTTGGCGATTTCTAGATATCGAGTCCCCATTGCTGTTTTGCTCCCCTCCGGTTTCATGAGAGGGAAACCATTCGTCCACTTCCCTTGATGGACACGTCCCTGGGCCCCTTTTGTCGTAGACCTTTTTTTTCTTTTTGTGCGCGCCCGTCGTGATGGTAATTTCTTTCAGGCCTTTTTCCCTCGCCTTCGTTGTCCGATGTAACAATACCTTTTTTTTTGGTACAGCGCAAGCTTTTTTTTTTCTTCGGGAGTTGATCATTCCCTCTGTTTGTTTGGGCTTCTTAATTAAGATCCTCTTTTTCTCTCTTTTCTCGACCAACTTAACTCAAGCCTCCTGAGCTCACCTTCTTTTGTTCCATATTCCTCCTTGTTCCTGGGCTTCCCCGGAGCAAGTATCAATCTCTCTTTTCCTTTCCCTTTTCCCTCTCTAAGATTACTTTCCGAATTGTATTAATACTGATGTGCATTTTTCTTTGCACATATCTGACCCCTTTTCAAGTTTCTGGCTACCACGTATACCATTTTACACTTCTTGCTTTACTTATTTCTTTTCAATCCCTCTCTTCCCCCTACGCCATGGTGATTTTCTTAATTTCGTAGCAGGGGTAATGACACGGTTCCTTTTTTGTCCCCCTCTTCAAAGAGTTGTGACGTTTTCTCTTCCCATTTCTCTCAGCTTTAAGATTTTGTCCTCCCTTTTCACTGCTGCTTAGTTCTTTTCCGGTTCACTCTACTTTCCCCGTCTTTCTTGACTTTAGGCACTCTTTCTCGGCTCCTTCAAGTTTTCAAAATTTGTAGCAACGGTCAAATATTTTTTCAACTTAGCATTCTTTTCTTCCTCTATCTTATTCGTTTGTATGTGAAAGAGAAAGTTTATCTTTCTTATGGTTATGTCCCCTTTTCCTTTCTCGTTGACTCCCCTCGCTTTATAATAAGGATGACCCAGGTTCGAATGAGATTAATACCTCCAGCCCCTTTTTTTCCCGAAGTTTTTTTGGACGACTCTTCCCTCTTGTTTTTCTATTTTTGAATTCGTTTCTAATGTTCATTGCCTTTAGAGTTTTTTTCTTTAAGTTTTTCTGGACCCACATCTACGGGAATACCCATGTGGACAGTTCCGGATGTCAAATGGAATATCTCTCCTATTACTTTTTTCTTAGCTTTTGGTCTTTACTCTGACCCTTTCCTTCCCCCTTAGAGAAATCTTCCCATCCGAAGCACCGACATTTTTTTCTTTTCCACTTCAGTGCCGACCTCTCTTTGTGATCAGAGGAAGTTTTAAGCTTCTCCCCCTTCTTCTTTCTTGCGGATCCTTATTCCGACTAGGATAAGTTCTATTCCACTAATAACGTTCTTTTTTTTCTATAACATTCTTCTTGTACTAGAACTTAATTCCTTCTTTTGCAGCTTAGTTTCCTCGGAGAACAGAAGCTTTCTTTTTTTAACCCCGTTTTTCTCCCTGAAGTTTTTCTTTGTCTCTTTTTCCGAGATTTTCTTGAAGTACCGTTCTCGAGGAACGAAGAAACCCGACGATCCTGTTTTTCCAGATCTCCCGATGTCTCCTCTTCTGCTTTTTTTTTTGCACTGTTCCTGTGTTTTTCTTTTTCCCCCCCTGTGGCGTGTATCCCCTCCAAAAGCTAAATGACCGAAGTCTTCTGCCCCTTTAAGTTTTTAAACCTTCCTATTTTTTTGCCCCTTTCCTCTTGGTTTTTTGTGTCTGAACTGCGCATGCCTCCCCCTTGGCCGTAGTAAGAAACGCGATGTACCTTTCCCCTTTGGGAAGAAGGAACTAACAGATAAAAGATCCCCCGTTTAAGTGCTTTAGTAGTATATGTTTCCCAGTTTAGCCCGCTCTCTTCAGACTACCTTTGTATTTTTTTCTCCATTTTCCTCTGTTTTCGTTTCTCTTCCGTTGGGAATGGAAGCCTCTCTCCTTACCTCCCTAGTTGGTTTGTTTTTAGTCTTCCTTTTCTTTTTTCCTCCTTTCCAGCCCCCCGAGAGCAAGCCTGTGGTTAGCAGGTTGTCAGACTAGGATCTTTCCCTCCTATGGCCTGCAATTTTCTTTCTACGTTTCCCTCCTTTTGGGTTCCTTGAACCGTTTTATTCCCTGTCTCCGCCTGAATCTTTCCTTATTCCCTTTTGCGTAGGTGAACCTCATTTCTGGTGGAGACAGCTTTGTTATGAACGGCGTCCTTTTTCTCGGTTTCCCCTCTTTTTTTGTACAGCCAAAGTCTCTTCCTCTTCTTATCCCTTCGGAACGCGATGTCCGGTTGGAGATATTGAATGGGTTTGAGAAAGGTCCCAATTGTTTTTGTGATTTTACTTTCGGCTGAGGTCTCCCCGACCTTCAAGGGTTCCGATGGAAAGGAACACATCTCGATGGTGCTTGTTCTTGGTTAATTCTGAATTTTTTTTTCTTTAGCGGATCAGATGTCTTTCCGCCTATAAAATTAGCAGAAACTCCCCCTCCATAGCTGTTTCTTTCCACGGTTTAAATTTTTTTAACAGAGTCCCCCTCAGGTTACCCAGGTATTTTGTCCAGAACTTTCTCCTCTCCTTTTGCCCAGCTACCACCGTATTCCAGTCCCCTTTTTTTCCCTTTTCCTTTTGTTGGGACTCTAAGGGTTTTTTTACTCCTCTCTCTTTGCGTAGCAGTTTCCCACCTTTCAATTGCTACGTTTTCCTTTTCTCCCCCCTTTACCCACACGAACACCCATTTTTTTTTTTCTCAGATTTTAAGATTTCGAGAAAGACCCAACCGCCTTGGATTTTATCCCTGTTTGTCTCTTCAGAAGATTTCCCCCTCTTTTTTCCCTTATCGATTGCTGTTTTCTCGTCAATTCTGATCGGATTTTTTCCCCCAATTTCTCCCCTTTTTCGTCAGGTGCGGCCTTACTGTTTTTCCCACTTCTTGCAGTCCGGGTCCCTGTTTTTTCTTTTCTGACCCCGCTTTCAGTGGTCACCCTCTCTTCCTTTCTGAACCGTTTTTCTTTTAGAATTGAATCTATTCTATCAAACGAATCCGTTCCCTTTCGATATCATGCTTTTCTCTTCCCGGTCTTTTATATGAGTTACTTTTCTTCTTGTGCGGCCTCTTTTTTCTCTGATAGCAGTTTCTTCCCGTCTTTAATCTCTTCTTCTAGAATGAGGCCGTGAGTCCTAGAGAAGAGTTTCCTGAAGGTTTTACCCCCCTTTGAAGTAAGTGCCCCCTTAGATTGTCTCTGCATTGATATTTCTTCGCTGTCCTTTTCCGTTTCCCTTCCCATTTATCCCAATCTTTTATTGATATTAAGTGAAGAGATCCAAGTCCTGAATCCAACTTCCATTTTTGAGATGTTTGTAACACTCCTATTTCGATTACCCTTCCTCTACTTTTTCCTTCTTAGTCTCTCTTTCTTTTTGCTTTTGGAAGAAGGCGTGCGGAATAGGGAGCCTGGTCTTCAGGGTTTCCTGGTGTTGCCTTTTAGCCCTTTATTCCGACGAGTTTCCTGGCCTCTTCTTCCCCCTTTGTTTTTTCATTCCTTGTAGATTTCCGTATAAGAGTTCGATTAAAAACTTGATTTTTCCGTTCTAGGATTCCTATTGTTGCTAGTTTCTCTTTTTTTTTCCACCTTTTCTTTTAAACACGAGGCAGTCAGTTCTTTTTTTTCTTCACCCCAGGCCGGACATCGGCACGGTGGACGTGTTTTGAACGTGGAGAATCATAGGTGATTTCTTCTCTTTTACATTTCGCCTCTTTCCCTTTTTCTCTCTGTTTTTTTCCTTCTTCCGTGATGCGGACACTGGAACCCGTCGGCCTGTTCCCACTCCAGTTCTGCCTGTAGGATTAACCTTTCTGGGTCTCCTCGAGAGGTTGGCAGTTTTTTCCTTCCCTTGACTTTCCCTGGGTCACCCTCTTTTCTCTTTTTCCCCTGACAGGCTTTTTTTGGGTCCACGGAAATGGCAGCATCTTCTAGCCCACGAGTCGGTATCTCTCTCTTTCCCTTTTGGTTCTCGAGATACATTTGCGCGCCGTCTTCGCCTGGTTCCTTTCTCCTTTCCATTCCTTTCAATTTTTCAGGCCTTTTCAAGGCTAAGTTCCAACCTCGCGGCTTCCACGTGGTGCCCAGAATCTGTAACGTTTTTTAGTCAACTTCCTAACTTTTCTTTTTTTCTTCTCCCTTCCCCTCTTCTCGTTTCTTCATTTCCTGCTTGAGTTCCTTTCTTCTTATAAGTCTTTACCCTCTTAGGGATAAAAGTTACTCCCCCCCGTTGCCGATTTCTTCTGGTCCGGTGCATACCTCTTTTTTTCTTGTGTTGAACCAGCCGCCGCCTCAGTTAGAGGGTTCCTTGCAACCTCTTTTTCCTATCTAGGGGGAGCTCTTTCTTTATAGGAACCTCTCTTGTCCGTCCTCTCTTTCTTTTTGATATTCCGATCCTATTTCTTCTTTCGGCTCAACAAAATTTGCATCCCTTCGTCCTTTTTCCATGCAGAAAAGGGCATGTCCACTAGCGTCCCAACGTCTCCCTTTTCCCTGCTTTTTCTTAGATTGAAGCTTTTAGGTCCTTTCTTCCCTTCTTTTTGGTAGTTTTCACTTTTCCTCTCCTAAGGTAGTGCGTTCTTGTGCTGCCCCTTTCATAGCGAATAAGCAAGCTTTTCTACAGCGTTCATGATCCCCCCTCCCCCCTGTGATTGTCTTTTTTTTCTAGTCCCGTTCTCCTTCCAGTTTCTTTTTTGTTAAAACCCCCCCCCCCAGTAGAGGTAATTTTAGCTTTCACGATGTTTACCGGTCACTTTCATTTCCTCCCTTCTTTTTTCACCACTCCCGTTTTTCCCCTGGACTTATTTGAGATAAGGCTCCCTACTCTTCCCGCCGGATAAAACAAACTTTTCTTTTTCTGAGAATGGTACCAGATTTTTTTTAAATACTTTTTTGATCTCAACCCGGTCCCCCGTTCTTTTTTCCTTCCAGGATATTCTGCCCCCGAGCTGAATTAATGTCGCCCTTCGAACTTTTTCTCTTTCTTTCCCCTAGTCGATGACAAGGTATGCATCTAGTGTACCAATCTTAACGTATTCTTTTCTTCCACCCCTTGCAGCCGTTTCTCCCCTTCCTTTCAGGGCTCTCATTCCGGGTGTCCCATTTGTTCCCCGTGTCCCAATCCGGTTATTTTTTAGAAGAAACCGAAGAACTATCTTTACACTCCTTTTACATGTTCTCCCCCTCCCACCCTGGTCTCATTCTCCTTTCTCGTAAGTTAAAGAATGTTCACCCAAATTTTTTTTTTTCTTTTGGATTCTTTTCATTAAGTGTTATTTTAGAGTTAGTGAACTGCTGATTTCTCCCTTTCATCTCGTTTAAAGGAAGCTTTCCTTTCTAACTGCCTCCCCTTTCTTTCCTACTTATTCTTGTTATACTTCTTGAAGTATTTTCATCCTACGTTATGTCCCATTTTTCTTGGAAACTTCCTCTGCTCCCCTCAGTTTAATGGTCTTTCCCTCCCCCAGGTGCCTCCTTTTTTCCATTGCCAATCTTATTTTTTTGTTTTTGTTGGAATCATGGTCTTATTGATTCTCATTCTATTCCTTTTCCCGATTTTCTTGCCCCCATGCCTTAAGGACTCTAGGATCGATATTTTAACTTTGTCTCTGTCCATTTTTCCGTTACCTTCCCCTCCTTTTTCCCGTTCTGCACCGCATTATTTTTCCTTGCCCCCCGTCCCGTATAAAGCTTCAAGAGGGAGTAGCCTGATGGATAACCTCTTTATCTTTCCTTGGGCGACGTAGAGTAAATCTTTTACTTCCCCTCCTTTGATTTTTTTCTCACCTTTCCCCTCCTCTTTACAATTTTTTTTCTATCTTTGTACCGTTTTTTAACTGAAACGGTGAACGGACTTCCCCACGTCCAAAGCTTTCCCCTCGGATATCCTTCCAAGTTTCCCTTCTCTCTCTTCTGATGGCTCTTCTTCCAAAATTCTTTGGTTTTAATCGTCTCCCCGTCCCTTAATGGTTTATTAATGAAAAAAGAGACGGACACTTTGATGGCGGTCCCCGTTTGCCCCTTCAAATTTTTCCCTTTACACCCGCGGTTCCCTGAACATTCCAACTTTCTTTTTTTCTCTCTCGTTTTCTTTTGACCTCCCGAAGCATCGACCGGTGAATCTTTTGTTCTTCCTGACTCGCCGTTCTTTTTTTTTTAGTGACCTTTATAGTTTTTCTTTTTCTCCTGTCCGTCTGCACTACAACTCCCCTTAAAAATGACCACCTTCCATTCTGCGGACCCCTCTTTATGTTTTGCCCTAGGTGGAGTAGACGAATGACCTTATAATCTTCTTAGGGCTGTTGTTTTTTTTCCTCACTTAAGTGAGACTCTCCCCCTTTGAAAGTCCTTCTTTGAACTCTCATGATAGCTGAGCACTTTCTTCGGTTTTCTCCAAGGTGATTTTTCAATAGGGGGGTTTATTTTTAATGTTGTAGTCCCTTGTTGCAATTGATTCCTCCTGACTCCCACTCCCATTTCCCCCTCCTCTACCTGTTTTCCCAGCTCTCTTTTTTTGAAGCGGAAAGGATGCTTATCCCCCCGTCTAGTTCTTTTTCTCTTCTCTTTCCTATATCATAAGATATGTATACTCCTTCCTTGGTGGTTGTTTTATCCTCTTTTCCTCAGGCCCGAGTATCCCCCCCTCCCCCTCCCCCCAATCTTGCTTTCTCCGGATTCCGAGGAGCCCATCGCGGTCCTTTGTTCACCAGTTTTGGTCGCGGTCTTAGTGGTCTGCTCGTGCCCAGAATGGTGTCTTTGACGGCATTAGTACCTTCCAGTCGCTATCTTCCTCCTCCACCCGACCCCTCTCTTTCCCAAGATTCCTTCAGAATCCCGATTGTTTTTGAACCCTTTTGTTATTGTCCAGGGTGGCCGTCGTCGTACGCAGTCCCCCTCCTTGACTGTCAATCACCCTTTCCTCCTCGGCACCCCTTGCATGTCTCTCAACAAGGTTGAGCTTTTTTCTTTCTTTAGTACTTTCTTTTGAGGCTAAACGCATTCTTCCTTTTTAGCTACCGCCACTCCTTCCGTTCTCTTCCTCCGGTGACCTGATCAAAAGAGTCTTTTCTAGTTCTCTTTTTCTCCACGTCCCACTGAGAGAGATCAAGCCTTCTCCCTTTTTCAAGTTTTTTTTTCCTTTCCAAGCCTTTGTCCTTGGATCAAAGTGACTTTTTCCCTTCCCATCGTCTTTTCCCCTCCTATTTTTCATGCAGGTTGGTTTCCGTTTATGGTTGTCTTTTTTAACTCTGGAAAGAACAATGTAGCAGTTTACTCCTGTGGTAGTTCTCCTTTAGTAACGCTCTTTCTTCATCATCTTCCTTTCTGCTCCCTCTCTCAACTGACTTTTCGAGTGTGACCCGCTGCGTTCCGTTGTTGGACAACAGGCGACCTCCTTCACCCTCAGAAGCCCAATTTCTGTTGACCAATCCATTTCTTTGTCGAATCTCTTTCGGCATTCTTATTTCTTTTTTACTCTTTCGCTTTCCTCTTTTTTCCCCATTTTTTAGAAAACCCTTGGCTTGATCACGCCATGTTCGGACCCCGCTTTTACTGGATGGATCTTCTTGAACGGGTTTTCCATTCCCTTTTTCCCGAGGTTCTGTGACAGTTTTTCGATTTCCTCTCTCCCTACCCTTCTCTTGTACTCCCATCTCTTTTTTGAGCTAGATGCGAGCAGGGCCTTTTTGGAAGTGGAAGGACACATATCTTCATCCTATTAAGTCAGACTCTTGGCCTTCCCTCTTTACCCTCTCTGAACGCCATGTCCTTTTTTCTGAGTTTCATTCTTCAAATTTGTTGAACCTCATTCCCGGCATGTACTATCTTTCCCAGCATCAATGCCTCTTAGGCACCTCCTCCCTCTGCCACTTGTTTCCACATCCCCTTTCGGAAAGGCAAGAGTGGTGAGTGAAGTTCCTTTGGTGCTCACTTTCATTTTTTTTTTTCAAGACCGCTCTTGTTCTTCCAGACAGAATTCCCGCAACTTTCTACATTTTTTTTCCTGAGAAGCGCCCGAGAACACTCACAACAGGGGTGTGGATCCCTCTTTGTAATGCGTTCCTCCCCCATATATTTTCTCTCCCATTTTTTGTCTACTCCTCCCTTTCTTACCGAGCTAGAGATTTATTTCATGAGAAAATACGGCTTACTTCCCCTTTTGTTTGGCAATGTTCACCCTCCTTGATGTAGGACCGTTTCTTTAATAGTCTGCCTTCCCCCTCCAGAACGTCCTGAAGGTCTTGATGTTACACCATCTTTCTTTCCTTTCATCCTCCTTTCCTTTTCCCTTAAAAGGGGATTTTCCCTTATTTTTTTTCCGCACTCCTATTTTTACGGCTTAGATATCCTGCCTTTTTCTTTCCTGACAGGTATTTCCTTCCCTCTGCCTTTTTTTTTTCGGGACTTTCCTTTGATAAGGGGCCTTAGGAACTTATTTTTGCTGCGCTTTCAATGAGATTTAGTAATCGTAGAAATGGAAGGTGCTTTGAATCCTATTTTTCCCGAGAGGGTACAGTTTCCTTGCCTTGGTGATCCCTGAGGATTCTTCTCTTTGATATCCGGCCTCCCCTTGGGTTTATACTGAAATTTTATTATTCTCCCAGTCTTTAGTTTTTCTTTCTTTTCCAGCTCGACCTTCCCTTTCCCTCCACATTTCCTTTCGATTCTTGTCAAAAAATTATGATGAGAGTACCTGCCTCCCCCGGTGTAACCCGTATTCTCCCCTAGACCTTTTCTCCTTTTTTTTCTTCGTGTTTTACCCTCAGTAGGATAGCTTTATTTAATGTGCGTTGAGCGGTTTCTGGCTTCCGTGTGTCAGGTAACCTCCCTGACTCCGAGTGTTCTATCAGTTCCTTTTCCTTTCCCTTTCCATCTCTGATGTTTTCTCCTCTAAAACTTAAAATTCCCCGACTGGAGGGCATTAAAGCATTCTTTCTCTCTTCTTCGTCCCCCCCCCCCTCTCCCCTTCTAGCGACTTCAAATTTTTTTTTCCAATAATTCCTCTTTCCCTGTCGTCTTTCCTTCCCTTTGATTTTTCTTACCTTCTCGACTCTGTGTCACCTAAAGTAGTCCCCCCCTTCTCGGTAGTTTTTTTTTTCCTTCCCGACCTTCATTCTGTGAATCCCTCCCCCCTTCCTCTTTGGTACTGGTTACCTTGTAGAATAGTCCTTTTTTTGAATTTTTATCTTCCCCCAGTAGGAATGGTTTTCCAAGAGATGCTTAGTCTTTCACCTGGTTTCACCGGTTTTTGGACGATCTAAAAGCGAGTATCTATCTCTTTACCTCATTTTTTGTGAGAAGTCTATACCTCTCTTTGTCTCCTTCTATAATTTCCCCTTCTTTTCAGGGGAAATCATCTCTTGAACTCTCCGGTTTCCGGTACTGAAAGGAAAGGTCCAAAAGTAGCACCTGAGCCCACTTCTCCTGCCTCAGTCCCTTTTCTGTTCTTTGTAGCCTGCCCCCCCTCTCCGGTTCCTCCTCCTCCATGTCCCCGAGTCGTCCCTAAGGGAAACTCATGAGAAGCTTCCGAGCCGGCGACTTTTAAGATTCCCCTTTCCTTTTTCCCATTTCCTCCAGAAACTGTTAAGCTGACGCTCAAGGATAGGGATAGAGAGTCGGTGGGAAATGTTCGAGATAACATCTAACGGCTTTTCTTCCCCCCTCCTCGAAGTGCCCCCTTTCCCTTTTTTCTAGGCACTCTGCCCATTCCCCAATCTTTTTTTTCCGACTCCTTTCTATAAAGCCTTCGAGGTTTCTGAAATTCTGACACAAGGAAGTACGCCATCGTCCTTGTCTCGTCCTTCTTTTTCCCCCTACTTCTCCCCATTTTTTCTTCTTTTCTTCTCCCCGATTTTTGACTCACCTTTTTCTTTCCTTCTCCCTGTATGTTTTCATATAAATGTAAAGGTTGTTGCCCTGATGGCTAGATGAAAGTCATAGCTTTTTTCCCACGCAGATTTCCTTCTAGTTTATGAGCAACCTACCCCCCCGGCTGCTCCTTCGACTTTCCGCTAGCCGTTCCGTCAGATGACGTTACTTTGGTACTTAGAGGAAGAAAGCAGTGATTCCTTTTTTTCCTTCCTTCCTATTTCTCTCCCCCTGCCCTGTCCAGGTTTTCTCCGTTCCTCCTTCTCAGCCGTTACCCGCGTCACGGAGTTTGATTGGGACGATACTAGCCCTTATAATTGTCTCCTCATCACTTAATGATCTTCAGAAGTTGACCCCAGGCCTCAGCCTTATTTTTTTCCCTTCTCTCAAAGCTTATGCCCTTTTTTCTCTATCTTTTCGTTAACCGTCTTTCCCTCTTTAGTTTACAGATAATCCCTGTCGGACTTTGAGGGATCGACGGTACGCGCCCGCACGTGCAGACCTGTGGGTGAGATGGCTTTCTTTTTTCTGCCCCCACCTCCCTCTTTTCTTCCTGTTCCTCCGTCTCGATAAGTTTTAATTCGGCTGATCTCGCCCACCTTATCGACACGGCGTCGTAGCGAAAGCAAGCATCTCTCCCCCCCTTGGTTTCGTGGTTGTTTTCGTTTTGCGCTTTTTTCCGTCTCCGTGATCGCTTTTTCACTCTTTCTTCATCTTCGAGCTAACTCGACCGACTTCTGTAAAACCGTCACTTTTTCCACCAGCGCTTTTCTCCATACTCCTTGAGGTTTAGGTTTTTTTCTTCTTTCTCTTCCTCTTTTTCCCTGTTTTCCTGGTCCCCCCTGTAGAGCTCTTGTAACCACGACAATTAATAGGGGTTGCACGACTGCCCCTCGGCGGTCTGCTGGGCTGACTTATTCTTTCTTCCCGACTGCACCGTCTTTCTATTTTAGTTAACCATCATAATGACATCAGCAAGTAATCCTTGTGATGGTAAAAGTCAATGCATCCCGGTGTCTCCATTTCTTCTTCCCCCAACTACCATTTCCTCCTTTTTTGTCCCCCTTTCCTATTAAAGCTTCCCCCCCCTTCTTAGATTCGGTGTTCCTCTACGGAGGGCTGGAAAAGCGTCTCGGTAACTCTGCGTCCAATTCCACTTACTTTACGGGCCTTACATGATATTATAAAAAATGCTGTTCAACTACTGGTGATCTTTGAGGAGCTGTCAATTTTTACCCCTTTCCCCCCCTTCAACCCAGGAACCCCTATAAAGACGAGTGCTATAACTGGGATGCCATCTTCGGTTTTCACGCAGGCTCTCTCCTCCTTTTCACACCCTTCTTCATGTGATGTTTCCTCGCTCCCACCTGATCGAAGATCATGCCGCGAGAGATAAAATCTCGATTGGGCGTGTCTACTACCCCCCATGCGTCCCACGTCTTTATCCCCCTGTACCCCCCTTTTCATGACACGGTCTCATGGGCGGTGCTCGTGCGTATAAGTTGAGAACTCATAGTAACGTCTAGTGGTGATCCCCCGCGAGCCCCCTTTTATCTCTCGGTCCTTTTACCCTCTTTCTATAATAAGGGTTCCAGTGCTCCACCGCAACCTGACCAGCCGCCTCGTACCCTTGTTGATGGGGCCTTGCCCCGGTGTCAGTCGGTTTCCTTTCTTCCTTTTTGGTGTTTCGTTTTGACTTATGCCAACGAGTTAAAGGATACCACCATTGTTTGCCTTCCAATTCTCTCTTTTGAGGGAGACTTTTTTCTTCTTTCTCATGGTTTCTTTTCCTTTAGGTCGGCGGTGGTCTCTCCTCCCTGCCGTACGGTCAGGGCCCGGCGCCCCTTCTGCAAGAAGCATGAAGGAAACGCCCCTGGCTCCGCGGTGCCACTGTGACAGTTTAGCCCGCGCGGTTTGCAGTCTGTCAGTCCCGTCCCCCGTAGGATGGCGGGTGAGTTTTCATACGAGAGAAGATCTCTATTGTCACTCCTCCGTTTTTGGTGTTGATTTTCTTATCTGACCCCCCGTTTTTTCTCTGAGATACCTCGATGGGATTTCCGACCGAAGGTAATCCGCACTAGCGGGCCCTAGTCGGGAATTGTCGCGGTTGAGCCCCATGTTCGGGTATGCTTCTTTTAATAATTTGCGCGACGGTGCCTGAAGTACCTCATTTTTAGAGAAGAAAGAAGACACACGGGACGGCCGGCCACACGCTTCACGCAGTAGCAGTCCTTTCCCTTTCAGTAGTGAACTTTCCATTGGTTTCTCGTTTCGGTGGACGTCCACACGCTCCACCGAGCGCAGAACAGGGATAGGCCGGCCACCGTCCCGATGCCCCCAAAGGGTTCAGCGCCGGTTCCTTTTTTTGCTTTTTCTTGAGCAGGAGAAGCTTACCCTACTAACGCATGGAAACGACCCTGATTCGCGCAGGGTTATCTCGCCTATGGTCCTTGTATAGCCAAAGTAGACCACGACTAGTTTCTCCATGGCGACCGTGAGCAGGGGGTCCTGACGCGGGTGGATGCGAAAAGACTTGTGGAAGCGCCTATGCCGCCATCGCATGTGTCCGCGCTTTCGCGCTGGTGGTCCGACAGCACCATGAGCGAGAAGGTGGGTATAGCCCCCCCTGAAATCCGGGCGTACCGATTGGAATCCCCTTTCAGAGAGTAGACGTCCTGCCTCAGTTGTCCGAGGTTGCCGAGGCCGTGCAGTGGTCTTGAACGGCGAACGCTGCCATTCGCTCAGTATCACCGCGTATGGTTAAACAGCAGGATGATGCAGTGGTGGCCAGGCCCCTGTTTGGCTTGTCTCATCGTTGACCCGGCGTTGTCCCAGCAAGTGAGATTAACACCATCAGGTGATCCCGCTGGCGAAACGGTGAAGCTTTAGATTTGAGGTGAGCATGAACTTGTCGGGCAGGTGACCTGGCGGTCGCGGTGCGCCATTGGAACATGGACAGCACAAGCAGAGGTGAGCTCGATGCATCTGAAGGGCCTTTGGAAGTTGTCCCTGACTGATGCCGAAGTTTAGCAGATGGCGGTATCAGTCGCTCCAGCGCAGCCCCATCCGCTGGGTCGCTGCACCCTTAACAGCGAGGAACACCGTACTCAGACTGGGCCAGGCTCGCATGACCAGACACGTCTCCGATGTCCCACCGACTCGAACCAGCCTCTTTGCACACCGATGGTGGTTGCAAAGTGAACGTGGTGCCGCATCGGTTTGCAGCTCGCTGTCTATTCGAGGTCCGCTCGCACGCGCCTAAGGTCCGTCCTTCCTGCCAGTCCAGACACCACTCCCACTGCTTTGCTGCTACGGAGGCGAGACCGTACCGCTGGAGATAAAGGTGGTCCGAGATCATCCCCCTCTTTGAGACCATCGAGCTGCTGTTTCTGACCCCTACGGATCGGGGGGAATGTCTCACCCTCTGGTCTCCGGCCCCGGTTGCGGCCGGTTCACACACCCGGCAGGGCAGTCCGATGGAGGCCGGATCTGATTGACACGATTGAGTCCGGCACGCTTTTTTTGACTCAGCGCACGTTGCTACTTGTTCTAGCATGAATGCTTGCAACGATATTCCGTGTACGGTAGAATCACTGTCCGGTCTCGGTCCTCTCAAATCTAGGATTCGGCCATTGCGCCTGTGGGCGCGGGAGGCGTGGTAGAGTCGCCGGATCGAGATTGCATCAACGTAACTGAGCTGATCGTATATTATGAACCTGGGGGCCTTGGCAGGCCCGCGGCTTCAAGGGTACCAGGACGTGCTCTGACGAGGCAGGGCCCCGGGCATGCCCAGGCATAGCTTTTATGTGATCTGACTCTTATCCCGCTTAGTGATTCCGCTATTGCCGCGCTTCAGGCCACGCCCTACCTGGACTCGATGTCGAGCCTACCCCATCCGGAAGCTTTCTCCAGGGTCAAGCTCGCGCTTTGAAGTTCGCGCTGCGGAGTGGGAGCTCGGGACTGGTCTCTGAATTTGAGTCGAGCCGGGGCTGTCCGTTAACTTACGGTAAGCCGCCGACGAGCTGTTCGGCGATCGAGAGCTCGCCAGGGACGCCCGAGCTCCTAGGTGGCTTTTATAAGATTCTTTACCTCCGACAGATCCGAGGCGGCCGGAACCCGCGATGATTGGGAGTTTTTTTGACCGGGTGTGTTTAAAGACTCGAGCCCGGGTATATCCCGGTTCCTCGCGGGGATCTTTTGAACTTGTAGGAAGAGGTGTGTGCCACGAGATTACTCGCGGTTGGGTAACCTTCAGTAAGGCCTTCTCGTAGTTATCGGAGTGATGCGGACCCTGATTTTTTCGTTGTCTACCCCGACCCGACTCTCTAGGCACATTCGTGTCTCCGAGACTTTTTTTTTTTCGTGCATGAAGGACACTGCCGTGTGCGGCAAGTCGAGCGTTGACATTGGACCAAATGGGTCACAGGACTTTGCTTCAGGCGTCCCGAGAGGTATCTCCTTTCCCCTTTGTTTGAGATATCTTCCCCTCGTGGAGAGCCGTCGGCCTGTTTACTTTCCGTGTTTGAGGTCATGCGCTCATCTGTCCCAAGGACTTCTTTTCTTTTCTCCATTTCATCTCTTAGCACTTTTTTCTTGAGAGTCCTTTTCTGTTGAGTCTGCCGACAATTGTTGCCTTGGTACGCCACGCCGACTTTAGTAGCGAAGGCTCCTTAAGTTTTTGTCTCTGACTGGAGCTCTGCCTTAATAACCTCTCTTCTTCCCAGTTCCAGCACTACAACTTGGCCCTACTGCCTTGACAGGTGAATACCTTTTTGAATGATAGGTTGTAACCAGCACGTACTCTATCAGACCGTTCTTTTAAGGCACCCCCTTTTGAAATTGTCTCCTTTTTTCGCCCGAACCTCGTTTCCCTCCACTCTTTTTATGGAGAATTCCTTTTCCAACGTGATCTGTCTTTTTATAGAAATACAAGATAGTAGTTTGTTTTCCCCTGGACTCCCCCCTTTCTTTACCTCCCCCGGATAGAAGACACATTCCTTAAAAGGGCGATCCATTCTTTTTTTACCCATAAGGTAGAAACCTTTTGCAGACCACTAATCTGTCGAGTGCTTTTTCCCCCCTTCCTTTTTTCCTTAACTCCTTATCGTTTTTCTTTACTTCTAGCCCTGTAAAGGTATTTTATTTTATTGATCTGCGGCCGAATAGCGAGATAACGCTGATTTTCCTTATGCGTTCTTCTCCCTCAACGGTCTTCCTTCCTTTCTTTTCCTATGATTAGTCATTTTTCCCTTCCTTAACGTGCATGTGTCCATTTTCTGAAGCGGCCGACCCTTTCGCAATTACCCTGTACCTCGTAGATTGCCCACACCCCTCCGTGTAATTTTTTCTCCCTTCAGATCCTTGCAGTCCCCTGTACGAACGTACCTCACGTTTTAACCAATGTATATGAGAGGCCTCTTCCTCTACCCCTCCTAACGGTCTTTCCTATCCCCCTTAGTTTGCCTCCTTTCCTACTGGATATTCCCTTTCCTTCCCCCCCCAAAGATTCACTTCTTCTATCCCAGTTAGAACAAATTTTGTGTCTGATCCATTTTTGTTTCCTTATGTCTCCTCTTTATTTTCCTCTTCCTTTCTCTATTGTTCCTTCCTTTTCCGTAATGAAGGGCCCCCCTCCAGGCCCCCTTCCCTTCCGAAGCCGGAGGTTTCGCCCTGTGACAAGCCTCTCCCCAATCTTTCTTTTCCTCTTCTCCCTCTCTCTCCTTTTTCCTTCCCATTTTTTCTCTCCTGGACAACTCTATCCCGCGTCGGTCGCTCAACGCGCCAGACTCGAGGACCCCCTGGTTTTGTTCTTTTTTGTCGACGTTCAGTCTGATGTCTTCCTCCCGGTCCTTAGCTTTCTTTTTCTGGCCGATTCCTCTTTCCACGAGAAGAACCCCTTCTCAAGGGAATTTGTCCCCCTTAAATGGTCCCCACAGAGATTCTGGTAAGAAGACTGAGTTTTTTCTGTCGTCTTTTTCTCTCCCCTCCCCCCCCCCCCCCCCAAACCAACCCATCCCTTTGAGTTGCTGTTCATTTCTCGACTTGAACAGTCCTCTCATACCAGTCCTTCTGTGCCCGCCATTTCATCGGGGCTCGATTTTTTGCTGCGGGAGGAA
>Ga0179591_1195937_pt1 | contig 22072 bp, 48 predicted proteins | sample CZOMad2_1_08_16f_FD_182891 | JGI IMG/M metagenome (GOLD analysis project Ga0179591, IMG submission 182891) | Vadose zone soil fungal communities from Angelo Coast Range Reserve, California, USA - CZOMad2_1_08_16fungal (PacBio error correction) | ecosystem: Environmental > Terrestrial > Soil >... | reverse complement strand
CTTTTTTCCCCTCTTTTTTGCGGCCCTTTAGACCGGTTCGCACCCCTGTTTGTTTCCCAGTTTTCTTCCCTTCCTGTGGCCAAAGGCAGTTAGCCACAATGTGCGATCAGTTCCTTTTTTTGCATGTCGATAGAACTTGCAACACACCCCAAACACATTTTTTGGAAAAGCTTTTTTTATAATGCGTTTGTGCTCCGGGTCTCACTCTCTATGTTGGCGTCCTCCCCCTGCCCCATGGCCCGTTGACTCCAAAGGGGTGAATTATTCCCCCCCCCGTTTTTCGTTCAACAACAACCGACCAGTACCTTTTGACGAGGCCCCCATTTTCAGCCCTACCCCTCCCCCCTGTCCCAATTTTTCCGGTGGGTGTTTGTTCTTCCGGTCCTTGAAATGGGTTATAGTTTGGGTCCTACCTATTTTTCTTGCTTCAAGGCCAAGTTCCTTTTTTCACCCCTTTTCCTTCCTTCCTCTTTCCCCCCCGTCCCATTGGGTTATAAAATTTTATTTTCACAACTGCACCACTCGTGTTATTTTTTCCCCTTTTTTCGCTTTTAAGCCCCCTGCAGAGTTTTGAACATGATGTTAGGCTGCCCCCCCACTTGATTTCCTGAGCAGTCTTCCCCCTGTTTTTCAAAAAAAAGTGGGGAAAGATCCCCCCCCTTTTTTTTTTGTCATGACAAAGCTGTCGTAATGGGCTAGTCGAATCTTATCTTATACTCATGTTTTTTTTTTTCTGTCTTCGATTTCCTTTCCCTTCCTCAGCCTGTGGAATTCCGTGTCCTCTTCAATGTTCCTCTCCGATGATTCTTTGGTTTTTTCCCCTCCGTTTCCCGGAGGATTTTCCAAGAGCCATCTACAACGAAGTGGTGCCTTTTTCTCCTTTTTGACTTGGATTTCCCCCCTTTCTTCCCCTTTCTGCGGCCTCGTTGGGCGTTTTTTTTCTGAAGTGAGCAAACTCCCCCGGTCCACCCAGATAAAATTTCTTGGTCTTTATGTGAACCGTCCTCCCCCCCCCCCAACCCCAGTTTGGGCTTTTTTTTTTTTTTTTTTTTGGTTATTTCATTCACCCCTTTTCCTGTCTTACTGCTGTACTTCGGCTAATGTGTGGGCCCTTTGTAGTCTGCGGGCCATGAGTGATTACTTCCCTCTCTCGGCTTCCAGCAACCCCACCGTGATTCACGCGCTTTAAAGCCAATTGTTTTTCGGTCTTTTGTTCTTTTTTATTGCTGATCCCCACCCTTGCCTCTGAATTACCCAGGAACTTTTTTTTGCTGTTTTCCCCTTTCCCCCTGGTCCCCCCATTTCCCCCTGGGAGGAACTTTTCCCGGCCGCCCCTTTGGCTTTTCACTGTACTCCCTCCGTTTGATTAATAAACCGGGTCCCCCCCAATTATTCGTAAAAGAATGGAGGCCCTTCCAACCCCCCTTTTCTTCACCGACCCCGCCCCTTCCTCAACCAATGCTGTTGCACCCTACTTTTCCAATCCAAGGGTTTTTCCTCCCCTTTTTTTTGGCCATGTCCTTCGCTTCTTTCTCAGTCTTTCATTTTCGGTTGCATTTCTTTAAAAGTCCCCTAGTTTGACTCCGCATTTAATACTTTAATAAATTTCCCTCCCCCTTTCCTCTCTCTGCACACCTATTGGAATGTTTTGCCTTGCGCCCCAATTTTCCGTGTTCATGTTTCTTTCTATTTTCTCTTTTTGTCCCCTTCGTTCATTTCGAAGAACTGCAATAACAACCCCTTTCCCCATTCTGTCTTTTTTGTTCGACTTTTTGAATGCTCCCAGGCTTTTTTTTTACGAACTTTCCCTGGTTTCTGTCTTTCCTCCTTCCCCCCTTGAAACGGACATGGGGGATTTTGCTTCCCTGGAAGGCAAGATTCCCCCCTTGTTACATCCTGGGTTTACACTACGTCTTTGCGTCCGTTTTCGCGGTCCTCCCCCCCTTCCCGGAGGATGTCGATTTTTTTTCCCCTCCATTTGAAATGGTCGCAGAAACTTTTCCTCCCCCCCATTCTGGGTTCCCCCCTTTTTTGCCATTGTTTTTTGACTCCTCTTTTTTAGGTATTGAACCCCAAGGTTCCTGGAGTCAAGTTGCTTTTTTTTTTCGTTCTGCCCTGGCCTGGTAGATTACGCTGACCCCTGTGACCCCTTCCCAGTGAGAAAGGCCACTTCTTGCTTCAACGGCCGGCTCCTCTGTTCCTCTTGTGCTTTCTTTTTTTCGGCTGGTCAGTGCCCATCTTCCGTATGAGCTCTCTATGTATTGGAACATTCGACCTCCCCGATTTTTTTGATGTTTTTCTCCACCTCTCCCTTTCTTTGCCTGTCTTTTTCTACTGTTCTGATTCCATTTCCTGCCCCCCCCGGCAGTCACTCACCATACCAGTGAATCTCTTTTTTGCACTTTGATGCTTTGCTTCGATTGCTTGTGGTGATGGGATTAGGCAAAGTTTACCCCCGTAGTCCCCGGCGTTGACCGACCCCTTACACTTTTTTTTCCAGTCCCTTACCAATGCCAAACCCCCCCGCCCTCCCTTGTTTTCTTTCCTCACGCTGTCCCTGCTGGTTGGTTTTTGCTGCATCCCTGCTTGCTCCCTTTTTCCAAACCCTCCCCCAAGGTCCTTTTTTCCCTCTTTGTCCGACAACCCCTTTCTGGTTCGCCGTCACTTCCGCTGTCCAATTTTTTTTTTGCAATAAGATTGCAAGTGTGGTTTTTTCTTTTCCGGTTTTTGCATTTCATGACTCACGACTCCCCCCCCTTACTTGTTGGCAAATCAATTCCTCTTTTTTTTTTTTTAGTCATCAAAGAAAAAGTGGTTCTCCCCCACCCCCACCCCCATTTGGAGACTTTAAATCCAAAACGATAAAGTGGTGTCCCTTCCCCCAACGGTGTCCTTTCCTTTTTTAAGGTTCCCCCTTGAGGAAGGGCCCCCTCTCTTTTTGATATAGCCGGGCCCTCCCTGTTTTTTCCTCTCCCTGCCGTAAGTCATTGGTTTACAACTTTGTTCTTCATGTATCTAACCCCACCATTTTCCCTTGCGGTCCTCTCTAGGACTCTTTCCCAATGGAGGGACTTCAAAGGGATTGTCCCCGCCCAGGTCCGTTGGATGTCTTTCCTTATAGCGGGAGTCAGGCTTGGTGGCACTTGAAGGCCCAACACCCACATTTTTCCGTCACATTTTTATTCCTTACGGATTGGAGTTTCTTCACCCAGCTCGTTCCCCCCAGACAGATTCCACCCGCTTTTCTGATTTTTTATTTTCTTACAGCTTTTCTCTCCCTCCCGTTATTGAATACTCACTTCGTTTTCTTTTTTTTGTTTTAATGACCCCGCATCGTGTTGATTTTTCCCCGCTGGTCCTCACGGGTTTTAGGGCAGTTTTTCGTCACTTTTTGTTTCCCCTTTATTTGTTGCACCTTTGCCCCCCAGAACCACTTATTTCCCAGTTCCTTTGTAAAGTTCCTGGTGCCCCTCGGTTCAACTCCCCCCCCGCGTACCTGCATTTGAGGACCCCCTTTCGTCCTTTTTTTTCGGTTTAAAAACTCCCCTTTTGTCCGACGTTTAACCCCCCCCAATTTTTTTTTTTTCCCCCCGATACCCATTTGCTTTTGAATTGCCCTGACTTCCACAAGACAAATGTGCCATTTCTTTTTTTTCTTTTTCTGCTTTTCTCTTCCGTTTCCCAAAAGGGTCTGGACGGTTCTCCCGCACTTCCCTGACCAAGCATGTGTCCCATCTTTTACAAAGCCCCCACATCTGACCCTAGTTTCCCTGGTTTTTTTTTCTTCTTTCAATCCGGGTGACTTCCACGCCCCAGTCCTTTGGGGTCCTGATCCTTACTTTTGGACTTCTTCTGTCGCTGACTCCTTTTTATGTTTCCCCACAAACTTTCCCCCCCCATATATAGACTGGGTCCTCCCCCCTTCCCCTTTCGTTTTGTTGGTTTCTCTTGACTTGTTTTTCGGTGTTTTTCCCCTCCACAAGGTGCGTCTTTCCTGCCGATCTCCCCCACAATCGTCCCCCTTTCCCCCATAGGATAATTCCCGTTCCCCCCTTTCCTCTGTCTTGCAATGCCGTTAGTTTTCTTTTACCAACCCGCTTTTCCCCCACCCTCCCTTTTCCCCCTTTTTTGACAAAGTGCTTTGGCGGAGATTTTTTTATTTCCAACCCGAAATTTCGGACCAACCCGCTTTGTACATTTTTTTTTTTCGTTCCCCCGTATCCAGGCGAACCCCTTTAAGGAACGGCCTCTCCCCCCAAGACACCTTAAAAACAGGATGGCCAACCCCACCCATTGTTTCGGGTGACCTTTTTCTTCCCTTCTGTCCCTTGGTCTTTTTTTATTTCTAGTTTTTTCTTTTTTTTTTTTTTACCAAAACTCCGAGGTTTTATAGACATGATGTTCCCCACCTTCCACCAGTCATTGAACAATTTGTTTTCGTTTCCCCCAGTATCGGTATGTGGACAGGGTCGGCTTACCCCTTGCAGCTACTCCCCCTGTACTTTCCAGGATTGGTTTTCCCCCCTTTCTGCTTTGAAAAATAGACGTAGGTCCCCCCCCACTGCCGAAAACCTTTGTGTTGCGCCCCAATCCGGTTTTTTTTTTTTCTGATTTATGACTCCCCCCTCATGTCCTGTCTTCCACCCTTTGGGGCACATAACTCAACCTTTCGTCTCCAATAACGTCTACTTTCCGCGCTGACACGTTTTTTAACTCATCTCCAGCGTGGGTCCCACCCCCCCCCCTCTGATTGTTGTCGGCCCAATGCCTCGGAGGACAATTTTTTTTTCCCACTGTCTTTACCCCCCCCTTCCCCTATTCCGTTTAAGATGGACCACATCTTTTAAAAAGGTGAACTTCATTGTTGGTGTTTGTCATTGCTAACCCGTTTCCAAAGACTCTTCTCCTCTCCCTTTACATGGCTCCGGGATGGTGTTTTTCCCCCAACCCCCCTCTACGACAACGACATACGTCCCGGATTTATCCTCAAGACTTCCATCTTTGATACGTTGTTATAATAAATCACCCTTTTTCTTTTTTTTTTTGCCCCAACATGCGGCGGCTGGTTTTCTTTCCCCAACATCTTTCCTTTCCGTCGTTTTTCTTTTCTCCCAAAAATGGGATGGTGAACTTCCCCCTTACCACTGTTTTTTTACTCCCCCCCTTTTCCTGCCGTGTTTTCTTTTGTTCACGTCCTTCTAGTTATTTGTCTGGCTTTCCAATTGTGGGTCTCCCACTTGTCTTTTTTTTCTCCCCCCTTCAAACATTCCTTTATTTCCTTTTGTTAGGTTTCCCCTTTCTTGGTAGGTTTGACCGTTAACAGGACTACGCACCCTTTTTTCACTTGCGTGATCCACACCCTTTTTAATCTGATGGCGCCTTTTTTCCCCGTAAAAAAAAACACTCATTTGGACCTTTGGCGTTTGCCTTTGTTATGTCTCGTCCCTCCGTTTTGGGCCGGGTTTTTTTTTTCCACCCAAAATGCTCCCCTGAGGCGGACTTCAGCCCTCCCCCATTGCCATTTCCCCCTGGAGTTCAGGCACAAAAGAAAACCAACAAAGTCCTTCTTTTGGCACCTGTTCCTTTTTTCTAAAAGTTTGATGTGTTTTTTCATTGTTTTTTGGTTCGTTTCTAGTGTTTTCTTTGGCGTTCTTCCCATCCCCACAATGGGTCATTTCCGGCCGCCCCCTCTTCACCCTACCCCCACCTAGAAGAATTTACAAGCTTCTTTTTCGTTGCTTTTTTTTCTCTTTTAGAAGGGTTTAGATGGACCCCCCCCTTTTAGATCGTGTCCTTCTGGCAACCACTGGTTTGCACCCTCTATGTCGTGGATGAAAGCTCCCACCGTGTCTCTCATCCGAATTTTCCCCATTATTTTTCCCTTTTCCTGCTCTCTCATACCCCGGAACAATTCATTTTCAACGGAACCCTTTTCAGTGAACCCTCCTCCACCCCCCCCTCCCAAAGATGTTAACGCCGGGGTTGGTCTAACCCAACCTCCTTTTTTGTCCCATCTGATGCAGGTCTATCAGCGCCCATATTCCAAGGCCAGCCTTCCAGCCTTTTTCTCCTCTTTTGGCGCTCATTGTCGAACACCCTTCCATAACTTCTCTCTTCCCCCCCCGTCAACCCCTCGACCATTCCCCCCCCCTTTTTTTTCATGGCCAGCGAAGTTTTTTCCTGCCCATTTTTTAACTGTGGATAGGTAGGTCACCCCCCCGAAAAGACCCTTCCTCCTTTTCTTGCACCTGAGGGTCCCGCGCCATCAGGAATCTTTTCATGGTCCCATGTACCGTTTCGTTTTTTAGTTTTTTTGATGATTCTTTTTGCCCCATGCAGTTTTTCCCCCTCCCCCCCATTGACCACCTTTGAAGGTCAGTCTTTTCCGTAAAAAGCACCAGTCCTTTCCATTCTTTCCACCAGGCTGTCGCATTCAAAACCTGTTGGCGTCACACACCCATGCTTTTTGCCATTTTTCCCCCACTGATGTTCATTTTTTCGTCTCCCCAGCAACTGATGCTTCCTAGTTGGCTTCAGCTTTCCCACTTTCTCTTCGGCCACTCCCCCCCCCTTTTATGCTCTTTGTGCCCATCACTTTTTTTTTTTTTTTCTTGTCTTAGGACTGATTACAATGTCTCGTTCGTTCCCCCCCCCCCCGTTTGACCCAACCAAACACGTCCCCTTTGACGTTTTTTTCCCTTCCCCCTTCCCCTCCACATTCCCTCCCTTCCTCCCAGCCCTCGCAGTTCAGGTTCTTCTTTCCCCGTCCTCCCCGGTAGTTTGAAGTAGTTTATTTTCTTTAACCCTTTGTTTCGGGATTGGAGTTCTGTACGTACGTTCAATTTGCACTTTCCCTTTTTTTCTCCTCCTAGCTTCCCCCTTTGGAGGGTAAAAGTTCTGCCTTCCTGTCCCTGTTCGAGCATTAGTACCGGTTTTCTCCTCCGGTTGTCTTTGCCAGTTTGCTTCCCCCCAATTCCGGGTCCTTCCCATCCCAGAGCCCAAATGTTTTTTTTCATCCCCGGGCCCGTATCACCAATTTCCTTTGAAAACCCCCCTTTCGGGCAACATATGCGATATTTTGTGTTTGGTAGCTTTGTCCCCCTCGCTCATTGATGCTTTCTTCTTTTATGTGTCCCACCGCTGCACTACCCTTTTCCCTTCCGACTTTTCCCCCAAGTAGACGAAAGACCTTCCAGGCCCAGAGCTCGGGGTATGGTTTATTCGTACCCACCCACCCCCCCCGCCCAGAAGGGTTGGTTTTTTCTGCCCTTCCCACATTCCCCTCAACCCGGAACTTGTTATTACAGGTTGGTGTACCCTGGATTTTCTCCCCCTCCTTTTGCCCTTACAATCATTACACCCACGCTGCCTTTTCCTTCTTTCCCCCGAAAAGGTTTCGTACCCCCCCCTTGGCGATCTGAAGACAACAAACTAGATCGTTTTTTTTTCGTTTGGATCGTTTTGTTTCCTCCCCCCTGGCCGAGAGAGATGTAGGGCCAGAGTACCACTCTGAGTTCAAGAGTGAACATGTTACAAAGTGGAAGACCCCCCCTGCTGTTTTTAAATGTTTGAACAGGTTTCTGCCCCTTTCCGCTTCCTTTTCCCTATATTTTCCTCTCCCCTTCCGTTTTTTGTGTTGGTCCTATCTTCCCTTTTCCGCCCGTCCCGAAGACTGGGTCTCTGCTTGGATCTATTTTCTGTCCCTTCTACTCAGTTTATCGTGGGTTGGGACTCCCTCCCTTCCTTTCCTAACATCACTCCATCTCCCCCTGGTTTGAAGTTTGGTCAGTTTAATGATATTCCCTTTTATTTCTTTTCTCGGCCTGCGACGCTTGGTCTTCTTTTAGTTGCCAGCTTTCTCCCACTAGGTCCACCCTATCCCCCCAGGGTTTTTCTTTTCTTTTTAAAACGGATTTTTACACCCCCCCCCAAAAAACCCTTTTTGCTTTTTGAGTGGTTTTTGTTATTTTTGCCCCCCCCTGTGGCCTCGCTTCTTTGTATGTTTCCCTTTTTTTTTCCCTTTTCCTGTCCCCCTCTTTTTTTGGTAGTGAACTCTGAAATTTATTGATTCACTACCTAGTTTTCTCGATTCCACTTTAGCACCCCCCCCCCCCCCCCCCCCCCCACCCCCCCCCCCCCCCCCCCCCCCCCCCCCCCCCCCCCCCCCCCCACAAATTTTATTATCGCATGTTACCCAGTGTCCCATTTTTTTTCCGGTCCTGTTTTCCCTTTTGTAACGCCATTGCTCTTTGAATTCACAATTTGCAAGCCCCTTGCCGGTTCCAACAAGTTTCGTTTGACCTGCCTGGTGCACGGCTGTGATGATTTTTCCCTTTCCCCCTAATTTTGATGAATCCAAACCAGTTTTTTGGTTTCCCTTTCTTATTCCCTTTCCAGACAATGGCGCTTTTTCCCCCATTGCTTCACGTGAAATCTCAATCCCGAACCCCCCACCTTTTGTTTTTACACCCTTTTCCCTCCGGTCTGCTAGTTCTTTGGTCCCTGCGTGAGGCCATGACTTCATTTCGTTTTTTGCTTTCTTTTCTTTCCACCGCTTTCCACCCGGTGGTCCCCCCCCTCCCTTTATTCATTCCTTCCCCCCCAGTCCCAGTTGCCGAGTTCTTGCGAACTCATATTTCTGGTAGGTCCTCTTCCCGTCCCCATTTTGGAATTTTGATCTTCGGTGCATACCACGTGTTACTTAAGTTTGACCTCACCTTTTCCCCACCCCTTCCCACTTCCATGGACTTCTGCATGTTTTCTTTTTCTCCTTGGAATGATAATATGTTTCTCTTCTGGGCCTTCTTTAATCCGGATTCCAGTTTGTTCCCCTTTGGCTCAAGGTCTTGCTTTGGCCGGTCAAGGGACCGCGTTTCCCGTCTCCTTTTTTTTAACCATTCAAGGATGTTTCCTGGTCGGGGACCCCCCTTTGCGGTTGATGTTTTTCTTTTCTTCTTTTTTTTTTTTTTTTTTTTTTTGTGCATCCCTCTTCTTTTTGAAATGGCGGCAGAAACTAGGTCTCCCCATCTTTGGCTTTTCCCTTTGTCTAGGGGTGTGACCTTTTTTTATTGTTATTTCTGCCCTTCGGTCACTCTCTTACTCGTCGCCTTTTCGCTGGTTTTCTAATTTCTTTGCTGACTCCCTTCCCCGTTTCAGGAAGTGACCGGAGTTTGGTCCCCTACCTTCCTTCCCCTAAGTCAGCTTTTAGTTCTTTTTTTCTTTTTGTTTTTTACTCTGGTCTTGAACATTTCTTTCCTCCCTCCCCAATCTTTCTCCATAGACCCTCCCCTATCCCTTCCTCTCCTTTCCTCCCCTGTCTCCTTCCTTTTCATTTCCCCTCTCCTCTACACTTCCTCACCACCCCCTCTTGCTTTTTACTCACCTCCCTACCCCCCTTCTTGAAGACTCTAGTTTTTTCTCTTTGTGCAATTAGTACTGTTTTTAGGATGTTCATACCCCCCCCCCTTTATACGGGTTCTTTTTGTTCCTCCTCAAATCTAAGGTATGTTTTTCAGCTCCCACTTTCTCTTTCTACCCCCCTGCATTTCCCCAACCTCCAGTGGCTCGCTGGTGTTTGTTGATCTGGGCTTTGGGGTTTTCTCCTGCTCTTTTCTGTGGACGCCGATTACCAGTTCTCTTTCCCGACATACCTTTTTTTTTTTCCTGTTTTAACGGACCCAAAGCCAACCACCTTTTTTTCCCCTGTGTTTTCTTTTGCTGAAGATGGACCTTGGTTTTTTTTCTTTTCTGCAGTTACGCTACCCACCCCAGTTTCTTTGGAACCCCTCCCCCCCAACCACAAGGTGACTGGGACGAAGTCCCCTTTTTTCCCCTTCCGAAGTCATACGTCTTGACTTCCCCTGTTCTTGCGCACCCCCTGCCCCCCCCCCCCCCCCCTCTCAAGTTTTTCCTCGCCTTCCCTTTGTTTTCTCTTTTCCAATTTCTTTCCAACCTGTGCCCGGTTGCTGCAACGTAATGAAATATTTCTCCTCCAACTTTCCCCTTGTGGCCGCCCCTTTTGGTGCATTGCAAAATCCACCGAAACGGTCACGTTTTTGGCCCTCCCCTAGGACCCCTGACCCGGTTTTTTCCTTTCTACCAAGGGACTTAGTTGTTTTTCAATCCATTTTTTCCGCCTTTTTTTCCTGCAACTGTTTGATCGTCCCCATTTCCCCCTCCCTTTTTTTTCCCTTTCCCTTTAATTGGAGCAACCCATATACGTGTTTGAATTTTCGCTTGCAAGTATTTTTTTTTTTTCTTTTTCTCTTGTTGCGGGATTCTAAGGGCTTTTCGCCCCCATTCCGGGAGTTTGGCCTCTCCCGTTCCGTTCTGGTGGACCCATTTCGCCAGGCCCCCCCCCCCCAACAATTTCCCTTTTCCCTTTTATCTTTCCAGCTACGTGATACTTGTGGAGTTTTCCCCCCCCATGTTTTTGCCCCTTCCGCAGCCGATTCAAACAACTTTTCTTTTCTTCTCTTTCCTCCCTCCCTCTCAGTGTCCTCCGAACGTTATTTGACTATTATTTACTTTATTTCCGGAATTTTGCCGCCATCTTTTGCCCGGCTCTTCCGCGACCTTACGTTTGGAGCCGCAGCTTTTTTTTTCCAATTTTGGTCCCCCTTCTTATTGGCAAATGCCTCCCCCACATCCTGTATGTTTCCCCCCCTCCTTAAGTCCTGGGCCGGCGTTGCCACCCCTTTACCCTCCTTACCCCTGCCAACTCCTCCTTCTACCACATGTGTTCTTGAACTTTGTTTTTTGTTTCCTGGGGTTCTTCCGACGTTTAAACAAGTTTTGTTTTTTTTTTTTTTGACAATATCCGTACCCTGATGATTGTCTCATCCCATGCCACCAATTTTTCCCCCCATTTTTCAGTTTTCCCTTTCTGGGTCCAGTTTCTTTTTCCCTCCCCACCCAATTTGCCGGTCCCCTGAACGAACTTTGGCACAATTTTCCCCTTTTTTTTTTTTTCCCCCCCTACCAAAGCGCCATCGTTCCGGTTCTTTCCCTGGGTTGATTTGGAAGATTCCCCCATCGGACGGGAAAACGTCCCCCCTGGTTAATGATTAATAGAGTCACTAGTTTCTCTCCTTCGAAAGAGAATTGGTGGAATGTTTCCCCCCCCACGACACCCAACCATTCTCTTATCTTTTCCCCTCACTCATAAGTTGTTTTTGGTTGGTTTTTTATTCCCTTTGAGATGGGTGCTTTTTGTCACCCCCCCCCAACCCCAGGTCGTAGGAGAACGCCCTCCCCGATTCAACTCCTCCATTAAGTACCCCGTAATACTTTTTTTTTCTTTTTTTTCCCCTCTTTTCTAACCCAACCTTTTCCCCAGGGTGGATAACACCCGTCTCTTTCCCCGATTTGCGTCCCCTTTTTTTTTCTTGTCACGGGAAGTAGACAAGCCCCTTTGGTTCCTTTCGTTCTCGCTGAAAATTTGGCGGACAAGCACTTTCTCCTGCCAACCCCATGTTTTCCCCTTTTGTCTCTTTCTGGTTTCATGATTTCGTCACCCTTTCTTTTAGATTTAGGTTTTTTCCTTTTCTTTCTTTTATTGGTGTTACCCCACCGTTTTCTCTCCCCTTATGTTTTCCCCCCCCCTAACCATTTCCCCTGGCACAATTTTGTCTGAGCCTTTTATGTTTTTGGGTAGCGGTTAATTTGTTTTCCTCCCCCCCCCCCCGTCTTCCTTTTTAACCTCGGATGTTTCTTTGCCCTTTCCCCAAGTCGTTTTTTTGGCTGTTATTTGCCCCCCCTTGTTCAGACCCACCCCCCCCCCCTTCCTTACTTCTCACAGTTTCCGGTTTGCGATTCTTCAGTCCACGATTTTCCCTTTCCCCCCTCCCGGGCCATCAATACCCAGTACTTTCTCCCCTTCCCCGTAGGAGTGACTTTTACCGCGCTTTCCGTTACCTCTCCATTCCCTCAACTCCCTCTTTTTTTTTTTTTTTCCTCCGTGGATGGTCTTGCGGAGAGGTCCTGTTTTTTCCCCCCCCTTCCCTCTTCTTTTTTTTTAACCGTTCTTCCCCAAAGTGGTTACGTCCTTTTTTTTTTTGGCCTTCCGGAAATGTCCCCCCCTTTTTTTTCCCCCTTTTTTTGCCCGTCGATAATTCATACCTCCGTTTTTTTTTGCTTTGTCCCCCCGGCCCGTTAGTTTCATCTTCCCCCCCCCCCCGAAGAGTTAACCGCCTCTTTTCCTCGTTATTAGGTTTTTCTTCCCTCCACTTCAACCGTTGTCAACGGCAACCTTTGCCTTCCTGTGTGGTCTAACCACCTTTTGCTCTGGCTTCTTATCTCTGACAAAAAATTGATTCCTCCCTTTTTCCCTTTACTCCAATTTTCCACTCCAATTTCAGAACGGGCTTTTTTCCCCTTTTTTATTCTGGTCTTTCATCTTCCACTTTTTGTTGGGTGTGTTTTTCCACTTGTCTTTGTTATTGAAGAACCAATCTCTTCTTTTTATTCCTTTTTTCAAGGTGCAGTGTCGGTATTCTGTCCCCTCGCCCCCCCCCCCCCACATGTACGTCCTCCACCCAATTGCCATTTTTGTCTCCGGACTTCAGTAATTGTCCTTCCCTGTCCCTGTCGTCCTTGATCTTTTCGTCCCCTTGTTCTTTTTTGGGTCTTTTTCCACTTGCCTTTTTTTTTTGGTCGTTGTCCTGGAAGCCAAGCACCATTTTTTTTTCCCCCCGCGTTCATTTCCCCCGACCAAACACGTAAAGGGCTTTTGCCCTTTGTCTTTTTCCTCCACTTTTTTTTTATTGTGTCCCGTGTTTTTTTTTGGTTTTTTTTTTTTTCCTTGGTCTTGCCGAGGAGTCAAACATCCCCTCCCCCTTTCCCCCTGTCCTTCCCCCTAACAGTATAACCAAGTTCCCCCGAGATTCCCTGTTCTTTGCTGCTGCCTTTCTTGGTCTCTTTTTTTCCTTTTTTTCCTTGAACCATACTTTTATCTTTCTCTCCACAGCCCGGAGACGTGTCTCCCGTTGAACCCCCCTTTTTTCCCCCCGTTGCAAAGTCTCACCCCAATCCCCCTCTCCTGACGCCTCTCCCTCCCTGTGGAGAAAATAATGTTGTTCAACTTTACACCATCCGTCCCCCCCGCCCGCACAATCCCCCCCTGCCAAGGAGTATTCCTTTTGTGCCCCGTTGATTTACACAAATTACATTTTTCCTTCCCTTCGTCAAGGTTAGTTCTTTCAATCGGTGGAATATTTTTTGCCCCCGGCCCTCTTCAGTGACGATATTTTCTTTTTTCCATTTAAGTTTTGTCCCTCTGGTCCCAAGACTCACGGAGGCTCTTCCCCCATTCCCAACCCCTCCTCCCCCCCCCCAGGCCACCCTCTTTTTCAGTCCAGCGTTTCTTCTCCTTTACTGGTCTTCTTTCCTTGCAAAATACGAAAGGTCCCCCCCTTTCCTCCCAAGCGCCCCCTCCTCCCCTTTTCCCTTCATTGTTCAGGCCACTTTTCTGTTTTCTTTTCCCTCGGTCCCCGCTGCAGTTCCCGCCCCCCCCCCTCTGTCAGTTCAACGCCAACTTGCCTTTTATTTTCCCTCTCCCTCCTCCCCCTAATTAAATCCGCCCAACCCCCCAGTTAGTTTTTCCATTTTTCCCCCAACGGTTCTGGAACAACAGCTGTTTCCCATTTTGATGTTATTGAAGTGCAGTAGTCCCTCCCAGCCCTTGCGTAGCCCACTACTGTTATCCCATGGCCCAATGTTGTCGCCCCCCCCCCTTCCTTTCCCCCCTCCCAGTTTCTGTGAGATGAGTGTCCTTTTTCGGTCCTCTTTTTAGGACTGATACCATGGTATTTATTTTCCCCACTGTTTTTTCCGCTTTGACTTTTTCCCCCTGCCACTGTCAAGACTTTTTTTCTGCTTTTTTTTTCCCTTCCCACGGAAAGTTTGTTTTTTTCTTTTGATACCGGAGTAATCCTTTCTGTCCGTTTAACCTCCTGTGGGATGTTTTGCGATTGTCGTTTACTTCCTTTTTTCCCCCGGGTGCCCTCCCCCATCTTGTACCCGAGAATTCGCTTTTGTTGTCGGCATTCTCAACCTTTTTTTTTTTTTTTTTTCCCCCGGACACAAAATTCCGTTTGCTCTTCTCCCAGTTTCTGACATGTGTTTGCCGTGCCAGTGTTTCCCTTTTTTTTAGGGACAATGGAAAGCCAACTTGGCTATCAGGCCCTGGTGGTGTTGCTATCACCCCCCCTTCCCCCCCGGTCCCCCCCAACCCCTTTCCCGGTTGAACTTGCGATTGGTTTAATCTTTTTTGCTTCTGTTTGAACTCGCTACATGGAGCGCCCGCCCCCACCAATGTCCCTCTTGGCCAAATACATTTTCCCTTCCTGGGTGGAAAACGTATTCCCCTACAGGCACCCCTCCTCCTGAGTCCAAAATTGGGTTGTTTTTTTCCCATGGTTCTTCAGAAACCCCTCCCTCATTTGTGTTGGTATTTGCGCGTTGACCCTCCCCCCCAAGTACCAAGGATATGGTTATAGTTTGTTTTTCCCCCCTCCATGTTTGTTTCTTTTCCTCCCTTTAAATCACTCACACACTGCTGGCGTCCTTTTCGTATCCCCAAATGTTTCCCATTTTCTCATTCCTTGACAATGATCCAGTACACCCCCCCTGCCCCCCCTTCGTTTGTTTGAAGTTTTTTCTTTTTTCTTCTTAACCTTCTCCCCTTCCTCCCAGGATGTTAGTACCAGACCACGCTTCGTTCTTTAGTAACAATGTCACATTTTGTCTCTTTTCCCACCTCCTGTGAGGAATCTTCTTTTTTTTTTTTTTTTGCCATGTTGGCGCTTTTAGATTCTTCTTTATTCCTCCCACCCTCTTTGGTAGTTTTTTTTGAGTCTTATTCGACTTTTTCCCTTTCTTTTTCTGTTCCTTCCGCAGGAGTGGATAGTAAAATTTTTTCTTTTCCTTTTCTCCCTCTACTTTTGCTGGGAATACATATTTGGGACTTTTACCTTCCCCCTTTTTTTAACTTCTCACACCTCCTTTTTTTTCCTGTTTTTCCTGATTAGTGGCGGTATTTATTTCCACCCCCTTTTGTTGCTTGTACTGCGCAGGTTGGTGGTTTTTCTTTCCCTATTGAATTCTCCCCCTTTAGTGTCCAACCGACCCCCCCTCCCTGTCGGTGATGTTTGCCCCACCCCGGAGAACACAAAACTGCTGGTGCGTGGATTTTTTAGGCCTTCCATTTTTCTTTTTCCTTTTCCAGTGCTGTCTTTAGGATTTCCTTTGGTGTTTCCCTTCCTTCCGTTTTAGTCCCCCCCCCCCCCTTAGTGGGCCTGGCTGCGGAGCACATCTCTCGCAACTTTTCGGCCCCACCCCCTTCTTATTTAGCCTCTTTCACCTGACAAGTTTTTCTTTATTTTCCCCCTGACCCCGGGCTGTGTTACCTTTTCTCTTTGCCCCCTTCCTTGAGCAACTGGTTTCTGCCCCCCTGTCGTAGGTGCCTTCGTTCCCGGTAGAACGTGTTTTTCCCTCTTCCGACGAAAGTGATGACCCCCCTTTCCCCCCCTTTTGTTAACCTCGAGGCTTTTACTCTTTTTTTCCGAGTTTTTTTTTCCCCACCTGTTTAGTACACCAGCCCTCCACCATTGCTGGTTGACCTACTTTTTCCCTTTCTTGCCTTTCCTTTCTCTTTTTTTTCCCGGCCTGTCTTGTCTCTTTTTTCTCTCCATGTTTCGGGGCCCCCTTTCTGTGAACCCCGTTCAACATTTTTTTCCCCCCCTTTGTGGACCTAAGCCATTTCTCCCACTTCCCACATCAAAGTTCCCGGAGGATCTTTCTTCAACTCTCTCGTTTCTGTTCCGCACTGTTCTCCTTTTTTTCCTTGGTGCTCTCCCCCCGTTTTTTTTTCCGTCTTTTCCATGGCCTAAGAACTCAACTCAATTCCCTTTTCCCATTGTTTTTTCGCAATCTTTTTCTGTTTGCCTTTTTTTGTAAACTGCTCTTTTTTGTTTCCGACTTTCCTGGATGGTGGCCTTTTTTTTTTTTTTCGTTTTTTCCTTTTTGACGTAACGTTGACATGTTGTTCGTTCACTGGACGCTGTTCTTTGTACTTGCGGTGCCCTTCCCCCCTGTTTTTGGTGACCATTCCGGGATGGCCTTTTTTTTTTTTGTCCTTTAATTTAAAAAGGGCGTTTTTTTTCGACTTTTCATACCGAGCACCTTCACTGGCGAAGAACTTTTCTTTTTTTTTCCCCCTGCCCTCGGTGGCCTGGTCGATTTGTTTTTTTGTCTTCTCTCCCCTTTGGACGTCTTTTGTCCCCCAGGCGTTGTCCCCCTCTTTCTTTTTCCGAGCATGCCTGCTTCTTTGGCCCTTTTTTTAATTCTTTTTTTTTTTTTTTTTTTTTTCTTCCTTCCACCGGACTTTCCGTTAACCGGACACATGAGTTGGTTATCAACCCTGGCCCTTCTAACGGTTTTCCTTTTTTTCTTTTTTTTCTGGCTTTTTTTGTGAAGATGGTCTTGCCCCCCTCCTTCGTTTCCGGACGGGTGCTTCTATTCTTCTTGTCCACCTTTCTTACTTTTCCCTCTTGTCTCTGATGTTCCCACCTTTGATTTTTGCTCGCGATATAACTTTTTTTTCCAGCTCCAAGGTGCGACCCCTTCCGCAATCCCCCCCCCCAACTTAAAACGGGGAAAGGCTTTTTCCTTTTTGATGATGGGCGTTTTTTTTCCTTATTTTCTTTCTGTACGTGCCGGTCCTTCCTTAGTTTGTTTCCACTCGTTACCTCCACCCCTTTCCCCCCAACTTTTTCAGGAAACGTGTCCACTCCCCCACAAAAGCCTTCCGTGGTGTTCACTTTTTTTCCTCTTGTTTTGCCCCCCCTGCTGGTGATGTTGGCTGCCCGCATGGTTCCCTTCCCCCCCCCCCGTCTTACAAACACTTTCCCACCCCCCTTTTTGCAAGAACCGAGAAGACCCCCCCCCTTTTGTTTTCCGGGCTCCTGTCATTACGGCTTTGTAATTTTTTCCCCCTGTCTCCCCACTAAGATTGACCGTTTGTTGTGCTTTACGTCTGTGTTTGCTGACGTACTTTCCTTTCCCCCTACCGGTTTGACCCCTTCCCTGACCCCCCTCCTTCCTTTTTCCTCAAAACTGGAAACGTTTTTTCCCTCCCCCCCCCTTTATCCCTGAACCGATTAACTTCCCCTTTTCCTCACCACCCCCCTTTCCCTCCTTCCCAGTTTCCGTCCCTGTCAAGATTATTTCCCCCCTTCCTTTGAATCTCGCCCTGGGCAATCCACTTTTTTTTTTTTTTTTTAAGAGACCCCCCTCGGGCCCTGCCCTTTTCCTTTCTACTTAATGGGTCATAACCCCCTCTCAAGTCGGACCCTATTCGCCCTACTTTTGACGATGGGCGGGTTCTTTCCTTTCTTGGCCAGCACAGTCTGTTGTCGTATTTGCATTCTCTGAGGGGTTCTTTTTTTTTTTTCAAATTGTAGACTTGCCCCCCCCCACCACCCTCCCCCTTTTTTTTTTATCTTTTCCAGATCCATGTAGTTTTCCCCCCCCATGCGTCGCCCTCCCCCCTCCCCTTTCCCAACCCCCCTCAGTTTTTTTTCATGTAATGAGCTTCACCTTTTTTTTTTTTGTCCTTTCCTGTCGCCGACGTTATTGTGACTACTCCTTTTTCTCTTCTTGTGCCCGTTGACTTTTCACGCATCGTGGCAAGGCTCGTCTTCCCTCCTCTTTGTCAGCTTCTTTTCTTCAAGTGTTGAATAAAGGCTATTTTTTTGCCCTCCCTTTTGCCCCTTTCTCGTACCAGCAGGAATGTCCTGGGTTCGTTCCTTTCCTGTCCTTCCGAATGACCCCCCTTTCCAAGCTCGACCCCCTGTTTAATGCTTTTTCCTGGTTTTTGGTGAACCCATTGCCTTGGGCTTTTTTTTTTTTTTTTTTTTGTGTTTTTTTTTTTTTTCTTTGGTCTTTTTTTTTTTTCCTGCCTTAACCCTCACCTATCCCGCCCCCCTTTTTTTTTGCTGAATGAAGATAGGTCCACAAGAACCCCCAATGTGACCTTTTCTTCTTTTTTCCCCCCCTTCACCCCCCGTGTCTCCTTTCTACCCCTACCTTTCCAATGGGACAGGCTGGTTTTTTTCCTCCGGTTTTTTCCCCCCCAAGGAACCAAAGTGGACTCCATTTTTCCCCCCCTGTGACCTGGGGTGCTTGACGCGTTTCAACCGTTCTTTTCCCCCAGCCACCCGTTTCATTCTTTTGCCCTGATAATAGCTTGAATTTCTTTCCCTTTCGGTGCCTGACGCCTGGTTGTGGCTGGACCCCACCCTACCTCCTTTTTCCTTTTTCCTTCCTCCTTTCGTTTTGTTTGCTTTCTTCGATGTGGTTTTTTTCGGTTGTTCCATCCACCATGTGCGTCCTTTCTTTCCGATCGTTCAAAAGTCCCCCCGCGTCCTCCTCCCTTCATTCCCCCCAGTTCCTCCTTCCCTTGCTTATTGAACGGCGTCATACACCCCCACCCCCCCCCCCCTTTGTCCACCAGGGTTTTTTTGATTTGACTTCCCCCCCTCCTCTGGCTGCTTGTTCTTTGGTCCACGAAGTACTCCCTTTTTGTCTCTTCTTAGACCGGGCGTACCCTTTTTTTTTTCCCCACACCCCAAGAAACGTGTTTGGCCAGGACCCCCCCCCGAAACAGTCTGTGCACCTTTTTTTTCTGTGGCATTCATTTTTCAATTAATGTTCCCCATTTTTCTCCTTTCCGTGATTTAGTTATTTTCCAACTTTCTGAATCCAATGTCCCCCCCCTCACCCCTTCCTAAAAATGTTGTCGAGGGCGGGCTTTTGGTTCCCTTGTCGGTTGCGGTAGGTACATTGTTGCTCAGTGGGGACGGACCCGCCAGGACTCGGCTTTTTTCCCTCCTCTTTACTTCTTCTTGTATTTCACACTTCAGTCTTCCCCCCCCCAAATTGAAACACCTCTTTTTTTGTTTTTTGCGCACCCGTAATGTTTTTTTTTTCCTTTTCCCGTCCCCCCCTGAATTTCATGGTCCCCCAATTCTTTCCCCCAATCCACAGTTTGACCTTCAATAAAAAAAGTTCATGAGACCCTCCCCAGATGGATTCTACTCTATTTCTTTTTTTTGACGACCCTCTGATGTTTGCCTCTTTGCCTTTTCCGCTTAATTGTTCCACGAAAACTTATTACGTCTGTCTGGTATCTACCCATTGTCACCCCGACTTTTTTTTGTGGGATGTTTCCAATGTGTACCAACCTTTCCCCCCCTTCCGCGGATTTTTTTTCAGTCCCCGTACTTCCTGGCAAACCTTTGTAATTCCCCTCATGGTGTTTTGCTGGCCCCCCCCGTGGTACCCCCTTATTTCATGCCCCTGTTTCCCCCCCCCCGATCACCCTGATTATGATGTGCTCTTCGCTGTTAGCTACGTTCATATGTTTCCCTCCTCCCTCAACTGTTGACCGGTCACCCCTCCGTTTTCGATTTTGGTCCTTTTCTTTTTTTCCCAACAGTTTTTGCTTAACGCGCTTCCGACCACATGTTGATTTTTTTTTCCCTCCTTCAACTACTGTTACCTTTTCCCGTTTCAAGCAGTTTTTTCTGGTTTGTCCCTTCCTCTTCGTTTTGGATTGCTTTCCCACCTGTTTTTTTTTTGCGCCCAAGTTTCCTTTGTTCTTGTTGACGGAAATGATTCCTTTCTTTTTCCGGTTTCTTCCCGTTCTTTTTCCGTACATGTTGGAACATCTTACCACCCCCCCTTCACCCGTGCTCGTCACAACTTGCAACTCTGACTTTGTTCCCCTTCTTCAGCTTCAATGACCCTTCCCTTTGTCACTCCTTGCCTCTTTTTCTTTCTTTCACCCCGTCCCAAAGGTTTTTTCTTGTTTCCCCCTGCGTGCCCTCTTTTCTCCCTGTTTTTTTCTCCATGCACACCCCAGTCCCCCCCTGGGCCCCCCACAGAGTTTCTGTTCCCCCATCAAGTCCCCCCACGTTCGTCCATGCTCGTTTTCTTTTTCCCATGTCCACACAATTTGTTGAGTTTTCTTTTCCCCTTTTTTCTTGTGTTCCAGGGTTTTTCTTGCCCGCGGGTTCCCAATACCCCGGCCTTTCTCCCCCCGACAGCATTCACCCCCCCCTCATTTTCCCTTTAAGTTTAGGTGTACTCTTTTCGCCCTCGGCCCGGTTCCTCTTGTCACCATACGTCCCAGTACGCATCCGCTCTCCCCCCTTTGCCCGAGAGTGTTAGCCTTTTCCCTGCCACCAATCTGCACGCCCTTCGAATGTCCCAATCTCATTTTTTTTTTCTCCCTTTACCCTGGACAGAAAACTCAATGTTTCTTTTTTTTTGTGACCCAAGTTTGTTCCCGCACTCACATCACCCCAGCGTGCGTCAGGCCCGTTTTGATAAAAACTTTTATTTTTTCCTTCTTCCTTTCCGGTAGGTTCAAGAGTCCTTTTTTTTTTTGTTTTGACAGTTCCCTCCGCAGGCTTGCTTTAATTCTGTCTGCCCCTTGGTAACCCCAGTTTTACTGAACGAGGATAGCCCCCCCCCCCTCCACCCCCCACAATCGACCCGGCAAGATTTTTCACTCCCCAGAACTGTTTGCGCCATTACAATTTGGATAGGTATGAAACCCTCCCCTCCCCCCCCATACAAGACCTTTGATTCAATCTGCCCGTGTCTTCAATAATGGACTTCTCTCCCCCCCGCCTGTCTTTACCCCTCGGCCCCCTCCTTTCCCCCTTCCCCATTTCCAAGAAGTAACAGTCGTTCCTTTTCCCAGTCCACGCAACCCCCTTTGCCTTTGTTTTTCCTTCCCCCTGATTCCAGCCCCTTAAATCCGACCTTACTCACCAACAGAGGAGCATTCCCCCACCCACAGCAAAACTCCCGACACCCCAGATTCTCAGATTTCAATTGATGTGATTGCCAAATTGCCCTTCGCAATGTCACCCTGTCCCTCCCCGTCCCCAGGAATCGCATGTTCCACTTTTTCTCTAATGCGTTTTTTGGGGCTAGTTTTTCTGCCCAGTGCGACCAATCACTCTTGCCTTGCTTTTTCTTTTTGTTCTGTACTCCCTTGTTTTAATGTTCCCCTTTTGTCTTTTCCCCCCACATTTTTTTGTGAACGCATTTTTGACGTTTCCTCATTTTTTTCTGGACATTGAAGGCTTCCTGCCACATTCAGGCGTTTCCACTTCAGGTCCTTCGTTTTCCCCCCGTCTGGAACCGTTAGGGGACGCTTTTTGCCAACTATGTTTTTAGTGTGGCCTCTCGATGGTCGTATTTTATTAAATAACCACTTTCCCCCCCCCCTTGCCCCCCCTCCATTAGTGTAGAGAATTATGATTTCCCTTGGAGTGCCTTTTTCACCACTTTTTTTTGGCACCCAAGTTCTTGTTTAGCCCTTCTCCGGTCCAGCTTCCCCCCCCCTTTTGCCTTGGACAGTGTTTCCTTTCCCTTTCCTTTTTCAGTGCATGAGCCCCCGCTGTTCCATTGCCCTGGGCAGTTTTCCCCACCCTTCTTTAAAAAAAATTTTTCGTTTGTTTTTTACATTTTCTGCTCAAGGGCGTTGTTCGTTTTCTTGTATCATGTAATCCGCCGCCATTTGTTTCCCGCTTTTTTCCCTTTTCCCCCCCCACCCCTGAAGTAACGTGCACATTCTCCCCACCCATCCCCAAGAAGAACTACTGAGGTTCCCCTGTTGAGGTAAGAACCATACACCAGTCCCCCTGGGTGTCTTTTCTGGCTTTCACCCATTCCCTGGGTACCCAGGTGACCTCTTCTTTTTCCTATTTTGTCTGCCCCTTTTCACCTCCCCTTCCCCTTTCCCCACCTGTTTCATTCCCCTTTCCCCTGCCCTCTCCCCAGACCCCCTTGTTTTCTATTCCACGGCCACGATCAGGCACAAAACTTGTTCACCTTTTTCGTTCCGGCTGCTGTTCCTCCGCCTTAAAGTAAAAGATTTGTAGGCCCTTTCTTCCCCCCCCCCCGTGCCTCTGTAGTGAGGAACAATGAACCTGGGTTTTACTTCCCCCCACCAGCCTTGTCGGAAATGTCCCTTTTGATTTTAGTTTGGTTCTTG
>Ga0179591_1277497_pt1 | contig 22076 bp, 41 predicted proteins | sample CZOMad2_1_08_16f_FD_182891 | JGI IMG/M metagenome (GOLD analysis project Ga0179591, IMG submission 182891) | Vadose zone soil fungal communities from Angelo Coast Range Reserve, California, USA - CZOMad2_1_08_16fungal (PacBio error correction) | ecosystem: Environmental > Terrestrial > Soil >... | reverse complement strand
TCTATTACCTTGTGACGTCCACAACTCCCTTTCGGCCGAATTATGAAAAAAACCCCCTCCTTTTTAAAAAACCCCCCCCCCCCAGTTGGGTGATCGTCCGGTCAGGGGACGATTTGTGTTACTCCCGACCGGACCCCCCCTAATTTCAAAACAAAACTTGTGCCAACGTCACATGGGCGTCCAACCCCCCCCCAAGTGGTGTCCCCCCCCCAGACCCCCCCCGTCCATTCCCCCCCCCCATTCCCTTCCCCCCCTCCTCGCCCCCAACCAGTAAAAAACAACGCCGCGAAGGGGAATGTTGGCTTGTTTCAGGCAAAGGGGGTTCACCAACCATTGATTGCGGATTTCCGAAACAAAGGGTCAACTTTCCCCCACAAACCCCCACCCCTTTTTTCGTGCTCCTTAAGTTTCCTGACCAACTTAAAACCACAAAGAAGGTAATCGAGGCTTTTTAGGTTCCAGATTCAAAAAACATGCCGCACACTCAGACGATTTTCCCGGCCCCCACTTTTTTTCCCCACACCACCAAACCCTACAAAAAAAACCCCCATTGCTTTACCGATATTTGTACTTTATAATCGCGTGAATGACCTATCGAAATTTTATCGTAAACAAAACTTTTTTTTTTTACCCCCAACCCCCCCCCCCCCCCTAACCATACCCCCAAAACCTCGGGGGGGGCCCATTCAAACAGTATTGTGCCTAAGTTGACCTGTGCAAAGGTAGGGAAAAGGAGGTCCCCCCTCAATGACTGTTGCCCTTCCCTTTTTTTCTTCTGTTGGTGACTCTCTTTCTAAAACCACCAAGAGGAGTAGGGGTATTACCCTTTGTTCCTTTCCTTCGAAGGACCGGATCCATCACGACGCTTTTCCTGTTTAATTTACCTTTTTTTTTTTTTTGTCCCCTTTTTTTTCTCGCCCCCCCCTTGCTTTCAAATAAAAATCTGACTTTTCGCCTCTCCGAACCACAGACCCAAAAGTTTCCCCTTTGTCCCTTGGGTTTGAAAACACAACTAAAAGCCAATTTTTTCTCCTTTCCCCCCCATATTGTGACCTTTTTTTTTAATTTAATTTACCAACGGGAACGCAGACCAACGTTGCAGCTTCCATTACTTTTAAACGCCCCCCAATACGTACGTAAACTACTTCAGAAGTCTTTCCACTGTTGGCATCCCCCCCCCTTTGTTGTGTGTTGTTTCGGGGGCTGAGGACAAAGCACACCGGTGTATAATTATATTGGTGGAATAGTGGAAAACAAAGGCCTGCCGTTCCTTTCTCTTTTCCCTTTGTGCCCACCCCCCCTTTCTTTTTATGCTTTTCTTTGGTTTACCATATCGCATTATTTTCGGTAATCACCATTTTTTATTTGCTTATTTTTCCGATAGAGATATGACTCTGTATTACCATATCCCCCCCCCTTTGTTTATTGGGGGGGGTCTTTTCCTTGTTGACCCCTCCAACAGATCGCGGATCAGTGATTTCGTCTTTCGTATCGTTAAGGCACCTTTTCTACCCCCCAGAATCCTTTGGTTATAAATAGTATCTTTAGGGTCATCTGCTTTTTTTTTTAGTGGAATTTTTCCCGTCCTTAGTGTTGTATTTTCTTGTTTTCTCTTAATGTGGCCCCTTTGTCTTTTTTGTCTCCCCCACTCCTCGATTTTTGGCAAAATTGGGTCCTCCTGGCTACGTTGGTTTTTTTTTTTTTTGGGACCGGGGGCTTTTCCGATTTCATTCGCCTGATAACGCGATATAAAGTACATTTTCAAAACTGGTACTTATAACCCGCGGGAGTTTCCAACTCACATTTCCTTTTCAAGGCCCTTCTTCCTTTTTCTTTCTCGTTTTTGCTTGTCCCATGTTTTTCCTTCAGCCCGACCACGGCTTCCCCTATTTTTTTTTTAAAGTTATTTCCATTTGAAGATTTTCGTTCTTTTACTGATTAAAACCTTCTGGTCCCCCCCCCCCTTTTTGTCCTTAATTCCTCCATCCAACCCTCATTCCCTCCTGTCATACTTTTTTGATTGGCGTTTTGCAACGTTTGGAGGGTTTACTAGTCTGGTGCGTGCTCAAAAAAGTTGGTTTTCCTTTTTTACGTGCGTGATTTCCCTTTTTGAACCTGGTGACCCCTTTTTTCCTTGCTTTTTTTTTTTTTGTCGGTTGGGGTTTTAAGTAAAGCACACCCAATCCGTTTTCCCCCCGTTGCTCTTTTGCGCGGGGCAATTGGGGGGGGGAAAGTCTTTGGGTTTTCCCTAATTGACCATTTTGCTGTTTTTCTCCTTTTTTTTCTTTTTTTTCTTGTCGGTCGTATTTTATGTTTCACTTTCAATTCATTGCCCCCGGCGTAGAGGGTTTCTGGCATTTCGCTTCTGTCTTTAGTTTGGTCGTGTGTTTTGTGTCTCAAACCAAACCTTGTTTTGCCTCTGTTGTCTTTCCTCCCCACCATTTGGAAGACTTTCCGTCGGCCGGGTTTTAGGGGCTGTTTCTTTTTTCAAACTTTTTGGTTGTGGTCGGTTTCCACTTCATCTTACCCTCCCCAAAGTTGGACCCCCCCCTGTTTTTTTTTTTTTTCTATGTTTCCCCCCAGTCAGACAAGAATGTCCAAACACAGGGGCATGTTTGTTTTTCATTTTTTTCTCGAGAACGTACCTTTGGTCCTTTTTTGTCCCCAACCCACTTTTTTCCTACTCAAACCGAGTTTGTGGCCGTGCCATATCTTTTCAGGGGTGCGTAGGGGTAAACCTTTGGACAGAAGAAGAGGATTTCGGTCCTTTCCCAAAATTCCATTGTTTACAATTTGGGAACGTCGACCTTTCCCTTTTTCTCCGTTGGATTTTTTCCACCACATTTTTTTTTGGGACACCTTTTTTTCGGGCCTTTCCTGGCCCCAAAAAAGGTTGGGGTGTTCTGGGGGGATTGGGAGGGTCCCCCTTTCCTTTGTTTCCGCAATTGGTTTTTTTTTTTTTTGAACCCCTTTTTTTAACCACGATTTGATTGTTTTGTGATAATCAAATCTTGGGAACCCCTGTTTTTGGGCTAAAAAAAAGAAATTTGGATTTTGGGGAAAACGGATTTCTAGCTCCTTTGATTTGTTCTGTCCCCCCCTTTTCTTTTATTGTGGCACTTTTCCCCGGATTGTGCTTTTTCTCGGCAAAAACTCCTTTCCGTGGTCCCTTCCCAATCCAGGTTTGGAACCCGGTGGGACTCATAGTCCACCTTGTCCTTTTTTCCCCTTTTTTGTGTGTTTGTTTCTTTTCCCTTCCTCTTTTTTAGTTGTGGTCACCCACAACAGGGTAGGCTGCCAAGTTAAATGGAAAGGTTGGTGGTTGGTGGGGACTTTGTAGGTCGTCGGTTGGAACAACTTTTTTTTCCATTTCCCTGGTCTTTTTTTTTTTTTTTTTCATTCTTCCCAATTGGTTGTTTCAACCCAACTCCTCCTTCATGGTAGTTTTGTCTCTTTTTCTTAGAATTTATTGGTTTCCGATTCTGCCTTTCCCAAAACCTATTTTCTTCTTTAATCTCTTTTTTTTTTTTTCCCCCCCCCTCAGGGTTCACACCGGTGTCTCAGCCCCACCTCCCTTTTCGTGAGGCCGGGCATATGGTTTTTTCTTTCATTGGTTCTTTGGGGCACTTTGTTCGGGACCTGGAGGAAAACCATTAGTAGGGGTGTTTCGTGACCCCCTTTTACCCCCTTTTTTTTTTGTTTGGAGTGATTGTGGGCTGTGACCAACAACCATATGCAGTCGTTTTGTGGTTTTTTCTGGAAAGGGATTTCAAGATATTGAAAATCATCGTAAAAACGATGTTGTCCGATTTCTTTTCCCCACTTCAAAAGCCCCCCCCCTTCCTTTTCCCTACTGAGCGTGCCTGCGGCCGCCGAGCCTAAGGCAACCACCATTTTTCCAATGTCAAAAAAAACCCAAATACCTACCATCAGGAAGTCTCAGTTCCAAAAAAATCTTCTCTTTTTTCCTTTTTTCTTTGCTTTTTTCCCTGAACTGTTTTTTCCCCCAGAATTCCATCGTCCAACAGCTCCCCGGAATCATCTTCGGAAAAATCAGTTTCCCTATCAGTTAAAAAACAAAACTTCCCCCCCGACACCCATCAGGGGCATTACGTTTTTTTTTTTATTAATTTTGGTCCCTTCCTTTTCTTGTTTCAACGATAGTCCCGGCCGATCACCCAAATCAGAGGTGAGCCAGAGGTCCCGTGAACAGTAAATCCCCCACTCAAGGCCGGCAATGGATTTCCAAAATCGGAACCAGGCGCTAGTCACACTTTTTCTCTTGCCCCCCCCCCTAATTGTGATTTTTTTTTCCCCAACCCAGTTTACCCCCATTTTCCTTTCCCAACACCAGGGGATTCAAAGTAACCCACTCAATTTTTCATCAACGGCCCCAAGCATGTCGCCCGAAAAAAAAACACAAAACACCCCCATGTCAAATTCCCCCCCCCCTTTTCCTCTTTGGTTCGTGCCCCCCCTTCTTTTTCCCCCTGACCAGTTTTCAAACCCCCACTACCCAAAGGGGAAACAAAAAACCCCCCCCCCCTTTCTTCCTCCTTACTTGTTAGATACAAAAATTCATCGACAAACCCTACCCCAACTTCGACCCCTGAAAACTTCTTCCCCCCCCCCCCCCCCTACAGCTGGCACGTCCGCCCCTCCTCTGACCGGCAAGGGACATGCGGCCGGAACTTCCTTGAGAAAACGGACCCACAACCCCCCCACCACCACAGTTTTTTGGCTTGGTTTTGTTACATTTCCGATGATTGTGTTGCCCACTGTTCGAGAACAACTTCAATTTGAACCCTTTTTCTTTTGATTCCCCCCTTCAAGGGACAAAAAAGCCTACGTCTGTGGAAAACAGTACCCCTTTCTGTGTCACCTGAGGCCGACGAAAAAAGCCTTTGAGCCTCTTTTCCCCAAACGGTCCTTTCTTCTTGCTGACCTAAACCCACCACCCATTTTCATCGCCATCGATGTGAAAAACCCCTTTACTCTAAACAAACCCCAAAATTTAAAACTCCCCTTTTCCTCCCCCATGTCACCCAAAACTTTTTTTTTTTCCCAACAAAACTCCCACCAAAAGGTCCTGGAAAAAATTTCCTTTCCCCCCTGGTTTTTTGCAAGTGTTAAGGTTTTTGTTTCTTCCACTCCCCCCAGAAAACGTCCCCCCCTCCCTTTTTCCCCACCCCCCTTGATCCTGTGGATTTTCTGGGCAAAACCAAAAAAAAAACCGTCCCCCAACTGGCACCAACAACTTGTCCCAACACCGTGACCCCCTCGACTTAAAAAACCTTTTTTCACCAACCCCCCCCCCCAGTTTAAACCATTTTTTTTTTCTGCCCCGGGTTAGGTTTCTGGGTTGTGTGAAAGGGTCAAATGATTTGCGGATTTCATAAAAGGACAGGGCCAACACAGTTCCCTTCCTCCAAAATCCATTCTTCCCCCCCCCCCCTTTCAACCACCCCTCCCTTTGTTCCTCGCTGCCTGGGTCTAGTCTAAGGACAACCCCCCAAAGCAACCCCGACGAATTCACTGTACTACCTTGGAAAAAACCGTGGCTCCCCTTCCCACCACCCCCCACCCTTTCTTTTTTTTCGTCCCCGTTTTTTTCTTTAATCTATGTTAAGCGTTGAATGATACGTCTTTCCCCCTGTAAAAACAAATCTGTAAAAACCCCCCCCCCCCCCACCCAAATCCCCCCCCCCCGCTTTCCCAAGTAGGTTTTTTTTTTTTTTCCCCATTAACAAATCGAGGGAGGGTGGCAGAATGGCCAACCGGTCTGTGAAAACGGACCCCCGAGGGGGACCTCTCACCCACCCCCCCCGCTTGTGGCACCTTTTTTTTCCTTCTCTAGAGACCCTGAGTCCACCCCCCAAGGTAGGGAGAGGGATTACCTTTCCTGTTTACATCCCCGGATGGGGACGTGCGGAATTTCATCCAGTGATACCTTTTTTTTGTTATTCCCATACTTTGTGTCTTCTTTCCCCCCCCCCCTGTGTAAACTTTGTGCCTTGATGCAATTGAAAACTCTACCTTAAGCTCTAACAAAAAAAAAACCCCCGGAATGCGTGACCGTTCTTCTGGTTGACCCCCCCCCCCCCACAAGAAGTCCCCTCCACACCAACTGACGTATACCCAGCCCAGAAGGGTCACCACACGAAGAAATCTTGGAGACCCCAGGCAGGCTTCATGACAGCCCCCCCCACGGCCTCTTCTTTTTTCCTCTGTTGCTTCTGCTGATCCTACCCCGTGGTTTTGATGATTGAACAAACAATCTACAACTTGCCCCCCCCAAACTTATTACTATTTTTTTTTTTTTTTAGTCTTGCCCCTTTCCCCGTGGTTGTTTTCCTTTTTGCTTCACTTGTGTGCCCAGCCTTTCTGGGCGGTTACACAGAGTTTCTTCCAGTTTTCTTTTGGTAGGTCAGGTCGAATTTTTTTTTTCCCTTTGCTTTTCCCTGTCTCTCAGCTCTTCAAGAGTCAGTTCAAAATTTTTGCAAGGGTCCTGGAGTCTTCAACGATTATTTCCTCCAGCGGTTGACTGTTTGGACTTCGCGTTGTCGAGTAAACCAAAGGGAGACTTTTTTTTTTTTTCCGTTTTCCCTTTTTTGTTTTTTTTTCCCTGTTGTGTTCTCCAGTCATTTGCCAGTTTTTGATTTGGCAAAGACCCTTTAGTTTTGTTGTCGCTTTCTCGGCGTCATCTGTGTTTCTGTAGGTTCCCTTTTTTCAACAATCTTGACCTATGTTGTTGGTGTGTTGTTTGCAACTGTTTTACGTGAATCCTTTATTTTTCCAACTCGATATAATTAATCGGTCTAGCGGCCCTGGGTTTTTTTCCTAATTTTTTTGGGGAAAATTCCATGTTTTTACCATTGTTCGCCTTTCTAGGTAGTTACCCAAATGGGGAGGTGTTTATTAGTCCCCTTCTGCCACCCAACCCCCATGTCATTCAACTTTCCTTTCTGTGGTGTTATTTAACTTTTCAGAGCATTCCGAAGTGGTGTTCTATTCCCATTTGTCTCGGGACCACTCCGAATTAGGGTACTTTTCCCCCCTTTTCCACCCTAACCTCACCCTTTGTCCCGCTTTTTTGTTGCCGAGGGGGTGGTTCCCGTTCGATGGTTCATGTTTTCCAAACCGTTGTTTCCTGGTGGACGTGCGAAAACCAGTCAAGGGTTCCTTTCGTTGCCTTTTTTCCGGCGGGTCCTTTCTGTAGTAGGTGGGGCCCCCCCCAAAAAAAAATTTCGTTGACCCCCTTGCTTTCGCTGTCGGGGGCAAGGTTTCCGTTTGTTTTTTTTTATTTTTTGTCAAGTTTTTTTTTTCCTTTTTCTTTTTAGGTTTTTCGGTGTTGTAACTTTCATTTTGTTACTTTTAGAAGGTTTTTTGGGTTCCCCTTTTCGGGTTTCATGCAGGTTGATGAGATGGTCTTGTTAGGTTTTCTTTTTTTCCATCCAACCTTTTCTCTTCTGAGCGTTCATCGGGAAGAATGTCGGTCTGTGGAACTGCCCGCTTGAACAACATTTTCAAGTGGTTGTTCTCTTTTTATGTTTTTCCCTTTCTTTCACCCAAAAGGAACTTTCAAAAGCCTTTGGAGAAACGGTCCAGTGTGCGGGGAAATTGGTGTCCTTTACATCCAAAACAAACGCCGTTGTTCCTTTATGGGTTACCCCTTTCACCTTGGTTCGGTTTTGATCCCCCCCCCCGTCATCCTGACGAGGGATTTTAGCGGTGTGTAGTCCAACCAAAACAAAAAAACTTCTTTCTTTGAATTTGCGTTTGAAAGGCCCCCCTTTGCTCTTCTCGTAAACCTTTTTCCCCCCTTTATATTTACACGCACCCCACTTCGATCGGGGTGACGGGATTCGGTTTCACCCCTTTTTTGTTGGTCACACGTGGTTTTGGCTTGGCTTTCCCCAGGGTTAGGTAGGATTTTTGGGAGGTTTCCCTGTTCCCCTCAGTTTTTTTTTTTCGCTCATGGTTCATCGTGATTGTGGGTGAACGGGTGATTTGTGAGGCAAAATGGGTGCAATTCTGGGTCAAAAAACACCAAAAAAAAAAAAACCTGTGCCTTTCAAATATAATTTTTTCTTTTTCTCCTTTTTTTCTCTTTTCCTTCCCGTCGTCGGATCCCCTTATTAGTGGTTATTTTACCGCCTTGTGCCCCCCCCTTCTTGTAATTTTTTCTACTTTCGGTGGGGTCCTTTTCCACTCCCCCTTTTTTTCACCACTGATGGCTCCCCGGTGGTCCTTCGTTTTTTTGATTGGTGGTTTGTTTCTGGATGAAGTCTTTGAATAGGGGGACTCCTTCATCTTTCCACAAGTAAAGTGTCTTGTCGGTGATTTGCTGTTGACTGTCGAAAGAAAAAACAATTTTTCTCAAACCAACTCGGTTTTTGTTCCCTTTTCCCTCCTGTCTGATTTCCTTGTTTCACAAAAACCTTGGTCTATTTGGTAGGTGCCTTTTTGTCCCTCCCAACCCTGTTTTGGTTTTACGATTTTAGCCTCGTTCCCCTTATCAATAGTCCCCTTTTGCGTGTTTTTTTCCCCCTCGTTTTTAAACACGTACCCCTACGGCCTTAGCTTATTGGGTCGTTGATGAAATGACTTCTGCGCTCTTTACCCCAATGTACGGGGAAACCCGGGCTTAATTGTTTGTTCTGTTTGTTTCCACCATTCGTATCCTCTTTTGGTTTTTCTGAGTGAAAAACCCATCCTACTATGGTTCCGGTCTTACCATTTTTCCCTCAGGATGCTCGCCTCCTTGGTTAAACCCCCCCCTCTAAAACGTGTTTCCCCCCAAAACCACATACTGCCTTCCTGCTGTTTTTCTTTTCCTGTTACCTGGTTTCCCCCCCCCCTTTTTTTTTCTTTGGCTAGTGCCTTGCGGAGCCGAGAGTGTTTGTCTCTTCACCTTTTTCATAATTGCAACAACCAAAATAACCTCATCTGTAACACACCCCCCCCCCCCCTTTTCCAAAGAGATATTTCAGGTGCCCACCAAAACAAACAATTTTGATGCTCTCCCATTGGTTTCCCGGGTTAAAAGAAGTCTTGGTTTCTTTTTTTTTTTTTTTCCTCCCACCCCCCCCTTTTCCCATCTACAAACATCACTCATCTCCATCCCCTTGCACCCCTGCCCTTTTATTTTTTCCCCATCCAGGACCAACCCTACCATCCCCCCCCCAACACCTTCCCCTATTGTCCGGGATTTTTCTCCTTGCGAGTGGGGAGGGATGACCCACCGGATTTGCCTGGACCACACATCAGGAGTTGTGAGGCCCATTCTTGAAGTTTTTTCCCTCCCCCCCAAATTCCCACTTCAGTGTCAGGCGGTTCCCCCAGGAGGCGGCCTAGGCCATCTACCTTGCATCTTGACCCATCCATCTTGAAGGGTTAAAAAACAAAAAAAAAGTTTTCAAGTCTTTCTCAACCCTCTCCTTTTACAACCACCCCAACATTCCCTGGTACACATTTTGTACGCCAAAGTTTCGAACCCCCAAGGTAGGGGGACCCTCCCACTGCGACAAACACCTGCCCCCTTTTTCAGTAATGTTTTTTTTCCCCCTTTTTTTTTTTCCCATGGCACCAAGGGTGGAAAAGGGGGGGGAACCACCCTTGTTCCTTAGAAAGGTGGGTCCCGACCTGATAAAATTCTACACACTCGCATCATCCCTTTTTCACCCCTTGTTTTATTTTTTTTCCCCTTTTCCCAAAAACTCTATACTTCCCCACCCCCTTGTCTTATTGGGACTGGGTAAACTACCCAATGCCCCCCTTTTGTATGAAAAAATGTTTCTCGAGGAAAAACAAATGGACCCCCTTTTTTTGGTTTTGAGGACCTTGTCCTCATTGATTTTTTTTTTTTTTTTTTCCTTTCTAACTGACACTTTGTCAAAACACTTTTTTCCCCACACTTTGTCCTTTGAGTTTACAATACCGAAAGGGACACCCCACCCAAAAAACCCTTTCCCCACAAAACCCGGTGCTTGACCCCCCTGCTACCTTGCGGTTTCCCGAGGACGTGAATGACTTGGAGACTGCTTCGTTTCGTTTTTGTTTCCAGCAACCCCCCCCCCCCCCCCCACCCCCCCTGGTATTTCTCCGTTTCCCACACCCAAAACTTTCTCTCGGGGACCCCTCGCGAAGTTTCCAACAATCTAACCTTCAAAGTATTAAATGTTTTTTTAGTTACCCCGTAACTCTCCTTCTACCAAGCAAAAAAAAAACATTTTTTTTCCGCGTCAAAAAAAATCTCAAAACCCACTGGGTATGTAACGCATTTGCCCCCGTCTTCAGCCAGAGGCAAACGTCGAATTATTTCCCCCCCCATTTTACCCCTGGTGCACCCCCCCTTTCATTCCCATTCAACACAGGGTCGCACCCTTGGGGCTGGATCTGGGGTTTCACCCCCCCCACAGTTTCACCTTTTCCTTCTTCTCTCTGTGAGCTGCCCCCAAAATTTCTTGCCCCCAGTGAACCATCGGAGTCACAACCTCTTCGCCACTCAACTGTAAAAACATCCAACAAACTGGCGCTATTTGAATATTTTTGCTGGTTTCCTTTCTTTTTTTTTTTCTTTTCGTCCCCCACATATTTTCTCCGAAATAAAGAAGCCCCACGGTTTTTCCTGATCGTTAAATTCTCTTCTGTTTACCAAAAAAAAAAACAACTTTACCCCCCCCAGACCAATTGTTTTTTTTGCAGGGTCGGATTTTCCCTTTTTTTTTTTTAGAGTGAAACAACTGCAGACCTCTAAATGTTTCCTCAGTTGGAAATTACCCCTGGCCACCCAACAAACCCCCATGGTGTTTCACGATTCTGCCCCCCCCCTTTACCGTTTCACGGATCGCTTTGTCTCCTTTCCTTTTTTCCCTACGATAAACCCCAAAAGTCTGCAACCCCCAAACCAACCTTTTTTCCCACACCACCTCTCATGTTAAAGGAGACCACTTGCACTGGTTTAATAAAACCCAACCCCTTCCCTTGTCTCCGGTCAACCCTCCCTCCTCTTTTTCCTACCCCACATTAATGGCACCGGACCCGGCCTTCCACCCCTCAGAACGTGTATAAAACCCCCCCTGATCTGGTGGGTGTTTTTCTTCCACTTATGCCGTTCCTGACTGTCCCCCCCCCGTCTACCTTCAACCCCCAACCTCTGCCTTTTTTGATTCTATTTCCCTTTCTGATTCTTGAACTGGAAATCTATCAAACCCTGATCAAAGGCTCTACGGTCCAAACCGCTCCACAAGTTAAAATTGTCTTTCCCCCCCCCCCGCTCAAACCCGCCCTATTATTTGGTTACCAATTGAGCCTGTTGGGGACTTTTCCCCAGTAGGGACGGAACACGTTTTTGGCTTCCTTACTGCCAGTTTCCCCCCCCAGAGTGTAATACTTTTTGGCTGTAGCCTGTTTTTCTTCTTTTTTTCCCTCCCCTCTCCTCTTTTTTGTTCCCTTGAGGGTCTTTTTCCCTTTTTTTTCCAGAAACCAAAGATTTTGGCATGTAGTGAAAAGGCTGGCGTGTTTTGGCGTCCCTTCTGTTTGAAAAAACGTACCTTCTGGTCCTATGTTCCTAATTCGTCAGTTTTCTGGGCACTTCCCTTTTGTCCCCTTTTTTATGGTTTGCTTAGTCAGCTTGGATCTGTCCCTTAGGTCATTTATCTTGGGCCCGACTGGCATCCGAATATCAAGTGGGGTAGTGGTAACTTCGCGTTTCTTCGATCGTTAAACATGGCACGCGTGATCCTTCGGGCCCTTTTTTCAACCTTCTATTGCCTCCTTTTTTCCGGTGCGCTGTGCCTGCTTCGTTATCGTAGGTTTTCTTCTTTCCCCCCCTTCTCTTTCATTAGTCCTATTTTGGCCTTGGTCCCTCCCCCTGACCGAGTTTTGTTGTCGTGTTTTTTTTGTGCTTGGTCAAATTTGTTTTACTGCTTTTTCTTCGATTTAACAGCCCGATTTACATTTTCGGCTTCAATTACGGTGGCGGCCTTGTTTTGTTTGTCTTGTATAGGTTTAGGTATTTCAATTGATTGTCAGAGTTGCTGTGCTTTTTTCCCTCTAGAACCTCACCCCCCCCCCAAATCCTATGAGTTCCCCCCCCTTTTTTTTTTTTTCCTTGTGTTAGTTTAATTCTTGGTCGAAGATATGTTTCTTTTCCTTTTTATCGTCCACTTAGTGTCCCTTTTCTTTTTTTCCTTTCACCCATCCATAGCACCCTTCCCTTCAGTGCCCCGTCCCCTCCCTTTCATTGTTTCCTTTTTTTTTTTTTTTTGTTTCATAGTATGGCCTGGGTTTTCCCAAATTGTTTTTTCCTTTGCGGTTACTTTAAGTCTGGTGAATCTTTTTTTACAAGGTTGATCGGTTTGGGATTTGTTCCTTTATTTGTGTTTTGGTTTTTGGGGCGGAGCCACCAATCGCATTTTTTTTTTTTTTTTTTTTTGTGCTCTGGGGGGTTGGGGCAAATGGGGGACCGTTGTTGCGCGTCTTTTGTGAACTTGATCCTTTTTTTCTTTCGTCGCGTGTAAAGGTTTCTGTTATTCTTCAGTGTACTTTACGTTTGAGTAGCGGAAGGGTTTTGGGGGACCCTTTCGTTTCTCTTTTTTCTTTAGCTTTATGTAGTTTTTTTTTTTTCTGGGAGTACACAAGTGGTCGGCGGCGTCTCAAATTTGGTTTTTTCTTTGTTTTTTCCTGATGGTGGTTTTGACCAATGGAAAGCTTGTAGCTTGAATTTTTTCGGCAGTTGTCCCCCTTCTGTTTACGTAAAACCCTTTTTCCCGGCTTCTCGGTAAAAAACGTCCCAGGGGGTAGCGTTGGTTGTCTTCCAACAGGCTTGTCCATCTCGAGAAAAGTTTTATCGTTGCTTGGCTGGTTGTTCCCTCTTTCCCCTTTTTCCCTTATCCTCTTTTTCCCCCCCCCGGCGGGCTAGTGGTAAAACTCTTTGATTTCGGCATACGCGTGGAAAGGTCGATGGCCTTTTTTTCATTCTTACCCTTCGCGGACAAAACTGTAGCACCCCTTCCTCTTTTGGTTGTTTTTACCTTTTTTTGCGGTTAACCCTTTTTTTCTTGGGGTGCTTGGCGGATGTTTTGGTGTGTCTGCCGCTTGTTGGGGTCTCCTTTGTTTTTTTTCGCTCCATTGCTGGGGCTTAATGCGAAGGTGGGTCTTTTTTTCCCCATGTCCTTTATCTGTTTTTTTCCCTTGTTTCCCCTCTGTGGTTGGTACCAACACTGTGACCTTCACCCGCCAATGGACATAGCCGGGAGCTCGATTTGTGTCTCTCTTTTGGGTTTTTTTTTTTTTTTTGCCATTGCTCTTTCTTCCCCTTCTTTTTTTTTTGTATTCCATTTTCGGCCTCGTGGCCAACATATTTGATTTTTCTTCGTCTTTGGGTCCCTTTTCCCACTCCATGATGGACCTTTTTTCCTTTTTCCCCCAACTTAGCGGTTCCTTTCCTTTTTGGGTTTGCCTTGTTGTTGCCGTCCCGGATAGCGGTGGGTCCCCAAAAAACCCTTTATCTTTGGGACCCTCTTGTCTTTTGGAAATTTTCGTGTTTTACGGCTTTTTAGTTCGGGCGTGGCAACCTTTTCCCTAAAAAGAGGCCCCCCCCCTTTTCTCTCTTCATCTGTTGGGGTGCCCCTGATTAGCTCCGGGAGGGCTCCGCGGGCATAGAGTCAGGGGTTTTTTCCGATTACTTCCTGCCAAATTGCTTTTTTTTAGTCCTTACCACAAAGCGGAGTCGTAACCAACAGAGTTTTTTTCCTCCGTTTCCATTGCACACCACTCTGAAGCGGGTGGCAGATTTGGTCTTTTTTTTTTTCAGTATTTTCCCCTCTTTCTTATTTTCTTTTTGACCTGTAAACATGAAAGGCGTGGACCCCATATTTAGGGATTTGTACGAAACATATTTTATTTCCTCCCCCCCTCATTTTTTCTCCCCCTTCCCTTTTTTCCTTAACCCCCCCCCCTTGCCCTTATATGTGGGTATCTGGGGTTTAACCCATTTTTTGGGCCAAGAAGCCCCAATCCTTCTTGATATTTTGTCCCAAAAAATAGCGAAACAAAGGGGGAACCAACACACCCCCCCTCTCATCAAAAGAGGGAGAGGCAACGCTCACTTCCTTCCTGTGAAGCCCTGTGAGGCAGGTGCCCAACCCCTTTCTTCCCATAACACAACGAGGGTGAGTTGTCAGGTTGACCCCCATACGAAGGGGGATCAGTGAAGAGTTCTTTTTACTCCGCCCGTGTGCCCCCCAATTTATATCCTCCCCAAACCGTCAACCTCCCCTTTACCCCCGTGTTGTCCCCGTCCCAAGTTCCCCCAAAAAAAAAAAAACCTAATCTTTTGTTTCTGTACACCCCCCCCTTTTTCCTTCGTTTACCCGTTCTTTTTTGTCATTTTCCCCAACCCCCCCCACCATCCCCTTCACACCGGCCCCCCCCTCCCCTTTCCTTTTAACTTTTTGCAAGCCTTCACCGCACCCTTTTTTCCACATATAACACTTTAAAAACAAACAACACACCCCCCCGGTTCACCCCCCCCCAAACCATTTCCCTGAGTTGGCGGGATTTTTTTATTTAATGGGTTCCATACATTGGATGAAGTTTTTTCAAAACCCCACACCCCCTCGACCAAAACACCAGATTGTTTGGAAATCCAGTGGTTTTGAGGGCTCGGGGGGACAGCGGTAATACCCCCTCCAAGTTTTCCTTTCCTAAATTCGTCCCCCTTCGGCATGATTCCAAACGCACTCGGCGGACCAACTTCAATTCTTTTTTTCATCAAGTTCACCAAGATTGCCAAATTTAATCCAACCTTGTCCCTTCCTTACTTCCCCGGACACACCCGCCGCTCCCAGCGCACAGTCCATGTAGCCGCACACAAACCACACCTTTTTTGGTACCTTCCCTCTCCCCAAGCCGGGGGTTACACCACCCCCCCTTTCCCCCCCTCTGGTTCCCCCCTTTTTCCCCAAGGGCTCCCAACAACCCAAGGCACTTCACCACTATTCCTTTCGGAAAAGTTGTTTCCCTTGGAGTCTTGATAAATTTTCACTTACACTTCTTCTTCCGAACCCCTTTCCCCCACTAGTACCGAATTACCTTTTCCCCCGGACCACCTGTCACCATTCTTCTTTCACCCCCCCTCGGGTAATGAACGGGTGGGAACCCAGGGGGGGGTTCCCCCTTTTCCTTTGTCAAAACCTTTTTCCATTCCCCAACTGGGGGACCCCCCAACCAAAACCCTGGTTGAGTTGAGGGGGTTTTTTCCGTTTTTTGGGAAACGTTCGAGTGAAAACTTTGTCAGCGGTGCCCAAAGGTTTCCTTTCTTCCAAACACCAACTTCCCCCACCCCCCCCAACGGCCCCAACCCACCAGCTTGGAAAATTTAGTACCCCTTCTTTGTCAACGCCTCCGCACGGAAATCCTTACTGTGCCTTTTGGGTTCCCCCCTGATCCCCGCCGAAACCGGTTCAATGTTATGTCTTGACTCTTTCCACCTTACCAAAAAAACAACAAAACTACCCTCATTGGACCTCTTTTCATTTGGAAAAGCGTCCCCACAAAAAACAAAACCCACTAGTCCCACATCCCCAAAGAATGATTGAAGAGAGTTAACCACCAGTTAAACCCCTACGTCCCCAACACCACCTTCCCCCCCAAAATTAATCCTGAAAATATACAACCAAACTGGTTTCCTGCCCCATTTTTTTCCAATTCCCCATTCCCTTTGTCCGACTCATTTCCATATTTTTTTTTTTTCCCACCCCATTCCACCCTCACCCCCCTTTTCACCCCAACCCCCCCAACACCCCCTCCCGCACATGGACCCCTTGATTTCGCACCCGGTTCCCAATGGGGTGAAAAACCCCCAAACCTTTTTCAACCAACCATGGACCATCGCGAGTTCAGACTAGCCCCCTTCACCCACCAACATTCCCCCCCCCACACCCCGACCAGTGAAGGGAAGAGTGCATTTTTCTTTTTGGTTTTTAAAAGGGCTTTTTTTTCCCCAGGGAACCGTTTGGGGTCATTGTCCGTCAGCCCCCCAACGCGGGCGGTTGTTTTTTTGGACGAAACCACAACCCCCCAGCCTTTTTCTCCTCCCTCTTCGTCCTTCTTTTTGAAAAACTCAAACCCCCCCCCCGTCCAACAAGGGATTTTGTGATCGCGGCATTTTGTTTCGCGGACCCCCTTGCCCACCCCCTCCCACCATTAGTGTCCTCCCTTCTTGCCCAAACCGACAAAAATTCACCCAACACCCCCCCCCCCAGTTGTCTCTTTTTTTTTTTTTTCTTTACCTATGGACGTTTGTTTGTTTGGCGCTTTAACTTTTAATATTCTTGTTTTTCAATGGTGTTTCCTCTCCCTCCAACCCCCAACTTTCCCTTCCCCCGGGTTCTGCAACCCCACCCCCCCCAACTTTTCAACCCCCCTCGATGCGTTTTAGGATTGGACCACCTTTTTTTCTGGTCCCCCACGACAACCTGCAATGTAGAAGTGACCACCACGCCATAGCCCCGCGTTTCTTATTTTCCAAACACCTCCCTTTAAGTGGCTTTTTTCTCACCCCAAAGTCTTATTTTTTTTCCCCCCTTGTGACCCCTCTTCCGGGTTGGGGGTGGGCCTTTTTTGTGACCTCTGTACCCCCTTCATCAAAGCTTACAACCCACAGTTTTTCTATGACATTCCCTTTCCTTCCCGATAATTTTTTTTTTTTCCCCTTCCCGCGCTACCTGCCGATGAATTTTGTATATTCAAGGGGAAATTTAGCCTCGCTGATGCCACCCCCCGCACTTTTTTTTCTTTCTTTTTTGATGTGGTGTTTTTTTCCCCCCTATTTATTACCGGAAAAACCATCCCCCCTGTTCAATTAGAAAAAAACCCTGGCCCCCCCCAAAAGAAAGGTAACCGCACTTTTTTTTTTTTTTTTTTTAACCATTTCCCCCACTGCTTGGGACCCCCCACCAGAAATGGGGGAATCATGGTCACTTTCTTGGCATCAAAACCCCCCCTATTCTTTCCCATTGTTTGACTTATGGGTCCTTCTATGTTTTTCATCCCCCCTCCCTCCTGTTGATCTCTCTTTTTAAATCCACCCAAGAACCCCCCCCTCCCTCTTGGGCATACAGGCCCTGCGTGTCTCTTTAGTCCGTTTTCCCTTTCTTTAGGGTCCGCTGTTCCATAATCTTCGTTTCCCCCCCTTTTTTCGTAGGTGCAGCATTTTTATAAACCGTTTTCTTTTTTTCAAGCTTTGATTTTTTCTTCTGATCTTTCTGAGTTTCATTTTTGCGACTGAATTCCTGGGGCAAAGATTTTCATTCTTTTCTTTCTCGGTGATTGTCTTTCGTAAAAAAGGGCACTGAAAAGGATTACCTTGAGACCTTCCCCCCCTGAACCCTTTTCTTCCTTCTGCGTGTTCTTTGGTTCCATAAGTTGGAGGGGTTTTTTCTTTTCTTTAAATGGTTTGCCCAGTTTTTTTACCTTAATCGTTTTTTGAATTTATATTTTCACCCTCTTTTCCCCCAAGCGTTTTTATTTTTATTGGTGCGTTTTTCGGTATTCCTCTTACGCTCTTTCCCCTCCACCCTCATAAGAACATGTATTCTTTTTCCTTGTCATACCCCCAAATGGGTGTTTGGAAACATGTACTCGGTTTCCTAAGGTTTTTCCCCTGATTTGTTTTTTTTTCTATTGGTAGGTTATGTCCCCGTAGTTCCCGAAAAAAAAATCCTCGACACAACGTTCTTTGGTTTTACCTTTTGTTTTCACATTTTGAGATTACTCCCCGACTTTTTCTTTTTTTTTTTTTCTTTTTTTGGATTTTGGTTTTTGGACCATCAAGAGTGTCCTTTTCCAAATCCATCAAGCCCACCCCCCCCTTACTTTGGCCGCCTCGTCGTTTTTTAACTTGGTTTCTGGGCGTTTCCTTGAGGTTGCTGCGGGCCGTTTTCCAAAGTGCTTTGTTTTTTTGGGTGTAATTCCCCCCCATGGCCCGGGGCGAAGTTGTCCCTTTTTGGCAGTGGAGTTTTGCTTTTCGGGTAGTTTTGGGTATTTCTTTTTCCCCCTCCCCCCCCCCCCCCCCCCCACTTCTCACTTGTTCTTGCTTAATGCGTGAACCCCTTCACTCCTCTTTCTTTGTTTTGTTTGTTTTTTTGTTTGTCACTCTCAGACTTTTTTGTTTTTTTTGATGCGTATGTGATTGGTAATTCTTTATATACTTTTACTCGTGATGTTTTGGCCCTTCGTTCCCTGTTTGATTTTTTGACATGGAGTTTTGTTTCTTTTTTTTTTTTTTTTTTTCTTCCCCCAAAAACCCCCCTTTTGCCTTTTTTAGGGCAGCGTCTCCCCAGTTTTGCCCTTCCCCTTAGTTCCTTCTCTTTTCCCCAAACCCTTTTCTTCTTGCCATTTTTCAAAGTGGTTTTGTAGGGGTTTTTCTTTAATTAGGGTTTACCCCCCCATTCCACGTTTCCCGGGGAGCTTTGAAACCGTTCTTCGACCCCTTTTTTTTTCCCCCCATTGCCCGTCAGTAAATGTATCCAAGCTGTTTGTTTTTTTCCCCCCCCCGCCTTTAGGAAAAACGTTCGACATTTTTTCCGGTCCTCCCCCCCCGTCTTAAGTTTGAGTATATAGTTGTTTTTTTTTTCCCCCCCCACTATTTAAGTGTGCCGTCTGTCAAGGAGATGTGAGAGTTGTATAGAAACTTTTCTAATTTTACCTTCGGAAACAACTTTCTTTATTTCCCCTTACTTTTTCATTGTGTTTTACCCCTTTACAATCTGTGTGACACCTTGGTGTGTTTTTTTTTTTTTTCCCGGTCTGTCAAAAGTGTGGCGTTTTGGTTTTTTGATGTCTGGTTTGGGGAGTGCCTTCCTTTGGGTTTTTGTGTTTTTTCCCGTTTTTATCATTTTTGCCGTACAGTTGGTTTTTTTTCCGGTTATTTTTTTTGTTCCATGATTCTGTGGTCGAATTAAAATGGAAATGGTTGCCAACCCCCCTTGTTGAACTTCAAACGCAACCGGATTTATTCCTCTCCCCTAACAGCATAAGTGGCTCCCTGATTTTTTTTTCTGATGCAGTTTCTTGAGAGTTTATCATTTTCAGTCATTTCCTTTTCTTTGTACACTTGACCCCTTTTATTCGGTTCTGTTGTTCTTTACCATTTTCCCCCCCCATTCTTTCCCCACGATCCTGCAAAGTTCAATGACCTTGCAGTGTAATGTTCTTCATTTTTCTTGTTTGGGCTAACACATTTGTGTTGCTGTCGTAAAGGACCTGTCGGTTTTTCTGGTGTCTTTCTTTGTGTCTTCTACTCCCGGAAAAAAGGTTCCAATCGGGAAGGAAATCCCCTGTTGTTTTCACCAAACTTGCCTTTCTTTCATGGAGTGTTTTAGGTCTTTCCCCCCTTTGTTTTCCTCCTCTTCTTCCTGATTAAGTGTTCTTTTCTTTTTTTTTTTTTTTTCTTCCTTCGTGCCACCCCCAAACCTTTTTTTTTTTTCGCTCCCCCTAACCCAAGATGTTTTTTTTTTTTTTCACCCGTTTTTATAAATGACAACACACTTCATGTTGTAATGTGTATTTGTCCGCCTTTTTTGCCTTTTTGGACGGTTCTTTTTGTTTTTTTGATTATCTGCTATTTGTGTCTTCCCCATGTACCCTTTCTTTATTTTTTTTTCCCCTTCATTCCTGGGTAACCCCCCCCCCAAAACGACCCTTTGTTCACCTGGTTGGGGGTTTTTTGTTGGAAAATATTGACTTTCATTTTTTTTTCACCCCCACCCCAACTCCTTTTTTTTTTCCTTTACCCCCTTTTTTTTCTTCCGTTGTTTTTGGGTTGCTTGTCTGTGAATTTTGTTTGAAACAAAAAACACCCCTGGTCCTTCCTTCATTTCCCCCCGTTGGTTCCCGTACATTCGTTAGACTTTTCTGTTTTGGTTTTGCAAACTTGTTAAAAACCAATAGCCTGCCCCCCCCAACGCAACAAGCACGAGTCTTGGTCTTTTTTTTTGGCTTTTTCTCCCAACACCGCAACAACCGGTATCGTAGGGACGCTTGTTTTCGTTGTCTCACAGTGACTCCCTCTTGTTGGACCATCCGCTTAACCGTTTCCCCACCCCCCCCCCCCGCAACCCTATCTTCCCCATAAACGACATTACCTCAAGATTTCTTGCCCCCACAACCCCCACCTTCTTTTTTTTTTCTCTTCCAATTTGCCCCGACGTTTAGTTTTGAAGTCCATTTTTTTCTTTCTTTTTCTTTTCCACGACACCCTCCCAGCCCTTTCCCTTAAAACACCCCTTCAAAATCCTCCTTTCCGAAGCAAACCCCCCCCCCCCCCTCTTTGTTTTTTCTTCCACTCAGGGTTCCCCATTTCAACAATTTCCACCCACCCCCATACCCTAGTCCTGGGCAAGTTGAACTATTCATTTTAGGTCCACCCCCCCCCCTTGTCTACTACTTGGGAGGGCAGATGGACAAGTCCCTCTGAAAAAAACTTCCAGAGTTTCGAGTGGATGAAAAAGTTAAACTTTTTACACTCCAGGCCATTTTTGCCTTTTGAACTTTGATAATCTGGTCCCTTCGTGTCTTAGGCTCAGCCCCCAATCGTCCTACCAACAATCCTTCGTTTGTCACTGTTTCCCACCCCCTTTTTTTGCCACCGATTTGCCTTAACAATCCCCCTCCATTCCCCAAACACTTTTTCCCCAAAACTCCCCTCTTTCCAATTACTTCCCCCCACTTTGGCTGCTTAAACCACCAAACCCCCACCTGGAGTGTTTTACCTCCCCCCCCCCTTTAAGTTTCTGGGTGGCCACCTTTGACTTTGTTTCCCCTTTAAAAAATTGCGGTTCCACCCCCCCCCCCACCCACCCCCCCAAACCCCGTGTATTTCAAACCTTGTTTTTTGGTGCCCAAAAACCCCCCCCCCGGACCCTTCGCCTTGAAAAGTTTTCCTCTCTTTCTTTTTGAACATCGACTGTTTCTTCTTTTAACTTTCCCATGTCCCCGGCGGGACACCTACCTTGTTTCAAAATGTTCCAGATTCCTTCCACCCCCACTCTTTTCTTCAGGGATTGCCACCCTGGTTCCATTGTGTTTCCTTTTTTGACCTTTTCTCTTTTCATTCCCAAAAAACCAATTTTGTCCCAACCCTTTTTTTTACCTGTGGGGGGGGGTTTCCACATTCCCCTGCGGGTTTTGTTCCCCCTTTTTTTTCACGGTTTACTGGCTAACTTTTTTTTCCCTTCCCCTTTTTTCCCAAAAACCCTTGGAGGGGGACCTAAACTTCACCCCCAAAGATCCCCCCCAAACCCCCCCCTTTTGAACCCAAAATTTTTTTTAAAGGCTTTTTTTTTTTTCCCCCCTTTTCTTTTTCCCCCCACTGCATCTCCTCCTTTTTTTTTACCCCCCAGGTCTCGCACCATGTTGGCCACGTTGTATTCTTTCTTTCCCGGAAACACCTTACAACCCCAAAAAACCAAACACACACCCTTTCCACTGAACCTCCCTGACCCCCTCATCGCATTTTCTTGGTTGCCTGTGCCCACCCATTTACTCGTTTAAAACCCACTTATTCCCCTTCTCCTCCACGTTTTCACTTCACCTATCTACCATCCCCACAACACCCCCTCTACGTCTTCCACAAACCAAAGGGATTAACTATTGTCCCCCCCTGCCTCAGTTCCCTGTGGTTTTTTTTCCCCAGGGCTTGGTATTTTTTTTGTCCCTTTTTTTTACCCCCCCCCCCCCCCCCCCTGTTTTTTACCAACCCGGGGGTTTGGGTGGGGTGACTTTGCCCCCCCCCCTCTTCCATTCCCAATCAACAAGGAGTTTTCCCCACTTTCATGCCAAAACCGTCCCCAGGGGTTCCCCACCCCCCCCACCACCTTTTTTTTTTTTTGTTCACACACATGTGGACCCCCCCCCTTCGTTAGAGTTCACAAAACCCCCCCCCCCCCGCCCCTTTTTCTCTGCCAAAATTCTTCTCCCCTCTTTCGTCCCATGGTCCCCCATCCATTTGCCCATTAGCGTCCTTTTTTTTTTACCTCGGTGACTCCTATGACTCGGTGGGCTGCTTA
>Ga0179591_1294902_pt1 | contig 22078 bp, 38 predicted proteins | sample CZOMad2_1_08_16f_FD_182891 | JGI IMG/M metagenome (GOLD analysis project Ga0179591, IMG submission 182891) | Vadose zone soil fungal communities from Angelo Coast Range Reserve, California, USA - CZOMad2_1_08_16fungal (PacBio error correction) | ecosystem: Environmental > Terrestrial > Soil >... | reverse complement strand
TTTTCCCCCCTGAGGCTTTCTTCCTTGCAAACCGTCCCCTTCCCTTCACCTTTTCCGCTTTTTGAGCTGGCGGGTCCAGGAGGAATACCCTTCCTTACTATTTTTTTCTGAAGAGTTACTGGTTGCCCCCGTGTCCTGTCCTCCTTTTCGCCTCACGTAGTCCTGTCTACACCGTTGGTCCCCCTTTTTTCCCTCCCATTCGGTAAGTCCGGTTCCAGGCCCTTCTCCTTCTCCCGGTAGCTTGAGAACTTTGAAAATCTGTCCCCTCATGTTGCCAAGTTCTTTCCTTTTAGTCGCGTCCCTACCTCTTTTATCCCCCCTTCTTTGCCTTTTTTAGGATTAGAGTGTTTGACCTTTCCCTTTTTCCCACCCTAGATCGAATATCAACATGGAGCAGCTGGGAAGTTTTTTTCCCAGAGGTCCCCCTCACGGACGCTCCTTCCTTTATGTCACTTGATTTATCTTTCCCGTGATTTCCAAACCTCCCGAAAGTGATGAATTCCTTCCGAGTTTTTTTTTCCTTTCCCTTCCTGATACAAGGTGGTTACGTTGTTTGGCTTGTGATGAGATTGCGTCCTCACTCCAGTATTCGTGATTCTCCTTGCCATCATACTTGTCCCCCCCTGGAGAAGTTTTTTTTCGTCTGTCCTTCCTTTGATTTTCCCCTTCTCCTCTTTTCAGAGATTTTTAACTGGACTTCTATTCCCCCTTTCCCCGCCCTTTATTTTTTTCCGGATGAGCTTGGCAACTGGCCCTTTCTTTTTTTGGTAGTTTTCCCTCCCCTCTCTTGTGACCTCGCTGGAGCTCTCCCATCTCCCCTGCTCCCCCTTTGAATTTGGTTCTCTCCCCCTTCTCATTCAGAGACGCCTTGGCTTTTGATTGATGGAATGTGCCTCCGGTGACCTCTCTCTTCTCAGGACTCCTGAGTGCGATCCCCCCCGTTCTCTCCCGTGGACCTTGCGGTCCGCCAGACTTCATCTCCCCCTCCCAGTGGGAAGACAAATGCCTGTCCGGGTTCTCTGTGTTTTCCCTTTATCTTGACAAAATCGTGCTTCGGTTTTGCCAGTGAATTGCGGTTCTTGACCTCCCTTTTTTTTTTTCTGAACTTCCACCTTCCTCCCCTTTAACTTGACCGATACTGTGCCTTTTTTTTTTTTTCTACGGGTTATGGTAAGACGCTTCGTAGGTGGCTTTTTCTGTTCGAAGCTACCCCCCCCCCCCATTTTTATTCCTCATCCGCGTTTCCCTCAGTCTGGCTGACTCCACCATTGCCCTCTGCCCTCTTTTTTTTTGTCCAGCTGCTTTCGGCCCTTCCCCCCCTTTGGTTGGAGAATTTTTGCCATTTTCTTGCCCATTGCCTGTTTTTTACCTCCTCCCCCCGTCGTTTCCTTTGGTGCTTTCCCGCCCACTGTTGATCCCTCACCATCATTCCTCCTTGTGTCTTTTGAGAAGGTTCTGTGGCCCTTCCTTCTTGAACCCTTTTTTCATCTGTCTTGCTCCTGATCTTTTCTTCCTCCACCAGGCATCTCCTACCCCTTTTTTTTTTCTTTGGCACCTTTCAGTGAAAGTCACGAACCTTATCCCCCTTCCCCCAGGGTTTTTGTTCCCTATTTTTTTTCCAAGGGCTTCCCAAGTTAACCGGTTTGTTAAAGTGCTTTCACCTCCCCTTTGTCGATGATCTTGTCAGGCGTTTGGTCTCCCCCCCTGACTTTGTGGAGAAAAGTTTTAAGATAATTTCTGGTGACCTCTTGGCTTTCCGAACAAAGCTTTTCCCTCTGTTTCGAGACCTTTGCTTCCGGGTTTTTTTCTTCGTATTGGCCCCTTCTTTTCTCCCTTTACAGGTTTCCCCCTTTTCCTTCTTCTTTGCCCCAGTCCTTTGTATTCCCAGTAGCTCCGAACTTTCCGAACCTGATCGCCCTGTGGCGGACTTTTCTTTCCTCCCTCCCAGAGTCCTCTCTTGCGTTGTCTCGTCGTCTCGCCTTCCTTTTCCCTTCCACCCACCTGGAGCTGCCTGTTCACGGATGCGCATCCCTGTCTCTGTTCATCGATTCCTAGTCTCAATCCCTGTCCCAGCTGTGGCCCGCCGCCCTCCCTACTTCCCCTTCCTCCTACAGGGCCACCTTTTCTTCTTCTCTTTACTCGTCTGAAGTCCCTTAAAAGTCCTTGGAAGCCCACCGTGACCCCACCCCCCAGTGGCACTTGCTTCCTGTTGAAGTTCCTTTCTTCTCCGTGGAAGCCCACATCCTCTTGTTTGCCCCCCTTTTTTATTTAGAGTTCGAACTGATTACTTCCCTCCCTGTCGGAGTTGCTCCCCCGCGCGCTTCCCTCCCACGCCCTTTTTTCCCCCGCATCCTGGCCCCTCGCACCTTTTGCCTGGAAAGCTGAAGGTGAGAAAGGTCCGTTTTTCTTCGCTCCTAGGGTTCTAATCCAAAGTGTTTTTTCTCCCGTTGCTTAAGGCCGTTCCACGCCCTCTTCGTGGCAGTCGGTTTTTGTGTTCTTGTTAAGTTGAAACACGTAAGGAGCGTGGGCAACTACCCGGTCGATCCGCGTGTAGGGACTCCTCTCCCCCCACCCCTTTTGGAGGGTCTTCTGTTCTGTGACTCTCCTCCCCTCCCCCTTCTTTCTATAAGGGCTCCGAGGCCTGCTCCAGTGAGTTCCCTGTACCTCCTCTCTCTCCCCCCCCTGACCGAACGTCTGTGTCGGTCCGTCCTCTGTTTACTTCTTTTTCCTCAAGGTATTTCCTTCGTCTCTTGCGCCCTTAGGTTTCCTTTCCTTCCTTTTTTCCCAAAGTAGGTTGGGGGTGGGGTGATTCTTCCCCTGCTCCGTCCCGAAGGCGGTTTTCGATTTTGAGTTCGACTGGTCGCTCCGGTCGTGTCTTTCTGGTTTTTCTTCCCCTTGATCTTAAAACGTGCCCCATACCCCTCCACGGTTTTTTTTCCCCCTTACCCCTTATAAGCGGAATTGACAAAAAAAGAAAAGTTTTCGGTCCGAATACAAACTTCTCATCGGCTATCTACAACTTTCCCTGCATTGTCCCCCTCCCGAAAGACGTGTTTCTGATTCTTCTTTCCCTCTTCCTGGATGTTCGGCACATCTCACCCCTTCGCTTTCCCGCGTACTAGAAGGTCGTAGAACGCCCATAAAATTGCTCTCCAACTCATCTACCAGGTCCCTTCCCCCGCCCTTTTTCCTTGGTTAACGAAGGGCACCAGGTGTGTAGGTTCTTCTCCGGCGGGAAGAGAGTTTTCGTCCAGAGATAGAGCACTTCTTTTTTTTTGAGACGTTTATTATACCTCTCTCTTCGTTTATCTTGGCTTCCCTCCAACAGTAGTTTTGTTTCTCCCCCCCCCCCCCTCCCGTGTTCCCCATCCCCAGTAGCGACCTAAATGATGAGGACCCCTATCTCGAAGTGACCTATTCTAGTGGGCCCCAATATCTTCTGCTTTTTATTCCCTTTTTTCTTTCTCCGCCACCCCCCCTTCCCCCCTTTCATGATAAGGCTCCCCCAACCCCCGTTATAGGACCCGCAGTCAAGTTTTTCTTCCCCTCCCTCCTAATTTTTTCTTGCCCGGCATTTACTTTTGTGCGTCTTCCGGATTCTGGTTCCTTTCTCAACTACGAGAGCCTATTAGTTCCTTTGACTTTACCCCGAGTGGAAGCCCCTTAGTCATAATGTCCTCCAAGTTTTCCTCCCCTTGAATTCGAGATGTTGGTCCTCTCCTTCCCTAGCTGTTCACTGAGGGTGTGTTTTTAGTTCCTTCCTAGATTCTCTCCCTGTTCTTTCTCCGCGTCTTTTCCCTCCTAAGCCTTAATAGTCCTCCTTCTCTCCCAGGAGAAGTATTGGGTACTTCTGGGCGGACTCTCACTCCTTCACAGAGTTCTCGTTATATTTTTCTGATTTTTTACGGTTCCGCTTCTCAAACCCCCTTCCTCTGAGGGACATCCGGGGGTCGGTTTTTTTTGTTCGTGGTTTTTTTGAGTCTTTCTCGACTATTTTTTTTTGCGGGCAGTTCTCGCTGGGGAGCTGGATTGTATCTCCCTCTTTTGGCCCCACCACCTCTTTGCTATAGCCCCCGTCTTTGGAGATCTCCTCGTTCAACCCCCATCCCGCACAGTCGTCCACCCTCCTTTTTTCGACCGTTCTGATTTCTTGTCACTTTCGCTCCCCTTCCCCCCGCTTCTCCTTTCTCCCTTAGTGGTGTCAGGACCCAGAGAATAATTTTTTTGGTCTTCCAAAAAGACTTTATAGCCATCTTCCCGAAGTGATGCGTTCCCTTCTTCCCTTACTGGAGAGGTGCAGCCGCCTCCTCCCTTCCCCAACGAGTGCTCATCTTACGATTTTGACGCTTTTAAAGCTCCTACGACCAGCCTATTAACATTCCCCTATATCTATAACCCCATTCCTCTTCTTTCCTTTGTTCTGGAGATACCATGGATCCTTTCTTGACTTAGGAGCTGCTTGAGCTGTTAGATTTTTGTAGTCCAGAGAAGATTTCCTCCCCCCGCGTTGGAATTATAAGCTCGCGGCTCTGTTTCTCCCCCCCTTGCGTTCCCCTCCCCCGACAGTAGTTCTCAGGTTGAAGATCACTTCGGTTTTCTTGACTCCCCCCTTCCAGGATCTGGATCCTACCACCAGTCGAGGAGTCTGTGTCCCTTCCGTCATCTGAGATCCCCCCGTAGACTTTTCCAGAAGAAAGAAGCCGAGTCGGAACAAGAGGTTTTGGGCTAACTTTGAGGGAGCTGAGTCTGGTAAGATCGAGGAGTCGTGACTCTCCCTCCCCTTTAGCGCCCTTTTCTTCCCCTTCTATGGGGGTTTAGGGACACTTTTAGCCAATTCATCGCACTCCCTCCAACGACCCTTAACTTACGGCAAAGCAGACCCAAAGCCAGTCCCCTCCCTAGAGAAAGATCGTTAAGGTCCCCTCTTTTATTCTGAGCAGACTGCGTTTTGCCCCCCCCCGTTCCCAACCTAAGGGATTGTGAGAGCTTTCCCACGGAGGCCCCTAGAACTAGCTTGAGGAACTCCACTCTTTGCTAGTGCGCCCTCCTGCAAGTCCCTGTCCCTTTTTCCCTCCTCTTCGAAAGACCTTTGAAGAGATTCTATTGTACCCGCAAACTCCTAACAAGCAAGTTTCGCCTTATCTGATCTGCCAGCTCTAGAGCTCGATCCCGTGTGGGATTCCGGGTGGGAAATACCTTTTTTCGTACACTTAGACTTCGCTTTTTTCTACTCTTTAGCTTTAAACCTCCTATCAATTTTATTTCCCTGATCTGAGCACAACTCGATATTTTGCCCCCCTTTTCTACCGAGGCATTCCTCTAACCCCCCATTAAGCTTCTTAATTCGCCCCCGTTCTCATATCAGTTCCCCTTTCCCCCCTTCCTTTGAACCTGTGTCCCCTAAGCCTCTTCTTTTAGCCGGGTTGCGACTTTGACATCCCTTCTTTATTTCCCTCTCTTTTGTGGTTACCGATTCCCTTCCCGATAGCTACCTAAGATTTTTCCCCTGTTTACTACTAGATGATTTCGGTGCTGGGTAGACCCCTCCTCAAGACCCTCCTGGCCCTCCCAGCATCTCGCAAGCTCTCCCCGTAAAAGAGTTCCCTCCCACCAGGAAGGATTCTCCCTCTTGAGTTTTCTACCCTTCAATCGCCCGACGCCACTCGAGCTCTGTTTTAAATCCCTTGTCATCCTCATTTACTCTGTTTGGGAGGGTTTGTTTTGAATGTCCCTTTTGTCCCACTGGTTCTTTTTCCTTTTTTATGTGATGAACTCCTATACGCCTACCCGAGGTACTGTCAGCTCCCTTCCCCCACCACCCCCCCCCTCACCCTTCTACATCCTTCCCCTCCGCTTTCCTGGTCTTTTTCTACTTGTCGCCCAGCTCAATGCGAATCTCTCTTCGTTTCTCGGTCCCCCAACACCTTGGGTTCTTTGCGGAAAGTCGGGCTCCTGGACTTTCTCCGCCCCTTCTTCTAGTGGTCGAACTGCCATTTTTCCCCTTGTAGTAGAGTAGAAGTTAAGGTTTGATTGAATTGTTTTTATTTTCGGGGATTTCCCTCTACCTTTTAGATCCACATGCCTTCCTCCCTTACGCGTCTGCCTGGAGACCATAAAGTGATTTCCTCTTTCGCGTTCTCTTTTGCTGGATGAAGTTGCAGATAATGTCTCCCACTTCGTTTGTTCCTTAAGATCCTCTTTAGCGAAATTAAGCTTTTAGCAGCAAACCTCCTCCCCCCGAGCTTTTAGCGAAAGAAATTTTTATGCGTCTTGTAAATTCCGGACGCCTGATTCATTTTCTGAGTGATTTCACCTCCTTCTCCCGTCTCCGTGATTTTTTTGCGGATATCGATACCCGTGACTACGACCATCCCAGACTTTTGGTCTTTTTCTTTTACTCCAGAGTGACGATCTGGGCCTGAGGCAGTGAGGCCAGTTCAACCCTACACCTCCCCCATCCCCGGTCTGCCGCTATTGTTTTCCAGTCTTCCCCTTTCCTTCAAGGCGGTCCCCTCAAAGACGAGTCGGAGACCCGGTCTTTCCTGATGTAACTAGGGACACTCATCCCTCTTTGCTTAAGGTTGCAGGTGTTTTGGCCCATTGATAGCGCCTTTTGCGCTCCGCCGATTCCCCTTTTCATCGAGTGAGGAATTTCGGTGAAACTGGCAATCAAGAATTTCTTGTTCGCCCCCCCTCTTTCCGCTTTGTCATCCCCTTCCCGTCCTTTTCCCCTACGCTTTCTTTCTGCCCTGTTTTCCGTACCCCAGGTAGTAGGGGTGGAACGTGCGCTAGTCATTTTCGAGCATCTGTTCTTCCTCGTGCAGACGGGTTCGCCAGCCTTCTTTTATGTCTTCCTCCCAGGGTGAGTTTCCTCTCCCCTCTCTTTTTTCCTGGTCTTTTGAGGGATAACCTATTTTTTCACGTTGAGCACTATCTCTTTTGATTTTGTTTCCCCCGCACCTATTTTCCTTCTTGAATCCTTCGTTCCCCCCAAGGGGCACGTACCTCTTTTCTTTTTTGTGATGATGTGACACTCCTTTCCTCCCATTTCGATCATTTCTTTCTTCTAGCTCAGCGCCTTCCCAGCCTCTTCTCCCCCTCTCCTTCTGGACTTCGCCTTTCTTCCACTACACTTGCACCCTCCCCCCGGTTCCGTCCACCCCCCCCCCCTTTTCCTCCCTTCCCACCCTTAGTGGTTCCCAGTCTGCCTTTTCCCCTTTTCCTCTGTCGTAGACCAATCTAGTTATTCTCATCCCCTTCTGCGAGCCACAATAATGCTCGTAGTCTTTTCATCCTATTTACAGAACTTCATACACCCCCCGGTTCCCCTGTACCGACTGTGAGCAAAACATTTCCCGTTTTTCCAATTTCGTGGCTTTTTCCCCAATATTAACCCCTTCCCACTCCCTTGTGGCACTTCCCTCCTTTGCAATTCCACAGATTCCTCCCCTTTTTCCCCAAAGATGCCGCCATCAGTTTTTTCAAGGCGTTTTCACCAGTCCCCTGTATCTCCCCACTCCCTTTCACCCCAAAGGCTGCTTCTTTTGATCGTTTTTTTTTCCAGCACACAAAATGCCGCTCGTTTTTTTTTTCCCCCTGTCCCCCTTTCCTCCGTTTCAATCTACCTCCCCCCTCCTGCGCTTTTGTCTTGCCGCACCCCAGGCTTTGCGAATCCCCCCCCCCCCATCTGCTATTTAATTCAGGTTCTCGCCCAGCTGAATCCTACGGATTTTCTGCGGTTCATACTTGTTTCTTTGTTGATTCAAATCCTCCCCCGACGAGACAACCCCGTGTTTCTTCCCCTACCAGCCGACAACCATCTTCCGTTTTCTTCCCCTGTGCTTTTTAGAATTTCTCTGTTCGCCCCTTTATGTCCAGCCCCCCGCAATTCTCTTTTTTGGCCCCCCACCTCAGTATACCTTCTTCCCGTTGCCCCTTCTTTCTCCCGCCCCCGCCCCCCCTCCCCCCCCCCCCCCCCCTCACACCGATCCGCACCCTCCCCCTCCCACTGCCCCCCTTCTTTCGCACCCGCACCACACACGCCCGCCCCTTGCTCACCCCGCCCGACCCCCCCTCTCCTTTTTGTTTGATCGTCCCATCGTCTTTAGAGTCGTCCTACACGTATGCAAAATTCCACCCATATTGAAAAACTCCTGTTAGTCCGTAGTAAGGCTCCCGTTACTACGCGCTCGCCCCTCTCTTCCCCCTCCTCCAATCATCTGACCTTCTTTTGATCTTTTTCTCCTTCTAATTTTGAGCTTTCCCAGGTCACCCCGCCTCCAGCTGCCAGTTCCAATAACCCCCACCCCCAATACCGATTCTTTTCTTAGTTCTTTTCTCCCCCCGAGTTTTTCGCCCTTGAACCTTTCTCCTAGTAATTCTTTAATTTACTCCACCCCTTCCTTAACATTGAAACAGGTACTCACTCACGTCTTCCCCCCATCGCTCCAGTGGTCGGATGTCACGTCTCTCCTCGTTCTCCCCAACTGAGAAAACGGCTATAGTCCGCATCGCTAGTCTCCTGCGAATCAGTAGAATCCCCTTTTTTATCCCTTAATTTCTTTTTCTCTAATGTACGCCCTGTCCTCCTGACTCCGACTTCTTCCTCGTCTTCTTTTTGCCCCCTTGTCAGCCCCCCTTCAGTGTCAGCCATTCGCTTCTCTTTCTCAGCGCTTTTTGCAGAGGTTCCTGTCTAATCCCCCCTCTTTGACATTGCTTTTCTCCCCCCTCCCTTTCCTCAGGTAGTTAATATCAAAACTCCCTTCTTTCTTTCTCCTCAAATCGTTAGGAAAATCCTCTCTACCCCTGCCTGTCCCATGAGACCTTCTCCCTCCTGCAACTTCGCCGTCTCTTTCCCTTTACTCTTTTCTTTCCCGTCTTTTTCCCTTTCCACCCTCCCTCTCCCACTCCGCTAGGTATTATCAACGAAGCTCAAAAAGAGTGTGCCTCTTTCGGGTTTGCGCAGTAATTTCCCCTTTCCTATTTTGACTCCGACTCTTCTTTCTCCCTCCTCCTTTTTTTTTTTTGTTAGACTCTTTCGCGCCCCCTTTTCTTTTTTTTTTGATTGAAGGAACATCCTACAAGGGCTCTTTCTTTTTTTTCCCCCTGAGTCGCAGGGTGTCTAAGTAATGGGGAGACATTTTTTCCTTTACTGTCGCAGCCATAGTCCTTTTTCGATAAAGCGGAAAATTTGTGTGGGTCACCCATTTTCAACCCTGCATGCTTCCCTTCGTTTCCCATGGAAGAGTTTTATCCCCCTTCCCCTCCCCCTATCTCAAAGGGTGACCTTGGGTTTTAGACGTCAGTGCCCCTTAGGGGACAACACCGTGTCTTTACGTTGTCCCATTTTCCTTTTTCAAAGTCTCTTTTTGCCCTTCCAGCTGACCCTCGCGAATTTCACTTTCCTTTCTTACATTTTCCGAATTAATGGCGATTGCCGGCAGTCCTGCGTCCCTTCTATCCCACCTGACCCTACGACATGACATTCCCTCCGTTCTGACTGTATTCGCTTCTCCTTTTTCTGCGATCTCTTTTTGTAGCTGCTCTCTTCCGAGTTCTCTACCGATTCCCCCGCGCATGGACGGTAATAATTTCTGTGGAAGCTTGTTTTTTTTCTTCCTTGAATCGGCGATGGACTGATGTCCCTCCCTTCGATTTTACTTCGTTTTAGTTTTCCACTACTTTTCTCTGAGCATCCGTTCAACCCCTCATGCCTTTCTTTTTCTTGCTGGAAATTGCATTTCGGCCGACTTTTTCTCCCTTTTGAAGAAGGCACCAGCTGGTCACACCTGATTTTCCCCTTGATCTTTCAGGCGGGGCGAGCGGATATTCACCCTTCGCATTAAGAGATTCAATTCCTCTTTTTCGTTTTTTCTCTTGATGGCCTTTTCTTCTTTTTTAATATATACACCTTTATTCGTCCCCCCCTGTTGATCTGGTCAATTTGCTCGTTTTCAAAGGAGGAAGCCATTTTTGACCAAGTACCATGAGTACTTCCCCACCCTTTCCCCCTGGTCCTTTTACTTTTTCACCGGTGCCTCCTTATACTTCCCCTTCCCCCTTGATGATTTGTTCCCTATGCATTTGTTTCTTCCCTTTCCCCACAGTTGGGGTGACTAATACCTGACGAAATTTACTCCTATTTTGATCCTCCTTGGGAATTTCTGTTGGGCCTCCTGGTTTTGGACTCCGACCCCTCCTAGTAGTGTGAATCACCTTCGCCCCCCCATTCAATTTTGTCGAATTTAAGCTGTGCTTCCTCCCCCGGTTCCTTTTGACCCCCTATCGGGTGTGAAAATTCTCCGCTGCCTTTTTTTTCCCCCTGAGCGGAATGACCCCCTTTTTTGTTCCCTTATCTTAGCACTTTCTCCAATCCTCGCTGACCCTTCTTCATTTGTGATTCCCCCCCACGTACCCCCCCCCCCCTCTTCCCCTGACAACAGCTTTGCTTTCCCATTGGTATTGAGTTATGTTGTGGTCTTTACATTAAGTTCCAAAGTTTTCGCGGCCTTGTGGTGAGTTGACTTTCTTTCTCTTCAAAGCTTGTCCGTCCCTCCACAACTGAGTTTTATTTAGGTTTTTCCAACAAGGATGAGGGGAACTCCCCCCCCCAGAAACTTACCCCGTTTTGAAGCAATTTTTTTTTCTTTTTTTAAAACCCACAACCACTTTTATCCCCCCCCCATATGCAAAGGGTTAAACGGTTGTTATACTTTATGAAATCAATCTTCTCTAGAGTATGTTTTTTGTGCTGGCGCGTCCTTCGTTTTTCCTTCAAACCTTGACCGCTGTTTCTCAAGCTTCTTTTTTTCCTCAGTGGATGGGGAGTTTGGGTGGGTAGATGGTTTTTCCTTCCCACTCTGGAAGAAGTGTTTCTCTTACGGTTGCTCTTACTGTCAGGGTTAGAGTTTCTCCCCCTTCCTCTGTCCTGGGTACTTTCGCTTGCTCCTCTTTCCTTTCTCCCCGTCGCTACAAGAACGAAATTGAAGTGATTTGCACCTACCCCCCCCCCAGCGATCCTCGTTGGTTGGCCCTTTCCACCTGATCCGTTTCTATTCCGACCTCACGCTTTCCCCCCCTTAGATATTGAGGATAAAGGATTCGTCTTGACCTTCTTTTCTTTTTTTTTCACGTATGAGCAGAGGAGGTCCGAACTAGAGAGCTCTTCCTCCCTCAGGATTTAGCCACCACCCTTCTTTTACGGAAGTTCTTTTCCGACACCCTCCCCTCTTTCCCCCCCCGATACCTTTTTCTCCCCCCTTTCCCTCATCTGCCGGCTTCTCTTTTGAAGCTACAATCCTGTAAGCATTTTTTTTTTCCCTTGCTTTCCTCATTGCGGATTTTTCAGAGGTAATTTAAATGAGTTCTCCCTTTCCCCTGGCTTCTGCTTTCCGCATTAACGCCTCTTCTCTTTGGAGTCCCATCTCTTAGGTCTTCACTTTGCCAATTCCCCATCCTTCTCCTTTCCCCTCTGAGTTTAGAAGGGCTCGACGTTAGCGCCCCGGGCTTTTCCCGTAAAAGACCACGGTCTCTTTTCTTTCAGGTCGGACGTTTTTTCCACGCGACCGCGCTTTTTTAGGGGTTTGTGCCCCTTTGCCCCTCCATTTCCTTGAGAGTGGGAAGTTCGAGATCTTTTTTTCAAGGGATCCTCTCCCAAAAATTTTTTTGTGGAGTTTCTCTTCTTTCTCTTACGCAGAACCGCGGTCCGACCGTTTTTTACCCCCTGTTAGAATTAGATTTGACTCACCACTCTTTGCTAAGTTTCCCCTCTAAGGCCTTTTTCTTTGACGTAACTCTCTCTCTTTACTTTCCCCCCCCCGGTAAGGATTTCTCTAACGATTTGGTCCCCCTTTTCTCCCATTTTTTTAAGTAACAGGCTTTACCTGAGCAGATACCCCTGACCTTTTTTTTTCCTGCCCTTGGAGTTCGTACGTTTTCTCTTTTTTTTTTTTAGTTTGGATCTTTCTTCTCCTACACGCGTCTTCCTGTTGCCATTCCAGGTGGCTCGCCAACCTTTCCCCCACCAACAACCCCACCCACCCTCCCACAAGGTCATGGTCGACTCCCCTCCCCTCTTCTTCTCCTCCGCTCCCCTTCTCTTTTCTTGCATCCCTTCTTTGAATACGGTGCTCTCCTTTTTCGCAGAAGAGATTTCCCTTAAGCTGGGAGCACACCTATTCCACCCCCTTAAGAGCCGGCCCTCTGATCTCCTTCTTCTCCCGCGACCCCCGTTTCGTACAAAGGTCAGGTGTTTTGCCCCCCTCTTCTCCCCCCCGATTGAGAGTTGCCCCGTGTTAGGGATAACGAGGTCCTTGGAGTTCCCTTCGATCTTTAATATCTCCAAGTCTTTGTGATTTCTTCTCGTTCGAGTCTTTTCTTCTCGGCTGTTCTTGCCCCCGGTATTGCCGTTGTTCCCCCTCTTTCTCGATCAGAAACTGATGAGGAAGACTGAGCCTTGTTTCAGATCTTCTTAGTCCCCCACTTCTTCCGCTTGAACTCTTCTTCCCTCAAAAAATTCCTCACTATGTTTTTTCTCTTCCGGGACCCCCTCTGGCGTCGAGAAGTCCTTTTTTATTCAAAAAGGCAGACCAGTGAAGGACCCTTTCACTCTTTTCGCTGGGCCTTCTCTATCTCTCTGTCGACTCTTTCTTTTCAGCTAATCTTGCAGTAATACGTGGACTAACCTTTCCCAAACTTCCCCCTGCATTTCACCCCTCCCGACCTCCGAGTGGGATTTCGGACCTTCCTCAGCGTTTGCAGGGTTCCCTCCTTCCTCGTCCCCTCATTAGGTTTCTTAGCCGTGTCCCGCTTTTTAAAATAGTACTTAATTACATAGTCTTTCTTCTAAATCTTTACCCTCGTCTTCTCCTGATTTTTCCTCTAATTTTCCCCCTCTTTGCCCGTTTCTGGTCTTCCGTGGTAACCTATTCCCTTCTTTTCACCAAGCCATTAAGGATCTTTTTTTCTTTTCGGCCTGGCTTTTTTTGAGATTCTCCACGCCTTCAGGGGGTTTTCCCTTCCTCTCCTTTTTTAGGCTGGAGCCATATGTGTTACTCCCCCCCAACCCCCCCCCCGACCTTTATCCGGCTCTGTGCAGACCTTCTATCCCCCCGCCTTCCCCGCCGAAAATTCCCGATCCGTCCCCCCCCCCTTGGTCACTTCGTCTTTGCAATTCGATTCCCCTCCCGCCTTCAAAACGTCGGACCGAGCTCGAGAAGTTTTTTTCCTGGGTTTTTTTCTTCTAGACGGTTTTCCCCCCCCTCTTCTCCTTCAAATTTCAGCTGCCCGACGTGTTTGCTCCCCCTCCCCAACTACTCTCCCCACCTTTCCTCTCCCCTGTCTTCCAACACCAACAGCCCCTCCCCTCACCATCCTCCTTTCCCACCCACCCCCCTTTCCGCCCTCCTAGTTTCTCTTCCCCTCCTCTCCACCCCTACCCCCACCTCCCTCCACCTCTCGCCCCAGCCCCCTACCTCCCCTTCCCCCGCAACATCCTACCCTCCCACACAATCCCTCCCCCCCACACACCCGTGCTCCTCTCCCCCCCCACTACCCCCTCTACCCCCCCCCTCGCCCTTACCCCTCCCCCCCCACCTTCCCCACCCCCCACCTCCCCCCCCCAATACCTATATTCTCCCTTGACTTCCCCCGCCAACCCTAACTCCCTTACCAAAACCCACAACACCCCCCCCACCTCCCTCCCACCTACCCCGCCCCCCCGCTCCTCCCCCCCTCCTCCCCCACGCCCTCTACACCCTCCCCCAACCATAATACTCGCTCTACTCCTCCTCACCTAACCGCCCCACCACCCCACCCTCCCACACCCCCCCCACTCCCCCCCCTCAAACCCCATCCGTCACCACACCCCATCGCCCTCTCTCCGTTTGCTTCCCTTCGCTCATCCCTCCAGCCTCCCTATCCCCTCCCCCAACACCCCCCAACCACCCCCCGCGACCGCCGATCCCGCCCTCTTCTGTCCTATCCACCACTCCTTACCTCGCCACCTCTTACCCCCCACCCCTCCCCACCTTCCCCCTCAGCCATACCCCCCCCTACCTCTTCCCAGCCCCTCCTTGCTTCCAATACCGCTCCCCACCACTTCTTGCACATTACTTCCCCCACCCTCCCACTTCACCCGTCCGTTCACCCCTTTTTATCTGTCTACTCACACTCCATCTCCCCTTCCCTCCCTCTCCCCCCCCCTCACCTCCCCACTCTACTCCCCCCCCTTACACCCCCGCTCCCCCCAACCCTACCCCCCTTCTCCTACCAATGTCCCTATTTACCTCCCCCCAGACCCACTAACCCCCCTTTCTCTCCCTCCACATCTCTAAACCCTCGCCCCTCTCTCCTACCCCCCCCTCTCTCCCCTCTCTTCCATTTCCTCCCCCACATACACCTCTCCGTCCACCACCCCCCCCCCCACCACCCCCCACCCCCCCCACCCCCCCCCCCTCCTCTTACAACTCCCACCCTCCCCCTTTCACCACCCCCCCACGCACCCCCCACCCGTTTTCCACCTACCACCACTACCTCCACAACCACCCCACCCCAATCTATACCACACGTTCTCCACCCCCCCATTTCCCCTCCCCCCCCCACACACCACCCCAGTATTCCTAACCCCTCTCACTTCACCCACTCGCACACCACACCCCCCTCACACTGACACCATCTTGATAATCCCCACACGCCCCCACCCTCCGCACCTTTCTTCAAATCCCCCTCTTCTAGTGTCCTCCCCCCCACCCCACCCTACACCCCTCACCGTTTTCCCCACCCCCTCCCCTCCCTCCCTCCTCCCCCCTACCCCACCACTCACTTATCGCCTCCTCCCCCCTCTACTCACCCCCCCCCCCCCAACTACTCTTTGCCCACTCCCCCCCCCCCTCCCTCCTTTCTACATCCCTCCCCCCCTACCACCTACCACCCCCCTCCCCCTCCCCCCCCCCCCACTCCACCCTCGCTTCCGCAATCCCCCTTCGACCCCTCCCCCCCCCCCCACAACCACTACCCCTCCCCAACCCTCCTGCCCCCGCCTCCTGCCACACCCCCACACTCCCCATAGCAACCTCTACCCCATATACCCACCCCCTCTCCCCCCACCCCTCCACCCACCCCACCTTACACCCACCCCTCCCTCCAACACCCTCCCTCCTCGTCGTCCCCTCCCCCTAGCCACTACCAGCCCCACCATCCCTACTACCTCACCTCCCGCCCCCCCTCCTCCCCAGACCCCTTTCCCTGCTACTCCCCTTCCCACACCCCCACCAACTCCCTCCAATCAGTCCCTCACAACCCCTACCCCACCCCAGACGCCCACTCCCCTCCCCTCTTCTCACCTTGACTCCCAGCGTGCAACCCCCTCCTCCCCTCCCCCCACCTTCCCTACACACCCACCGTCTCCCTTTTTCTTCCACCCAACCTCGTCTCCCCCATGACCCCCCAACTCTACCCCCTCTCCCCCCCCCCGCCCCCCCACACTCCCCCCCCACCCACCCCCCCACACCCTCCCATCTTCCATCCCCCCCGCCTCACTTCCACCACCACCACCCGATTACTCCACACTCCCCCACCCACCCCCTTCCCCCTCCCCATCCTCCAAACCCTTATCCCCCCTCTCAGACCCCCCACCACTATACTCACCACGTCATTCCCCACCACACAACTCCCCCCCACTCCCCCCCCCCTCCCCTCCTTCCCCCCCCCTTCCCATGTTCCTCCTTCTCCCCATCACCCCCACGCCTTCTCCTCTCTCCCCCACCCCACACCCTCCCCCTCCCCCCATTCAACCCCACACACCCCTTGCATACTGACAACCCACCCCCTCACTACCCCCCCATTCCTCCACCCCCCCCCCCCACCCACCCCCACACCCCCTCCCGCCCGCCCAATCCTCCCAACCCTCCCTACTATCACCCTCACCCACCCCCCTCATTCATGACCCCCCCCCTCCCACCTCCACCCTCACACCCCTTTCCCCTCCCCCCACCATCTTTTTCCACCCCCACCCAGACGTCTCCCCCCCGCCCCCACCTCAAACACCCACACCCACCCCCTCTCCTTCCCCCGCCTACCCAACCCCCTCCCCTGCTGCCAACCTGCCCCCCTCCCATCCCTTCCCCACTCACCCCTCCCGATCCCTCTCCCAACCCTTTTCATCCACATCTCCCACACCCTCTCCCCCTCCCAATCCCCCCGCCCTTTCACTAACCTCTTCCACCCCCCCCAACCCCCGAATCCCCCTCCCCACACCACCCCCTCCTTCTCTCCTTCCCCCCTCCCCACCCCACCCACCCCATCCCCCCACAATCCCCAACCTGCCCCATCTCCCACCCGCTCCTCCCCACACATCCCCACCATCCAACACCACTGACCCCCCTCCCCCTCCCACTCTCTACTTCGGCACCCCCACTTTAACACCATCCCCTTTCCCCTCTCTCCCACCCACTCCGCCCCCCCCACCCCCCTACCACTCAACAACCCCCTCTGCTTTACCCCCCCCATCCCCATTGCCCCCCCCCCCTGCCCTTCATACAATTAGACCCTTCCGAACCCCTCCCCACATCCTCCTCCCCCCCCCCCCCAACTCACCACTCACCCCGTCCATCCAGTTTACCATCACCCCCACACAGCGTTCCCCGATCCCCCCCCAACTTCACTCTTCCCCCCTACTCCACCATTCCCCCCCCTCGTTCCCCACCCTTCCCCTCTTCCACCCTGCCCCCCCCTCAACCCCCACTCCCAACCTACCCTCCTCCCGCCCCGCCCACCCTCCCCCCACCACCCCACCACCTTCTACCCCGTTCTCGTCCCCGCCCATCACAAATACTTTTCATTCCCGCTCCCTTATCCTCCACCCACCCCATCAGTTCCTCCCCTGATTTCTCTCATTTACTATACTCTCTTTGACCAACCCCAACACTCCTCCAACCCATCCCCCCCCACCCCCCTTTCCTCCTCACCCCCCGCCCCCCCTCCATCCCATTTACCCCACTCTTCCCCCCCCCACCCAACCCCCCCCACCCCCGCTCCCCCCGCTCTCTACTCCCCCCCCTTATGAGGGTACCCCATTGCCTCCTCCTCCCCCCCCTGAAGCCCTCCCTGGCAGAGGTCTGGTGTTAGAACGCCCCCGCTGATCCCCAGGACAAGTCTAGTCCCCCTTCCCGAGATCTACTCTTTCATCTTAATCTCCCCCTCCTTTGTATAAATATTTTCTTCCCTCCTCCTTGTTTTTTTTTGTTCTTTGAAGATGGGGTGAGAAGGCTGCTTTCTTTAGATGAGATTTTTTTTATCGTCCTTCCTCCCTCCCCTCACCTTTGGACGACTTATTTTGAGGATTTCTTCTTCGCCCTCATCTGCCTCTCTTTTCATCATCGTCGGGCATAGGACGGTTGGATCAGGATTTTGATTCCTCCCTTTCTCAACCCTCCCTCTTCTATGCTCTATCCTGGTGGACACAGCCGGTAAGTCCATTTGAACCCTTCTTTCTCTTGCCTCAGCGTTTTCAGATGGCCCGATTAGTTGGGAGCGCCTGAGGAGATACTCATACTATGGAAGACCGTATATCCTTCCTCCATCTTTTTGGCAGACGGCGCCCCCGTCCAGTTTTTCAAGATCTCGACAATCATGACCCCGCGTTCTTTTTCCGCAAAGAAGCCCACACCCCTTAGAACCGCTCTCCTCAGAGGGTTTTCCTCCCGCCGGTAGTTCCCCCTTCCTCCCCCTCCCCCATTACCCCCCTCGCCCCCTTTGATTCCTTAGGCAAAATCGCCCCCCCAATCCGCTTTTCGTCCGTGCTACTTGCGATCCTCCTCCTGCAGTACCCTTCCCTGGTGGAACCCCCTTTTCCCTCAAACTGTCCTATCCTTGAACGTAAAAAGAAAACCCCCTGTTGCCCCGAGTCTTTTTTGACTTCTCGCAAACCCCTTTACGAGGCGAGGAACGTGCCTGGTCCGGAGGCCGCATTTCTCCCCCTTCCGCGGGTGCGGCTCGATCATTACACTCCCCCGTGCTGCTTGGTTGAAGAGAATCCAGATCCTCTAGTCGTTTACCTCCCGGCACTTTTTTTTATCCCCCCCACGTACCGGGGGTCCTCCTCCACTTCGATTATCCCTATCCTGCAACCGGTGCAGACCTTTCCTCACGAGTGCTTCCTTGTTTTGTCGGAGGCCCTAGTTTGATCCATGCGCTTCTCCTGGGGGCCCACCCGACCTTTTTTTCAGGCGAAGTACTCATCCCTTATCTGTTTGTGAGAGCAGTCTGCCGTCTCGGTGGTATCTCCCCGCCTTTTACCTTACCTCCCCCCCCCTTCCCGGGCGCCATCCTTGTCTCCGCGAATCGACTCGCCTCACCAACCCCTTTAGCGTCTTTTAAGCTATTTCTTTTCCCTCCACTCACCTTTTGTCCCCCCCTTCATGGCCCTAACAATTTCAAAATCTGGGTTGCCGAGTTGAACAGACCTTCTTCCACTTACCTGCCCTTTGTTTTTTACTTTCAGTTTTTTGGCCAGCATTGCTACGCGGTTCACGGGATTTCCGGTAGGTGAGATGTTGTCGTTTCCCTTTCATCCTCGATTAGGCCTACTTCTTCCACCCCGGCTGCACCGTCTTTTAATTATTCTTGCGGCACTTCCGGTTTAAGAAGTGTCCTCTTCAGTAGTTGGGTCGTGCCCTTGTCTTTTTTCCCCCGGTTGTTCTGAGTAGAGGTTCTGTAGAAGAACGTGTTGTTTTGCTTGCCCCGCCGACTCTGAGATCCGAACGGTTTCGAACTCGTACTGACACTCCTTTTCTTGACTCACCACTTGCTTGCCCTCCCGGTTCGCGAGCTAAGACGGGGGACCTTTCCTGCCTGGCGAACCGGTTCTGAGTATAGTGCCGTCGCCATCTTTTTCTTTACCTGCCCCCGTTTCAGTTCAATCTCTCTCGGTTTACGGCCGTTAAACTAGTTTCTTAGGTCTGCGAGCGAGTGCCGGGACTAGTTGGACTTCTCCTTGATCAAGGATCCCTGCCCTCGCGAAGATCACAGGATCCCAGCTGCCGCCACGAGGTGTGTGTTGGATCTTATTCCAAACACTCCTTTCCTGGAATTGTCTTTTCCCCCAAAGCGCGGGGCGGTGTCCTGTGCACTTCCCACTTGAATGCAAAGCCCCCCTCTTTCGAGTGCCACGCACATTAATAAGTGGCGAGGACCGTGGGCGGGGTGCCCCCCGCTAGTGAGACATGCCGGGCGCCCCTCCTGGAAACGCTAACAAGTAGGTGCTCTTAACCCTGTTGATGCCGGTTCCACTTTCTTCTGCGGTTCGACGTCCCGCTAGGGCTCTGGGAATAAGAACCCGCCGCCGGCTTTACCTCTTTTTAGCATTGCTGAACCAATAGGAGCTTCGAACTTCTTTCCTCGGTTGAGTATGCTCCTCCAGTGGCATAGTAGTTTTGCGTGTTTCACTTTGTTTTGTTTCGTAAGCTTTTCTTTCTTGCTGAGCATTTCCCTCTCCTGCCTTGGTGGAAAATGCTGATGATGCAGAGCGCCGAGTGCGGTTGAAACGCTCGTCGGACTGACTTTCAGTTTCGGAACTCTCCCCCGTGCCACGCTATGGACATGTTCAGACCGCCCTAACGCTGGCATTCCATCGGACGAGGTTTCACAGTCCTTTTGGGTGCGTGAACCCCCTTTCCGCCCATTTTCCCGACATTTCTCTTGTATAGATAAGTTAATTAATCCCTTTCCCCCCTCTCATGCTCATCTTCGATAACCTGAAACTCGTCTTTCCATCTTGTCCCCCTACGAACAAGACCTCACAAACTACCCTTACATTTTCTGGGTTTCTTCCCGGACCCCCCGCCCCACCATTTCTGGTCCCCGCTGGCGCCTCGTGTCAACAATTCCCTTGAACAGCTTTAGCACCCTTACGCGCCCCCACTTTTTTTTCTTCTCCTCTCATCATTGATAAATAAATTCCCTAAACCACTTCTTACACTTGTCCCGATGCTGCAGATGCTGCAAACCTTGCCTTATACACCTTTTTTTCGTGTTGCTTTACCTCATCTGTGTGTAAACGCCCATACTTCTTCTTGACCTGAAACTATTCCTTCTCCACCGAGCGCAAACATTGTCGAGGACATTTGAACAGAACCTGACACCCATGTTCATCCCCACTGATGATGTAGAGGGATCCTTCTGGTGTGGCGTTGAAGCACACCCCCAATGCCCGTTGAAGGCACTTCCGCCTGTCTTTTTCCCAACTAGGGTTTGCGCAAGAGAAAGGCCCTCCGAAGTTCAAAACCCCCCTTAGATATTTCATCTAGTTTCAGCACATCCCATTAGAAGATCCTCCGAGATAATTTTTCCCTTGCTTCAGCCCGGCCGCAGAACACCACTTACAAGTTTTGTCTATCAACGGTACATTTCAACACTCCCCCCCCCTCCGTACGGAGAAATTTTATAGCTCTTTCTCGAACCAACTTGTCAGTCCACCGCAAATCTCTTTGTCCACCCCCCCAACCCACGATTTTTTCGCCTTTTCACGGTCGGGCACCGTTGAAACCTTATACAGTATTTTTAGTTCCGTGCCATGTAATTTCTGGACCGTATTTCTCAACCTCCCCCCTTTACCAGCTTGGCCATTGATCTCATACTTGCTGGGATCGCATCCTTCGTCTTAGTCTCAGGCACACCGTCTGCAAAATTCCTACGCAAACGCACCCCCCTTGCAGTTCCGTCGTAAGGCTGTTTTCTAAGCTTCAAGAATCCAAAATTGAAAAACTCTGTTTTCCCTGTTGGATTATTAAGCTGCTGCTACATCGCAGTGTCCCACCCGCTTATCGAGCATCCATCTCCAATCCCGAGATTTCTCCCCATTCCCGTGCGCCCCCGTCAATAGAACTTTTCTCGTGCAATCTCGATTTCCGTTCAACAACACACCCCCCTTCCCTCCCCAATTGACCACGGTCCGTTAGTTCGGGACCCTCTCATTTTTCGGATCGTTCCTTTCTCACGCACCGAGCCCACGCGCTACAACGAACCACCTGATATCCGCGGATCTGCGGAATTCAGTCGAATCCTCGGATCCTTTTTCTTCGTCATACTGGTTCCTCCTGTACGAAGTGTACTTCTTTCCATACGATTTAATTTTCATCCCATGCTACCCTTTCATCCTCCCAGCTTGCCGCATTCGCTCGCTTCGAGAGCGCTTTAGAGGTATGAGAATCAAACTCTCTTTGCGATTTCCCAAACGGGACCTACCCAAGTTTCCTCCTTCACCTTGATAAACCTACCCACCTTCTCGAGACTTTGATTCCAAGTCCGCTAACCCCTGTCCTATCAGGCCAAGTGCCTACTGGCGACATTCTACCTGTTGCCTTCCACTTTTCCCGCCGTTCTCGTGCCATGCCCTCTGATTCTTTCAGTTACAAGGTCACTTCCAACTGCTCAACCCCATTGAACATAGTCATTCGCTCCTTCTTTATGTTCAACCGCCCCAAGGCTTGTGAATTTGCTCCCTTTGCCAGTCCGCACCGCTGCGCTCCTCTCCTCTTCCCCCTCTTCCTTTTTTCCCCCTCCTCATTTTTGTGTAGAGATGAGCGCGTTCAAAATGGCGTCAGCTGGATTAAGGGCCCGGTCCGTGAGCTCGTGGACCCCCTCTGCGGCAGGGACTATGTTCTGAGCTTTTGAGATGTACTGGCAGCCATCGTAAGGCACGATAACGTCCTTTGACAGTGCAAGTCCCTTCAGTAGAAGAACAACTGGGAGTTGGGCCCTTAGAAAGATACCCCTCGACCGGTTTATGTTGATTTGAAATACCTCTTTAGCAGATGTCGTCCTTGTCTCAAATCCTGGTCACCCCGTTTTCGCGTTTTCTTTCCCTTACCAGCGAACCCACTTTTTCCAACCAGCAATTTCTGCTTTTTGACCAATAGGGCTACATCTTGACCTGAGTCGTATTGTTCACCGGCTTCCGGTCCCCCTTCACTTCGCTTCCCCTTGCTTATTATTATCCCAGTGATTCACTTTTGTACGGTTCGCCTGCGCTATCTTCCTTTGTCGGCGTGGGCTCGGTGTTTTTGCGTTGACTCTCCTACCC
>Ga0179591_1268943_pt1 | contig 22082 bp, 25 predicted proteins | sample CZOMad2_1_08_16f_FD_182891 | JGI IMG/M metagenome (GOLD analysis project Ga0179591, IMG submission 182891) | Vadose zone soil fungal communities from Angelo Coast Range Reserve, California, USA - CZOMad2_1_08_16fungal (PacBio error correction) | ecosystem: Environmental > Terrestrial > Soil >... | reverse complement strand
TTCCTTTCTTTCAAACTTCCGCCCAGCGTGGTTCCGATTCGTCTGGCAGGAGACGCTCTTCTTTCTCTCCTTGCTGGTGGCAGCTTTTTTTTCCTTACACCCCCCTCTTTTGTCCCCCCCTTGGGGAAAGGTATCAACAGTTTCTGACTCCGATCGAGCACCAGCGCTTTCCCCCCATGTTTCTCCCGAATCTGATTATTTCCCCTCTCCTCTATGCCTAGAGCCTTTCTTAACAGTCTCCGACAGTGATGTCTTCTCTGAAATAAGCGGTTTCTGGGTAGTGCCGTTCTCTTCAGTAAAATACCGTCCTCCTTTTTTCCCTTTCCCGGTGTGTTACAAGGCGGTTCCTCCAGGCAGGCAGAGCAGCTCAGCCCGTAACTGCATCCCCTTTTCTTTAGGCGAGCTTTTACGAGATGTCCCTTCGGAAGAAATTTTCCTGGTCCCAGCCCTTTCTTCCCGGCAAGTCTCTTCTCCAACAAAAAACCCTTTTCTTTCCTCGGTTTCAATCAGCCAAAGTATTCTCCCGGCGTCCGGCGTTTTCCTCTTCCCGGCCCCTCTGGATAGATTTGGGTAAAGACTGCCTTTTCTATACCCCCCCCCATACCTCCCAATTGGGGAGGGCAGAAACCGTCCTCCCCCCTCAGCGGCCCTTTCTTTTCACGCTTCCTACCAAAACGAAGTGCTTCAATATTATCGTTCCCCCCTTTCTTTATGTTCGAAAGTTTTTGGAGAGACGCCCCCTTGGTACGGAGCGGGGCTGGTCTACCCCACGTCCTTCAAGCGACAATCTCCCCCCCGTTCGGAACTTCTCCTGGGTCTCCCCCTTCTCTAGTATTTGGCACTTCTCTTTTATAGGTGAGGCAGTCGCCTGACATCGCGGGACCCTGGCCGGCGACTCTTTTTTGTGTGGTTCCCTTGTCCTTTCTTTTTTCCTCCCGTCGTTTTTTTGTCGGCGGTTGATGGCGCCAGGAAGCAGGCAAAGCCCTCTTTTTCACCCCTCCTTTCTTTCTCTAGATGTCTCTCCTCCCTTTCACGCTCCTTCCGCGCTCTTCTTGTGTCTTGACGTTTCGCCAGCTCCGGAAGAAGCCCTCGCCTTCGCGCCCTCCCAACCTTTTTTTTAAGTCCTTTCGAACCCTTTTCGTCCCGTTTGTCATGAACTCGTCGGGATAGGAGGTTCTTTTATTTCCTTTTCTGCACGTTGGCTTTGCCTTCAACCATCTTTGCTCTTTTCGTCCGTGTGCCGCCGCCGACCAACAGGAGGCTCTTTACTCATTTTTCCCGAAAGAATAGAAATAGTCCTCCCCTCCCTATTTTCTTGGGCGGGCCTCGATTCCTCTCGTCCCCCCTGACGACCCTCCCCGGTCCTCCTTGCAAGGAGATGACCGGCTTGCCTTTCTTGGTGTAGAGCACTCTTTTCATCTCTTTTCTCTTTTACCTCCCCTTTTTTTTTGAGATCTCTCCTCCTTGATTCTCGAAACCCCCCCTCCCCTTCAAGCCCCGGTCATCGCCTAGATATTTCGCCCGAGGCTTCTTGTTGAACGGTTGGCACAGATCCTCCCCTCGCCGTGCTTCCTTTTAGAGATTCTCTTCCCCTTTTCACTATGGCGATTCCGAAGATACCGCTGCTGCCCTCTTTAGCTGGATGGTCTGGCTTCTTCTCCCCCCAGGACTCTCCAATTCTCTGATTGCCTCGATCCCCCCTCTCCCGAACTACTCCTTCTAAAGATGGCTTCATGGACACTGCCGAGGAGTGTTTCGACTCTTTTCCGCCCCCTTAGGATTTTCTCCCTTTTTTCTACGAAGCCGGGATTCTTCCCCGATGGTCGATAACCCTTTTGACCAGGAAGCAGCTTTAAATCCTGTCTTCTTTTTCCCTTATGAATGGTCATTCCCCTTCCTCTTTGACTCCTTTTTTCCCCCTTAGGTGCTTGCCTCTCTGCGAATCAAGGGAACTCCTCCTTTTCCCGTGAATGGCACCTCCCGGAAAAAGAAGAAGGGAAAAGCCTCCCCTCCCCCCCCACAGCAAGGCCTCTTCTCTGGTCAGCGTCTTCCAAAGAGACCCTCCTTCTCATGGCCCTCCTCGTCGACCGGAGTCATTCTGCTGGTTCCTTCCTTTTCATTGGACGCTTGAATTCGTTTGGGCTCCTTCCTCCCCTTGTCGTACAACAGGCTTTTTCCCATCAACCCCCCCCATTGGGGCTCTCCGTTCTGAGAGACGGTGGGGTGATCTCCTTAGTTGAAGAATATTCCCTCCCTGAGGTATGGTCTCCCCCCCCCCAAGTTGTTTTTATTTTTTCTTTTTTTTCTTCCTAGAGACTTTCTTCCCATTGGCAGCCGTTAGGGGTGGGTTGCCGATTGGGAGTTCCTTTAACTGACATGTAATACTTTTTTTGCTTCCTGATGAAAAAAGGATCCCTTTTTTGATTTTTTTTTGTTTTCCTTATGCCTTTTTTAAATGCTGGACTCCCCGCCTTTATTCTAACTGAAAGCTCCCCCCTTCGATTATATCAAGTGGATTCCCCAGATGCTGGATTTTTTCTCTTCTTAATGGTAAGTACTCTCCTTCCGTAGCGCGACCTCTTTAACCGAACCGCATGTACCCACCGTTACCAAGGAGAGATTGTTGGAGGTCGCATTCGGCTACTACCTCCCTTCCGCCTGCTGCTTGAATAGATAAGAAGTGAGTTTCTTTTGCTGATCCCCTTTTTGTTACCCCTCTTTTTCCCCCCGAAGCCCTCTCTGGTCCGCTTTTGATAGATGATTCTTTTTTGATAGCCGTCGAGACGTGTCTCTTTCATACGTACTGGTGACGTCCCCCCCCCTTTTTTTTTCCTAGTGCATGCTCCCCCTTTCCTCTTCCATTCCACTTACTCTCCCATATGGGCTCCGGGCCATTTTTGGATCCGCGGACCCCGCGTTTCCCGTTTGGCGACACCTGGTTGCCTTTTTTTACCCCCTATTAACCTCTAGTCACTCCCCCATTTTTGACAAGCCCTGTCCTTTTCATGGCGGCGGCCTTTTTTTAAATCCGCCTCTTTCTTTTTTTCCTTCTGCAAGGAGATCCAGATGGTGGGCCTTCTTTTCCCCTCTCCTGCGGACGTTGTCCCCTCTTTTAGGCTGTTTTTTCGGATGTGACTTTTTCCCGCAGATGGGTCGGCGACTTTTTTCGTCATGCGTGGTGCCGCCCCGGCCGGCCCCCCCGAACCAGAAAGAGGATCTTCTTTTGAGGCCCTTTCCGCCCCCGGGGAATGCCTGCGTTCTTTTCCAAAGCGCGAAAACCCCTCTCTTCCAGGAACATGAAAAATCGACCCCCTTGCTGGCCAGTCCTTCCGGCGCCGCCAGCTGCTCTCCCTCTTTCTTTTTCCTCATCCGACGTTTTCCTTCTTTTTTCAGGTTCCCCTTTTTTCCTTTTTGTTGAGTGTCATTCCCTCCCCTTTTCCCCTTTCGGAAGAACGTTTTTAGGCCCTCTTTCCCAGTTTCTCCGTGGATGCCGCCTCCTTTGCCTCGCCGGGCCTCCTTTCTTTTTTCCTTTTTTTGGGGCGGCTGCCCCGGACAGGGCGTGCTTCCCTCAAGCACCGTCACATACCTGATGTCTTTCCTCTTGGTCGATTTTATTTTTTTTCCCCCCCCCCCCCCACTGTGCCACGGCGAAGATCACCCTTTTTTTTCCCTTGTCCTCGCCCCCCCCCCCTCTTCCTGCTGGTCCTCCTCTTTTCTTTTTCAAATCCCCCATGCCGACCAAGCATGCCTTTCCCTTGTTCAACCTGCGCATGGGCGGCTTTCCGCGAATTTGAAGAGGCTCTCTTCTTGCAACCTTCCAGCTCACTTTTTTGCGCCCTCTCAGACCGAAGATATGCTCGAGATCTCGTAAGTGATGTTGTGGAGGAATCTTTTCTGCTTCCCCCCCCCCTCGTGGCCTTCCCCCCTTCAGTATCCAATATCCTGCTCCTTTTCTGCGAGTAAGAGAGCCCCATCCTGTTCTCCCCTGCTTCTTGAACAGGCTTTACCGTTCGATAGGGGACGATGGTAGGATTATTTTCCCCCTGCTCAGCCCTCCCCCGTGATGTTTCTTTCCAATCCCTTTTGAGATTCTCCGCGGGACGAGGAAACTTCCTCGCAAATCGAGCCGGGTTCTTTTTCCTGCGTGCGGGAGTCCCTTCCTCTTCAGACTTTTTTCTCCGCCTTCCGTCCCCCTCCAGCAGCGTAACCGCACCCCCCTTTTTAGGGAAATTTACGAAGATTTGCCTTTTGGATTTTTTTTTTTTTTTTTTTTTTCCCCTTTGCGGCGGTTTACATTCCCCCCCCCCCCTGCCTGGTTATCCCGAAAAAACCCCCCTTTTCGGTTGCGGTGGTGCATCGATCAGGCCACACGGCTCAGAGTCGGGGCTTTTCCTCCCAAATCTCCCCCCTGGATTCGCGTTTCTTTTCGTCAAGCGAAGGTTCTTTATCTCTACCCCCCCCACCATTATAAACTTGGGGGGTCTTCCCACCCCAGTCTCATTCCTTTCCCCGTTCCTTGATCAACACGTCCCTTTTTCTCCTCACCTGGTGGCGAGTGAGTCGTTGTTTGGTTTAGAGCCTCGGTGTCCGGCTCTTTTTCCAAACGAATTTAATCCCCCCCCTCGGACCCTTTTCTGCCACGGCGGATTCTTCGCTTTCCCCCATGCGCCACGGTAGTTTTCCCTTTTCCGCAGCGATTCCGCTTCCCCTTCAGCTGCCGTGCTAGGCCTTGCTGGTGGTGTCGTGCTTTTTTTTTGTTCTTCTTGTCGCATCCCTTTCTTTTCCTTTTGTCATCTTCCCCTTTTCCTTTTGACGCGTCGCAAATAAGGTTGTCCCCCCCCCTTCGTGGCGTAGAGCTGGCCTGCTGCCAGGCCTCCGTTCCTCGTCCCCTCCTCGCTTCTTCCTGTTTCTCGAAGGTTGCGCCATCGGGGATATCCCGAGCGCGCCACCGTCGAACCGGCCTCTTAATCTGTAGATTATTTTTGAAGACCCTTCTGGAGGGTGGAGGGTATTTTTTTCTGCACGAGGTTCTTTCTACCCCCCCATAGAGACTCTTTTGCCTAATAGAAGCCCTTCCAAGGAGGCTTATTTCCTCCTCGAGGAACGCTTGTCAATAGGTCAGCGACCCCTCTTTCTTGCGGCCTCCCCTGCTCTTTTCCCTCGGCAAAAACTTTGGCCGAACGCCGATTTTTCGAAAGCTTTTTAGGTCCTTCAAGGGGCCTTTCTTGGTGTAGGCGCATCTTCCCATCTCTTTCATAATCATACGTTTTGTTTTTTCTCTGTTAGCGCTGCTCTACACCCTTCCTTAAAAAAGCCCGCGGTTTTTAATTTTTTTTTTCTTTCGCCCCGAGGCTTTTCCCCCGGTTTTTGCCGTCGTGCAGATCACGGCCCGATAGAGGTTTTCCGATGGTCCTATGGGTCTCCGGCTCCCCCTGAAAGAGAGGCCATCCTTTTCTTTTCTTTCGAGCTTCCCCTTATGATATCCAATGTTGGGGAGCCTTCCTTCCCTTGCAAGAGCAGAACCCGCCACCCTACGACCCCCTTTTTAGACTGTAGGATCGAAATCTTTCTTTCCTTCAGGAATGTTTCGCGGTGGCTGCGAAGCTCTTTTACCAGAATTCGGTCGAAACCTTTTATCCAGTCTCTGCAAAATCCTGTTTTTTCTTGGCTGGAAGGCCTTAAAGCTAGCTGCCATCACGTCTTTTTGTTCCACAAATTAGGTGTTTCCTAGTTCTTTTTTCGCCCCCCCCCTGTGAAGGGCAGCAAAAGCAAGGACAAGAATTTCCCCCCCCAGCCTCTCGGCATTTGCTTTTTCCTATATGATGCCGGTCTCTGACTTCTCATACCTTCTGCATGTTCCCTTTGTCACAGGCCCTCTTTTCTCCTTTGGTGAGATTGGTCTCCTTCCATGGGTAGACTCACCGACCCGCCCTTGCTTCCTAGGTGAGCATCCTAAAAACCCACTCTCACGCCCAAATGGGGCATTTATCTTTCGGGAGAGGATTTCTCCCTCCATTCCCCTTCTTGGCTGAGTCGTTTCTGGTTCGCCCCAATGGGTTTGTGGGTTGCTTCCTCTTCCCGTTGACCTCTTCCGCTCATCCCTCTTTGTTGCCGATGTGGAGGGACCCCCTTCCTTTGAGCGTCATTTTGGCCTGACTCGCTCGCACCACCTCTCCCCCCTTTCGCGGTTGGTTTTTCCCTTCCCTTTTTTTTTTTAGTTAAGTGAAGTTTTGGACCTAAACGCTTTTCTTATTCTAAGGAGCAATATCGTAAAGCTTGCCTACATATATAACGTGTTCGCTTCTTTTTTTTTTTTGTGTTGAATGGCGCGGTCCTTCTTCTGGTGGAATCCCTACCTCCATGGAACAACAGCATGTCCCTTCTCCTGATTTTTGCTGGGTTCATTTTCTCGTCTTTCCCTCCTTTCCCCGAGATGGATTTTCATTCCCCTACACTCTGCTCAATTTCAGCTTCTCTATCCATCCTTTTCCCTGAGTCGCTCGGGAGAACTTGTGATCGAGCTGGTGCTCTTTTCTGGTCATCGATTTTCGGACGGTTTCAAAGCTTTGTTCCTGAATAATCATCTTTCTTTCCCTAGATCTAATTGTGCTCGGGCAGATCGTTTTAGGCGCCAAGAGTTTTGCATTTTTTTTTTCCCTGGTGGACGCTTTTTTCCCCCACTTCAGCTTCCTCTTTTTGGACCATGCCTTTTGGATTGACCAGACCTTTTTTCCTGCATGGGCATGGCGGACCTACCCTCCTGCCAGATATTCCTCCTTTCTTCCATATTTCCCCCTTTCTCGATGCTTTTCCTTCCTCCCTTTTTTTCGCTGACAAATCTTCTTCTTTGTTCATCAGATGCGTTGGTGGTGCTTTTCGTGGTCGGCGCCGCCTTTTTTACGGGGTGCCCTTCCTCCCCCGGCCCCTTTCTTTTTTCGGGCCCCTGGCCTGCCTCCACCGGGGACTGAGCACCTCCCCTTCCTTTTCACAGGCCGAAAACGTTTGAAATTCCGCCTTTTTGGGAAAGGAATGAATGAACCAACTCCTTTTTCCTTTTTGCTGCGCATCTTCCCCCCTCTCAGTTTTTTTTTTCTCTTCTGCCGGGCCACTTACTTTGGCCCCCCCTATAACTGCGCAACCCCACACGCACCTCTAACTACGCATTTATCGTTCACCCGAGCCTAACTCTCTGACACGCGACGACATCTATGAACCTATACTACCCCACCCCCCCCAGCCCCCCCCCCACCCCCTTCACCTTCTCCCCCAAACTCCTTCCTCCCCCCCTCCCCCCCCCACCCCCCTAGTCTCGTCTCCCCTCCCCCCACCCCCCACCAACACCCCAACCACCCTCCCCTCTCCACCCCCCCACAACAAAACCCCCCTACCCCTCCACATGCACGCTCTCCCAACCCCCACACCCCCCCCCCCCCCCCCCCCCCCCCCCCCCCCCCCCCCCCCCCCCCCCCCCCCCCCCCCCCCCCCCCCCCCCACCCCACCCCCCCCCCCCCCCTTCCCTCTTTTTCTTCCTTCCTGTCTACTCTTCTTTTCGTCGTCTTTTTTCCCCCCCCAGTTGAACAGTCAACGGTGGTTCCGCCGGGCCTAGAAGAGGACTACTCATCCCCGGGTGTCGCTTGTCTTGAAAAACACTTTTTCGGCCAGGACCCCAGAGTCTTTAGCACCCGAACCTCCCCCGTTTTATCGGGCCCACCTTTTCATCGAGGAACCTGGCGAGCCCCCCCTTTCTTTCGTCATGCTGGGCATGAATCTCGTTTTTCAGAAATCACCCCCCCCCCAGCATGCATCTTCTTGGTCACCCTTCTCCTGACATTCTACTCAAGAGGATGAAAGATCTCCCTTTCCAACGTCTAGCGCGAACCAAGAGTTTGCCGATCCTTCCTTTCCCCTGAACTCTTAGAACGCTCCCTCGAGGAAAGATTTTTCTCCCAGTCACCACCGAGTTCCACCATTGTATGTTGCCGTCTCCCCCCCAGTCCCGCCTATTGATGCCGCCGTAAGATGCACCTTCCCCCGGTTATTTCCACAGGCCTCCCCTTACGAGGGTCTTGATCTTGGGAAAAGGATTAAGCCGATCTTCCCCGCCCCCCAGTCTGTAGGCGAGTGTTCCCCTTAAAATCCAGCAGGTGTATTCTTAGCCGACTTCTCTTTTGTCAAATTTCTTGGGTAATGAGGTTGGTGTCCTTCTTTAGGACCACAAAGGCGGCTCTTTTTTTCCCCTCGGCAGACTTGAAGTTATTGCGCCGTTACCGCTCCAAGTGATCTTCTTTTTTCCCCCATCTTCCCCCCTCGGTTCTTTTCCTTTTCCCGGAAGACACTGCAGGCTCTCCACACACGGCGCCGGTTTGCTCCTTTTTTGGTAATCAGATTAATCAAGTACTCTTCTTCGGGGTCCCCCCCCCACACACCCTTTTATCGGGGAGTAATGAGTACACGCGTCTTGAGTGACCCCCACAACCTTCCACTTGGGGAGGTGCAGACACTTCCCCCACCCTGGTCCACTGGCGGGATCTTTTTTCCCTCCTTATCAATATTTTTCTCCCCCTTTGGGAGAGTGAGAGGGGGGATCCCGTTTTACTGAGTTGGAGTATCCCCCCTTTTCCTTTCTGCCAATATCAACCCCCCTCCTTCCGCGGGTTCGCACAGCTTCTTCCCGGTCGTTTTTTTTCCTAGACTTCCCCTCCGTCCCCCTTTACGGAGAAGGAATTGCTGGTGGTTTCGTTTTTCCCTTTCCCCGTTTTTTTAGTTTGCTGCCCTTCCCGTCGCGGTTCGAGCAGGCCTTGATGCGACCCTCTTTTCCTTTTCCCTTTGCACCTAATTTCTTTTTCCAGCGATCTTTTTCCTTTTTTTTCCCCCTCCAGTTCAAGACGACCCACGATGTGACGAGATATTTTCTTTCTCGATTGTTGCCAGAGCATAGGGCCTTTAAGCCCGAGCTTCGACGCCCATCTACTGGCAGAAGGCGATGTTCGACACCCTCTTCCTATGAGAAGAAACTTCTATCGGAGGGTGGGGGTTTTTTTTTGGGTCCTGAGCAACGCTGCGTCAGCCAAACCATATTGGATTTTTTCTTTTTCGCGACTCTTTCCCCTTCCTGATGTTCCTTTTCTTTCCGTCAGAAACTGCTCTTTCCCGGACCCGAGCATCGCGTCGCGGCATTAGATATGTCCTTCGATTTCCCCCCGGCCTCCAACGGCCTCCGCCTCGGGCGAAAGCTTTTCCCTTCGCTCCGAGCTGGTAAGGTCAGGGTGTCTTCAGCTCGCAGATCTATATCTCCTTCCGTTGTGTTGTTTCTTTCCGCATCTTTCCCTTTTCCATGTGAACACACTTCCCCCAGCAAGAGGTCATTCCCCGAGCCTTTCGCCCGATGTCAGGCCGGTTCGGTTGAAAGTTCGGACTTCCCCCCCGCCTCCTGCTCTAGGGTAAGGACATTCTCGGGCGTCCTGATCCGTCTTCCTCCAGCCATCCGATGGATGGAGGCCTTTTTTCCTTCTGGACAAGGACATTTCTTTTTTTTTGCTCCCCTTGCCTCTTCCTGAGTCTCATCCCCGCAACCTCCCCCCCTTCCCTCATGCTTCATGACAACCTTCTTTGGGTCGCGGACCTCTCGGCATGTTCTCCTTTCTCAAGCTTTCCTTTCCTTTTTCCCCCTTGGCAGATCGAGACGGTGGAGACAGGAGAGAATCTTTCTTGTCTTCTGGTTTTGACGGCTGGCCTGGCAGCTCCTCTTTCCCGCACGGCTTCCCCCCTAGGTTCCCTTGCATGTCTTTTCTCCTTTAAGGGCCCTTCTCCGTGCAGGTGCTGAGAAAAGAAGAAGTCCCTACCCTCAATCCTCCTTCGCCGGCCATTTTTTTCCCTCCCGATCTGCTGCTTCCTATACAACTCCCCCCCCGCATAGCCTCTCTACTTTGGTGAGATTGGCGCTTCCCTTTTGTCATCCGCCCGAGCAGGAAACCGAGGTTCCCCTCCCACTTTTTCCTCCTCTTTCCCAAATTGGGGCTGAGACGTCTTCTGTCCCTGGTCGGTTGTATATAAGTCTCTTCTTCCGATTCTTTTCTTTTGCCACACGTTTTTCCTTTTTTTTTTGGGTTGATCTCTCCCTACTTTCGTACTTCGCCCCGCCCGCATACCTAGGGTTTTTTTTTTCGATTTTTTTCCCCTTCCGGGCTTTTATTTTCACTTTGGAATCTCTATCCCCCCAGGCGCAAAAAGTCTGTTTTTTGTTCTTCCTCCCTTGACGTCCTTTTTTTGCTGGCCCCTTTAACCGCCCTTCCGAAAGCCATCTTTAATATTCCCTCTTTTACGATGCTGTTCTATGCGCATGCTGCTTTTCTGATGTCCTGGTGGTCCTCCCGCAAGATGCACACGATGACCCGGTTCTTTTTTCCGTTGGTTGTTTCCTTTTTTTTTTCCTTCGGTATACATTCTTCCCAGCTTTATTTATGGGCTCGCTTTTTCCCTTGAGTTAATGGAGAGGATGCTCCCCTCAGACCCATTTTCCTCTCCCTCCCCAGAAGCTCTCGGCTTTTGATAGAGATGGTGCCTTGGACGACTTGCGATTGTGCGACTCTACTGGTGACGTCCACTCTTTTTTTTTCTTGGCGCCTCCTCATCTCCCCCCCTCACTGATTCTTCCCCCCCCTTGAAGATCTTTTATACGGCGCCACGCGTTTTGCTGCGCTGTGACACATGGGTTGCCGCGATTCTGCATCCCATCTCAGTCGAGGTCTCCATTCCGCTGGTGTTCAGGTCTACAGGTTTTATGCCCGGTGCTTTAGAACGATCTTCATGACCCCTTTCCCGATGGTGTCCCAAAGGTTTGATCGGCCAGCTTTTTTTCCGCGACATCCCTTCTCTTGACTTTCTTTTCCCCCGCCCTTTTCTTGCTGCTTAGTGGTTGCCCGAAGAAGAGCCCTACCCCCCTCTGCTTTATCGGCCAGTGCGAGGCCCGGCTCTTGGACTGAGCCTTTTTATCGGATGTCACCTTCCGACCCCCCCCTTTTTCCTTTCGGACAGGAAGAACTGAACCCTCCCCCACCTTGCTGGAAAGGAAGTGGACCCAGTCCTAGACCTATACTTCTCTTTCCCCCTACCCATACACTCCTTTGTTTTTTTTTGATAGTGGCGGCGCGGGCCAATTCGGGGCCAGCCCTCCCTCTTTTTATCCTGTCAGAAACCCTGGCCCTTTTTCAGCAGTGCTCATTTTGCTGCCGCCGACCAGGGCTCGCTTTTCCCCCCCTTAGGGTCGGTTAGTTTCGGCTTGAGGGCAACCACGATGCTTGTCCCCTTTCGGCTACGACTTTCCTTTCTGTCACATAATCAGTCCCCCCCTTCGAGAAGTTTTTTTCCTCTTCCCGCGCCGATAATCCCCCCCGATCCCTTTTCCTCCCCAAACATTGGATCGCCTGCTTCTATCGCGGTCGAAATCACCGCCCTTTCAGCAATGCATGTAGACCTCCCTTTTTTTCACCAGATCCTTTTCCTGAAGTCATAGGATGCAGCCTTCCAAACAGGGTCGCCCTTCTCCTCCAAAACTGTGTCTCATCCTGCCCGACTATTGGAGCACGAGATTTCTTCTAGTTAGGCTTTTGCTTCCTTTCCCCGAGTGGAGTTCACCATTTTTTTCTGTACTATCCCCAGTCGCGACTTTTGACGAAGTAAGAGAGCCTTTCGCTCACAAATGTTTTCTTGAAACAGGCCTTCTCCCTAGCGAAGATGTTTTATCTGAACAGGATCAGCAGCTCCAGCCATGTAGCGAGGCCATGTACCAGAAGGCTGGAGAGGTAGTAGCCCCCCCCTTTTTTCTTTGGAAACTCCTCCCCCTAGAGCCCTCCTTGATGGAGGACCCCATTAGATAAGAGCCCCCCCTTCCTGCATTTCTTTTTGCATGCGGCAGCGCCTTTTTTTGCGTAAACAGTCTTTCTCCGCTGTAGGCTTTTGCGTTCTCCTCCTTTGGTGAAGGCCCCTCCTTTCCCCGGCAATGAAACGGCAAGTCTCTTTCCCCCAACACAACAACGGCGCCGGTTTTTCTGGTGCCATCTCTCAGGCCCCCCCTCCTTTTTCAGGTCGGCTCTTTCAACCCCCCCCCTCGCGGGCGTAATTCAAGCGCAGGCGTATCTTCCCCCCCATCCGCCCAACCTTGGGGCGTTTTAAACGCAAAGAAAAGCCCTCGTCAGCAGGACGCTCCCCTTTCCGGCTCTTCCCCTCTTTTTTTCTTTGAGAGTGGGTTTTTTTCTCCCCGTGAAGGAGCGCGGAGTCTACCCAACCGAATTTCAGCGCCCCCCTCTCCCACCATTTCCTCGCCGGGCGCAACAGGTCTTTCTTCTTTGGACCTTTTTTTTTCGGAGATCCTCCCTCCCTTCAGATGGAAGACGAATTCCCCTTTGGGGCGGTGTGCCACGTACTTATTTTTCGATTTGGTCTTTTCACGTCGCGGGATTTCGGCCCCATGTCTCACGAGTCCTCCCCAGAAACTCCGTTGACCCCTCCCCCGTTGCGGAAGCGAGAGCTTTTTCGGAAGCCAGTTCACGAAGAACACGGTTTTTGTTTTTCTTCCTTGTGTTTTTTTTTTTTCAGGTTGAGTCCTTCCTTCCCGAGCTTCCTCTCCCAACAGTCTCAGGTCGAAGTCTCTAACTCAGAGTAGCCTTTTTTTCCCCATTCGGTGTTTGGAGGGTGTTTTGGTAGTTCGGACTCGTCTTTTTTTTCGCAAACCCTTTCCTTTGTGTCCTCCTTCTCCTCCTTTTCTTATTTAAGCAGCGTATCGGACTCCCCCTTTGGCACCATTTCCCATATTTTTTTGATACTTTTTTGGCGTGGCCTTCGATCTGCCCGCGCTCCTTTTCAACGCGTCAACCTGTCTTTTTCCATTGAGTCCTCTCTGGCTGTCCTTTTCCTCCCTGCGCAGAATTTTTTTCTTTTCATAATCCCCGTTGTTTTTTTTTCTTGAAGCCCTTTGATCTCTCCCACACCCATGACCTTAATGCCCCTTTTAAAGATGGTCACGAGCCCTTTTTCTTCCGAGTCTTTTCCCGGTTTTTCCCCCTCTTTTTCCCGTGCTCTTCCTATTCTCCCCCCTCAGGTAAGGACATCTTGTCTCATACTTGCTACCGAAGCCATCCTGGGATGTCTTCCTCTTTTTTTTTTCGCGGCACCCAAGATGTTTTACGATCCCTTCTCCTGGCCACCCACCTACGATCAACTACTTTTCTCTTCCCCCCCACAGGCTAGCGTCAGTGTACCTCTTCTCCTTCGGCCTTTTTTTTCGGAGTCCTTCGCTTCTTTTGTTTCCCCTTAGAGAGGTTGTTGATCCCTCTGGAACTACTGATTGTGAACTGGTGGACTGGCAGGCGCTCTCGTGCCCGCACGGCGTTTTTCCCTTTTGCCTGCTGCTTTTTCCTTCTCCTCCAAAGTCCCCTCTCCTTTTTTCCCAAGCGAACAGAAGGTGAAGTCCCCCCCCCCATCCACCACCAGAAGGTTGGCCATGAAGGTCAGCTATTTTTCTTTTCCCCCAGATCTCTCTCTTCCCCCCTTAGCTCTCCCCTTCGAAAGGATCTCTGAGAATTTTGGTTCTGAAATTCTTGTGATCTCCTCGCCACCTACCTTCCTTTGGCGCTTCTCCCATAAACAAAACTTCTTCCCAACTTTTGCGAGAAGTAGTTTCCCCTGTTCGTTTTCTCTACGTAATTCTTTTCTATGGCAGAGGCTTCTTCCTTTATGAAGCCCCAAGTTTGGTTTGGTATGGTGGGGTTTCTTCTTCCTGGCGCTGACTCCCCCCCCTTGCATAACTTTCCCTCTTGGAGGGACCCCTCCTTGAGCCGTCATACTTTGGGCTTTCCCTCTAACCACTCCGGCGCCGGTTGTTGTTTGTTCGGTTCTCTGCCGTTCAGTGTCCCCTCAACTGACAGAAATATCTTCCTCCCTCGCAACATATATCACTTTTTGCTGTATTGATGGCGCCCTGTTTTTATGATGCTATGCATGCCCCCTCCGACGGTTGTCCTATGTCCTTCTCGAGAGTTTTGTTTTTTTTCCTCGGGAGCCGTGGTATCTTTTCCTCTTTTTTCTTTCATTTCCTTCCAATATTTTCGGGCCTGGAGCGGCTTTCTATCCGTTCTTTATTTCAGCCTCTCTGGAGTCCCCGGTGTGATCCCTCCTTCTATCGAATCGCCGTCTGCGTTCCTTGTTTTCCCGCAATACGCTTCCTCCCGCTTTTTGTGCTTGAGAGCATCCTATTTCCTCCCAAATAACTTACGAGCTTTCTCTCACTGTTAGTCGGATCGGCGACCCACTCGCTCCGATGGCGACACAGGTTTGCCCCTCCTTTCCAATCCCTTTTCATCAGTTGGTGACCCAGCCCTTTTCAATGAATGGACTGGGCGGCATCCCTGGTTCTTTGATCCTCCGATTCTTCCTTCCCCTCCGCGATCCAGTGGTGGGATTTCCCGTCGATGATCGTCCCCCCTCTTCTCTACCCCCCTTTTTCTTTTTTTTCGCGAGGATTGTTCTGCTGCAGCTGGTACGGAGCGCCCCCTTTTCCTGTGTTCTCATCGTTGCCCGAAAGACCTCTGCCCCTCCCCTGAAAAGAGGCTGCTCTTCCCTGGGCTTCTCTCTCGCAAATGCGGAATCGGCTGGTCCCCCTGAAAAAAACGTTACATTCGCCCTTTTTTAATGCGCCCATCCCCTTGCTGGCCAGGAATTTCCCTCTCCTCTTTTCTCCTACTCTTTTTCCTGAGATTTTTCCTTTTTCTTCCTGGTCCCTCCCTTCGTTGGTCATCCCTTTTTCCCTGAAAACGAGGCGGAATGTAACGTTTCGGCGTTTCCAGCCGATTCCGCAGTTTGTTCCCCCGGTGGTCTCCGCAAGGAGGGCTCCTCCCTTCTTTTAGTGGGGTTTCGGTCTTTTGAACCGATGACAATACGGCCGGCTTCCTTCTCCTGAACCCATCTGTTTTCCTCACTCGTTCTCCTTAAGAAGCTTGGTTTTCTAGGACAACGTGAGCCTCGTCTCACTTGTCCCGAGACCCCCTATGTATTCTCCTTTGTAATGACACGGTGATGGTTACCCCCGACCATGCCTTCCCCCTGCCCCTTGGGCTACCTGCGCTTGTTTTTCCGGATTCTCCTTTTACCTCCCAGATTCTGCAACCGGTCGCAAGCGCCGCAACCCCGGTGGAGCCGCCCCTCCGATCTTTCAGCCCCGTAGATCTCTTTGTGATGGTGCCTGTCCTGCGGATTTTCTGCCTTCCCGTGGACCCCTCAAGTAGTCTTTCCTTTCCACCCGTCTCTCTTCCCTTCCGTAGCTGAGCACCAGGCTCAACCCCTGTCGCCGTCTTCTCGACCTGCTCCCCCTTTCTTTCGCGACGCTGTTTAGGACAGGATAGCCTTCCCTGCTTAGTGAGGTATTTAGGCCCAATTCCCCCTCAGGCTCGTTTTCTTTTCCGACGGCGCGAGGACCTTCCCCACAGCCTTTCGGTGTGTTTGATGACACACCAGGCGTCTCATCTGGACACGGCAGGCAGAGTTGAGCCAGCGTCCCCTTTCTGCGTAACCGAATACTCTTTGGCTCGTCAGATGTCTTTCTTCGGCTGCCTGAAGGCCAGCAGTCCCGTCAACGTCAAGTCGTGCCGACAACCCCCTTCGGTTTGCGCCGGTTTTTTCTCAGGCCAAAGTTCTTCTTCTCCGAGGGTCCCTCCCCATCGGCCTTTCCCTTTTAGTAATTGCGTCCACCCGGAGTAGAGGAGAGTCTACCCCCCCTCCCTACACCAACGGGCGGGGCAGCCTTTTGAACTCCTCTGAGCCATCTCCCTCGTTTTCACGGGAGCCTTCTCTATAATTCTTTTTAGTGAGAGTGGGGTTGCTTTTTTGAGTCCCTCGTCGCGCGTTCCTGGATAACCAAAGAATCCTCTCCCCCAACGTAGTTCTCCCCGGCCCCCCACAAAAGGCTCTTTCGTATTTGTCTTAACTTTCTTATAGTTTCCGTAACTCAACGTTGAACTTCTATTTCCTCCCCGTCCCTTTTTTTTTTTTTCTTTTGAAATTTATCCTTTTTTCTCTTGGATGACATTACAAGTCGTTTTTTCGAGGCCGCGAACTTTCCTCAGCCCCCCAAAGCATCCTTTCGTTCTCTTGGAGGCGATGCAAGGACAGCCCAGCCCAAGACACTGGGCCTTCTTGATTCTTCCTGGATCCTCGAAGGTTTTGCGACCTTTTCCGTTGCGACAAGAAGGACCCCCGCGCCCCCTTTTTTCCCTTGTAGATACCCCGCAGTAGACAGTGGTACAGTGATGGAGGTGGCGGGTAGTTCGTCTTTCTTTTATCGAGCACGATTTCTCTTTTCCAACCATCTGGACGTCCTTCCCGCGCCCTCCCCCCTTCTTATGGCGTCTTCAGAAGTAAAAAAGCCCCGGGAAGTACCCCCGGCGACACCCTTCTTTTTTTTCGCGATAGCCTCCCGGCGTCTTTCCCCTCTCCCTCTCAAACTGGTCCTCCTCATTTTCGTTTTTATAGGCCAGTCACGATGACCCCTTTCTGGTTGTTGTCGAGCAGCAATTTGGCGTGGGGTTGACCCCTTTTCCCCTCACCCTTTTTTTTTTCGAGATATGAATTCTTGCTTCCCTTCACAAAGGGACAATTACAAAGCCCTCTCTCTCTTCCCGAGCTCGAGGCAGTTCGGCCGGTGACTTTTTTTGCCGATATGTCTTCGAATTCCCCTCCTTCGCGGTCCGGAACCTTGATCTTCCTCGATCCGCAAATGATGAAAGGAAGCCCCTTCTTTCTTATTTGATGGCTGTCACAATTACTTACCTCGGTTGGATACTTTTTCTTTCGTCTAACAGAGCCGCTTCCCTTCAGATCCCTCCTTTTTCCCCGGATAAGAGGGTTTCTCGACGGCTTCTTTCTTCCCCTTAGCGTTTGCGCGAAGTCGGGCTTTTGGGCGTGTCGAACCTTCGTGACCCTTCCCATAAGCGCTTCTTTTTTTTGAAAACTTTTTTTTTCCGCAAGCATAGCTGCCCCTCTTTTTTCAACATTAGGGTGCTTGCCTCCTCATCAAGCGTTTAGTGCTCCACCGCCCCGGACTTTTTGCAGCCAAGGCGACAAGTCAGACTTTTTTCTTCACCTCCCCCCCCAAGGCCTTCTCCTCCATCTGAAGTGGGTCCGATCTCTGAGGCTGTCCCTGACGGACCAAATCCTGATAGACGCCTGTTTCGCCTGCTGTTGTGAGACTTGTGCGTTTTTCCAGGCGTTGGTAGACTCTCCTTTTTTACGAGGTCCCCTCTCATCGAGAAGAGGTCGACGGTCGGTTTTTTCCAGTCCTCTTTGGACAAGAATATCCTCTAGTTCTTTTCCCCGACACCTTTTTTTTCCCTGTGTGTTATCTCTCCTCGCAGGAGATTGACGCCCCTCCCGAAATCCCTAGTGGGTGGTTTTTTTTATTTGGAGGAACTTTTCTTGACTGTAATATTTCCCTATTCCTTCTTGCAAAAAGGCTCCCTTTGGTTTTGGTGTAGCTTCTTATGAAGTCCTTTGACGTTTTATCTGGAATTTTCCCCTCAGAAGATTTATTATCTTCCCATCTATAGCAAGCTGCATATCACGTGGATGCGGTTTTTTTTCGCTCTGAAATGCTGGTACTCTTAGACAAGCATTTCATAAAGAACGCATGAAACATCTTTTTCCCCGATCCTCGTAATTTCTTCTGATTAATACCCTCATGATGGATGTAGGGGAATCTCCAAGCTTGCATGGAGCGGCTTCTTATCCGACCCCATCGTAGAGTCTTTACTAGCGATCGGGCGTATTCCCCTTGCCTCTTTTGGATATCTAGTAGCAGACTTTTTTTTTCCAGGATGTCCGGGAATTGTGACGTCCTCGGTTTGGTCCTATTGCCTTGCCCCCATCACTCTTTCGCACCCCCATCACCGATCTACATATCGGGCTGTTTTTTCTATCGTAGCCCCGCGTTTTTTCTTTTACCGGTTCTATGCATCATATTCCAATTCCCTCTGCATGCGCTTTTTTTTGACCCCAGCCCTGTTTCTCCATTGGCTGCGTCTCCTTAGAAAACTATCTTAATTCAAGGATTTTTGACGATGGTGGGCGCTTTCCCTTTTCTAGATGATCGGGAGCCGTGCCCTTGATCGCCTTCCGTTCTGGCTTTTTCTTTTTTGAAGGTGCTGTCTCTTTCGCGCCCTGGGCCTGGCGGATTCTTTGCCGCAAGCCGAGGCCCTCCCCCCCCGGCACAGAAAGAGGAATGAGTATTTTTTTTCTCCCTGGCCCTTTTGACTGAGCACCTTTCTCAATCCGCGTCCGAAGACCATGTACATTCCGCCCGGTTTCCTGTTCCTCTTCCCCAAACTCGCCCGGAATTTCCCTTTTAATCATCTCTCTTTACCACGTTGTTGTTGAGGGAGATCGGCGGCGCGGGCAACTTTAATTTCCTCCCTCCCCCCGGTTTTTTTTAATTTTTTTCCTTTCTGAAAAAACTTTCAATATGTAACGTTTTTTCCAAGATTTGCCATTTAGACTTCCCGCTAAGTTTTATGCCTCCTCCTCTCGTAGGAATACTCCTCCCCGGTTTAGGGATAGGATTGAGTCCGAGCTAATTGGCAGGACCCGTTCTTCTTTTTCCCGACCCCATATTTCCCCTTCCATCATAGATGTCTTCCTTTTTCCTGGAAAACTTCTAATCGAGAATTTCTTCCCTCTGGGTTTCCCAACCTCTGGATCGCTTGTATGAAGATCGGCAGGTCTCCCCCCCCCGCCATTCACCTCCCCTACATGCCTTTCAAAAGGAGAATGGCAATGATTTTCTCGAAGGATGAATTGTCCTAGGGGATGTCCAGATCGCTTAAAGTTTCTTTGCCGCACTTTCCCTGCCGATACTCCCCCCTCTTGAGATGGAGATCGTCGTCCTTGCAGAGGAAGATGAGGATTTTCCCCCGATTTTGGACGTAACAGTTTTCTCGTCTCCACAGTCGCGCCCTTTCCGGACGTCAGAGAGCTTCTTTTCCCACCCCCTTTTTCGATTATTGCCCCTTTTAGAAAGAAGTTTTCCGGCGACTCTGTTGATGAGGAATCAGCCGCTCAAGGGCCCGCTTTAGCGATCCCTCCCTTTTGAGAAGCAGACGGCGCCAGAGTCCCTCCGCCAGCACAATCGCGCCCTTTAGGATGTTTGATGCGTGTGTTTTTCCACCAGTCGGCGATTGGTTTCCGTTAAGGCACTTCCTTCTCTTTCAGAGTAACGAATTCCCCCCCCTCTATGTAGGCGAGCTTACGTCTCCTTTTTCTGAATCAAGCTAGGCGGTTGACTAGCATGGACACTCTGAACGGCGCCTTTTTCCCCAAAAAAACCCCCTTCTGTTTGCGCAGTGGTGCATCCCCCCCTTTTGTTCACGGCTCAGCGTACGGCGTTTTCCTCCAAATCGTCCCCCCCCTAGGGCTCGGTTCTTTCCTTTTTTCTTCGTCGCCCCGGGGGCCAGTGATTGAAAACCCCCACCTACCTTCCAACTTGGGGCGGGGCAGACCTTCTTTTAACGCCGCTTCCCCCCCCTTCCTGAGATCACCTCTCGCCACATTTTTTTTTCGAGTGGGGTTGATGTCTGAGCGACCTCGGTGTCCGTCTTCTGGGCGGATCCCCCCCCAACCGGACTCTACTAACTGCACCAGCGCCTGTGATATATTTTTCAATGCGCGGTTTCCTTTTAGGCAGAGCAGCAGCCTTTGGTACCCTTCCGTAGGAACAGGATGAGTGTTGGTTTTGATCTTTAGGATTGTTCTTTCCTTACCGTCGCTCCGTGTTGTTGCTTTCCTTGATGCGCTTTTTTCAAGCCAGGCACTAACATCTCCCTTGGCAGACTATGATGGCGTTTATTCGGCCAGCTTTCAAGCCCTTGATTGCACCTCTCTTCTTCCCTGACTAGAATGGAAACAGAGCAAGCGGTTTTTCCCAGCTTTGCGCCAAAGCGACACTCGAAGGCGAAAGAAAGTTACCATCCTGTTGGTCATGCCCCAAGGGATAGGCTGTTGGTTTAGTTAGTCTTCTTTTTTGACCTGCCGTAGTCTCCCCCCCCTCTTTGCTTGTGCTTTCCATCCCTTCCCTTTTCAGCATAGGATCTTTAGAACGACTCGCCCTTTCGTCACCGCCCCCAAGATCTTGAGCGTCCATTCTTCGGTCCCCGAAGGCAACCGGGTCAAAGGCAGAACGTCCTTTGCGAACCTCGGGACAGTCTTTCTCTTGATGCTTTTTTGTACGGGTCCGGGTTGTTTGGAGACTCCTCTCAAGAAGAAGCCTTTTTGTGAGAGATCTTTTTTTCTGTTCTCCCTGACACCCCTGAACCTTTTCCCCCCCCGCGGTCATCGACTGTCTTTCTCGAGGATTCTGTTTTCCCCATAGACTGTGCCGCTCTACTTTCGAAGAGATCGTCCGTCATTTCTAGCGTAGGCCGATCCGCCCGACCTCCCAATACTGATGGATGGGGATTTTTCGCCTCCCCCCCGTGCCTTTTCCCCTTTTTGATTCGGACTAATGTGATAGATCCCTCTTACTACACGCCCCTCCGCTCTTTCCTTTCTTCTGACCATCGGCTCTTCAGCTTCTCGCTTTTTTTCTTCTCGGGATTAGTACCAGAGGCTGCTGTCGCACTTCGAGCGGTGATCCTTTTTTTTAGCTTTTTCCCCCTTTTCTTGAAAATGGCGTTTGCAGATCTCTTTCCCCTTTTCAACATTCTTTTCTTTTCTTCCTAGGGCCTCCGGGCCGGCTCGACCTTTTCGTCTTTCCCTCCCCACTAGAAGGGAACCCGCATTTCCCACCACCAGAAGGCCTCCTCCTTCCAGGTCGTATTTCTGCGGCTCTGCCTCCCCGAGAAACGACCGTTTTTTCCCCCCTACGATCGCCTTTGGTTGCTTTTCTTCCAATTAGTGGGTATACCCTCCCGCGCCGGGGGTGGAAACCGAGGGCGCTACTTCCCATCAACCCCAAATCCCCCCTTTTCTCCTTGGTGCGAGAGCCTTTCCTTTGGTGATCTCCTTTCCTCGAATATGGCCGCTCCCCCCCTTGGGTTTTTGCCGCCCCAAGTTTTGCGGTATGGTGGGGTTTTTGATATCTACGCTTTCTTCCGAATTAACCTCCCCTCTCCAGACTTTCGTTTTGTTTGAAGATTTGGCCTTTCCCCCCCCCTCCGACCTTGAGCATACTTTTGGGCCGAAGAGGCTTTTTTTGCCAAAACCCTTGGATTCCTTCCAGGGAAGGGGCCCTTCCTTTTCACCGCCGCCCGTTCTTTCCCTTTCCCGCACTCTCGTAACTCCGCCTACATCTATCACTATGCGGTTACGTGCTGGCGCTGTCTTCTCCCTGCCGGTTTCCTTTTTTTCCCTTCAGGCAACACCTCCCCCCGGCAGAGATGGTGTCCCTTTCCCCGAGTCGTCGGCTACTCTGCATGCTGGTATTTCATGGTCTTCACTGTTGATTCCCGAAAATCTTCTCATCTCGTCTTACTGTTCAAGAATTCTTTCTGGGACCCGGTGTTTCTTTCCGTGCTCTCTTACCTGTCGGCCTCGTCCTTCGCGAATTTCCCCATTCCGATTTGTTTATTCCGGTGTTTGTCCTTTCCATCATATTACTCTGAACCATTTCCATCAAATCCGGTCTCAAGATGTAGGCGGATCGTCAGCGTTTGCGGCGCTTTCCCTTTTTTTTGCCGAGATATCCCCTTCCTTTTTTTTGGAATCCCCTTCCATGCGCTGGTGTCCCTTTAATCCCTGCTGGGCGGCATGGCTTTTCTTTTCTACCATCCTGCAGATCCTTTTCAGGGATCCATTTTTTCCTTTTATCGGCGCAGTTTTGACTATCGCGAACATATCTTCGGCTTGCTTTCGGATGTGAAGGTTTCATTTGTCTCGCGCCCTGGTACTTGTCTTCGTGGTTGCCCTCCTCTACCGGATGAGGAGGTCCCTCGTCTGGACCTGGCGGAGGCACTCCCCCCCCCCCCTTCTCAACGGCGGACTTCGGTTTTCGAAAAAAGTTACAATCAGCCCGTTTTTTCCATGACTTCTGGCACAGGCTTTTCCTT
>Ga0179591_1356216_pt1 | contig 22084 bp, 24 predicted proteins | sample CZOMad2_1_08_16f_FD_182891 | JGI IMG/M metagenome (GOLD analysis project Ga0179591, IMG submission 182891) | Vadose zone soil fungal communities from Angelo Coast Range Reserve, California, USA - CZOMad2_1_08_16fungal (PacBio error correction) | ecosystem: Environmental > Terrestrial > Soil >... | reverse complement strand
CCTGGATAATGCACTTAGAATAGCTCCCCCCCTTTTTCTTCAGCGGGGGGACATGCGAATCTTCTTTGATAGACAACCCCTGAGAAATGAAGGAGTAGGAGACGGCTTCGCAGAAAAGAACAAGAATAAAATAGCCTCCCTCCTTATATAATGACTTGATTCTCAAGGCACCGGTGCCGATGGGCCTCCCAGAGTCCTCTTTTTTCCCTCACCCATAAGACTCTGCCGGGTGCTCGTTATACCAAAGCCCTTCCCCCCCCCAGCAAGCCAGACCATCGAACGAGACAACAAGGACCTCCTTTCCCCCCTCCTCCTCTCCCGGTAGAGAGCCGCACCGTTTTGGCCAGTTACATAGCCAGAAAGGTGAGCTCTCCCCTCCCCCCTCCCCCCCCTTTTCCCCCCCCCCTATTGCAAGGAGTAAAGTCCATACGTTAGTATTACCGCGTTCGATGAAAAAAGATACCATTCCCCCCCCTCCCTCCCTTTCCGAAGGAAAGTATAGGGCTGCCCCATCATGTCGTGAATGAAGGAGGGGTGCTTTTTCCTCCTTTTCCCCAATAAGGTGCGTGAGAGTAGGTTTCCGTGCACGGTCAGAAGAAGCAACGCCGTTTCCACCCCCTTTTTTAAAGAAGATACCGATTGCCCTTGCAGGAAAGAAAGCTTTTCTCTTTTTGTGACGCCAATTTGGCGTTAGTCGTAGAGAACCCCTTCCCAAGACCAGCGTCGCCCATGATCGCGAGAAAACCCCCTCCTGACATACAGAGCAACGGTGGTAACAAGAATCGAAAAATGGCTTCCTTTTTAGTAAAAGAATTGGCCTGATCTTTGGCCCATGTAGAGAAACCTTCCCATTTTCCTTTTTCTCCCCTCCCCGGGTCCCAGAACCAACGCAGATCACCACGACGTTCTTTCAGCGAAAGCCTTCGAACGTGAGGTATCAGAAAGAACCCTTCCTTTTTCTTAGAGCTTATCGTAAAAAAAGATAGTAGCTCACTGATTCTATGTACCTTGCCGGAGCGCCGCGGCCTCCCCCCCCCCCTCTTTCCTGCGATGTGAGAAGACCATCTTCCCGTACCTATCCAAGATTTATAGAGGTGCGCCTCCCAAAAAAAGTATAATTAGAGAAGCCACTCCGCAGAATCTACGGCATCTTACGGAGTCGTCCCTTTTCCCTTCCCCCTCCCCCCCTCCAGCGCGAGAGAAGGAGAAAGAGGAAAGGCCTGTTCGCCGACCGCAATAAGGCCCCCTACGAATCACAAAATTAAGGAGAGGAGGCCGCCTTCTTCCTTTTTCCTTTACCTAGATACATGAAGGAAAAAAAGCACCCGCATCCGCGGCGGCGCAGGAATATAAGATACCGCTTCCCTCTTCTTCTTTTGGAGGGTAGAAGTAGTTAAAAACCAGCGCCCCGATAGCCCAAGGCAGAAAACAGTAGAAGAGAATGAGGAGTCTTTCCTATTTTTTCTCCCCCCCCAATCTATATATTTTAATAATAATAGGGGTTGTTGTGAGAGAGATTGGTTGGATGCGGGAAGCTACGGAAAGAGACGCCACTCTTTCCCCCCTTCTTTTTCTTGGTAGGTGAACGACCTGCTAAACTACAATCTTTTTTCCCCCGCGGTTAGAGGATCTGACTTTCGAGCCGCCGGATGAGGTTCTTCTTGGATGGAGCTAGGTCCCGCCCTCCCGATTCTTGAGGACTGCGAGAAGCAGCGCCTTCTATTTTCCCTTCTTCCCCTAGAAAAGGCCTGGCCGCTGGCGAAGGGAGCGCGCGCGGCGGGTTATGGACGGACTCCTATTTCTTGGAAGAGGCCGGCGAGCTTCTGCAGCGAGTGGCTGTCGCGATCTCCTTTTTTTCCCCTTTCTCCCGCGTGCGCAACTCGAGCCCCTTCTGGGTCGTATGGCCGCTGGGAGGCTCATCGCCTGGAATCCTGTTTTTTTCCTGCGCGAAGGAAAGGTACATAGAATCCTTCGCCTACCCCTCTTTTACAGATAAGAGATATAAACACTTCAGTCCCTTCCTTTCTCCTTCCCTCCTTCCCCATCACAGGCGATGGTGATCTGCGTGGGTTCTGGTGACCCTGGATGATCCGCGTCCTTAGGGAGTATTCAGATAGGGCATTATATTCCTTCTTCTTGGGACAGAAATAGAATCAGTCCCAAGGAGTGTACTCCCAACATGGGAGGAATTTCTCTCCCCTTCCCCCCCCCCTTTGATAGGATGGACATGAGGAAACCGCTTTTTTTTGCTCCTCCTGTCGGACGCTGGCCTTTCGGATTCCTCCTCCCTCCCTCCGCGTCAACAGAACCGCGGGCTGTCCGCAAGGCCAAGAGTATAGGACTTTCCTTCTTCCTGAGTGGCAAAGGAGGTGATGCTTCTGACCGTTCACGGCCCCCTAACGCGAAGCACCTGATGGTGAAGGCTTCAAACCTCCTCTTTTTTATGATGGGGAAGCAATAACTATCCTTTTTTCTCCTTTCTTGTGATAGTGCGTTAATCTCACGCGGGTCCCTTCTAACGGATGGACTGGAAGGAATGGCCATTTCTCCTTTTTCCTCCCCTCTCACCGTGCTGAGAGATGTAAAGGGACACGAGGTGCATGGTCGCTACCGGAGATTCGTACACTCCGGGACGTGTGAAGAGGTCCTTTCCCCCTTTTCGGGAATGGGAGGGCGTGGGTTGTATAAAGAGCACCCTTCCCCTTTTTTTTATGTTAGAGTTCAGATAGATATGGGGAGGCGCCATCGGACCGTTGCAGTGTATCAAGCAGGAGATAATGATCTTTCGATTGTATGCTTGTTTTTTTTCCCTTCTGGTAGAAGATTAAGGGTGAGAGGCAACGAATCTTGAGAAGGCGAAAAGCTGTCATTCCCCCCCCTCCCCTTTTTTTTTTTGGAGCAGAATAGAATTTTTTCATTATGGTTATGACGAGGAGAGGATTTTTTTCTTCCCTTTTTCACTTCCCGGTAAAAGTGGGAGAGTAGAGCACTATCCTAGGAGCACCTCTTAGAACAGGATAAAAGAAACCGCCCCCTTCTTTTCCCCCTCCCTATCAGTTTTGGCAATGATATTAGAAATTGCCACTGGTAGTCTGGCCTCTCATGGTCTATAGAGAATATTCGCCCCTCCCCTCCCCCCGCCGGAATATTTGGAGGCAGGGCGGTCTGGCCATCCTCTGCGTTGGGACCCTCTGGTCCTGATGCCGACCTGCGAATAAAGATAGATAAGCAATTCCCTCTTTTCCCCCCCCTTTTTTATGATGGTAGGAGTCATGTGGACGTGCTCATCCTCTCAGTCCAAATCAGATGGTTGAGATGGAGCGCTTCTCTGTTTCCACCCCTCCCTTTTTCTTTTTCTTTTCCTCGAATTACTGGATGGCGCGCTCTCCCTTGAACGCCCTGAACAGGTTTGGGAGGGAACATTCTTCTTCTCTGTTTTCCCCCCTCCTTTTTCCCCTTGATCCTGAAGCGAACCCGATTCTCAGGGCTCCCCATCGCCATTTTTCATGGTTTTGTGCGCAATGTTCTTCATCGCGGGCCCTGCGGCTCTCTTCTTCTTCCCCTTCCCGAATTCATGTGCTTGTGTAACGCGTTCCGTACCGCGCCCACTAATCTACGGTTTCTCGATAAATACGAACGAATCCGCCTATCTCCCCCTCCTCTGATCTCGATCGCGTAGGGCGGACAGACCGGCTTGTTTTGGGCAAACTCAAGCAGAAGCTGTGTTTTTAAGTACAGAGAAGAAACACCGATTTATTTTTTCTTTCTGACGGCGGAAGCTTGGGCCTGGGGGGCGCAATACGAGGATGGCCCTCTTCCTTCTTCTTTCTTTCCCCCCTCCCCTCTTTCCTTGCGCCTTGATGAAGACGGATGCTTTTGCTGGCGGGGGCCCACTCTCATGATCTTGTGCCAGAAGAAATAATTCAACCTTCTTGCTTGGATATCGATGACGCCCAAGTTCATCCCAGCATGCGTTCATGGAGCTAAGGCTGGCAGTTTCTTCTTTTCTTGCTCCCCCTTCCTCCTGCTAAATATTAAGAAGATATGCCGAATGGTTTCCCAGAGATTAGAGAGGTAGAACACTGTTTTTTTTTTTCGCGGTTACCGGGGTCATGTAATAACCCTTCGCTGGTTATGGGAAGCAGGAAATATGACCTCCTCTATTTTCTTTCCCTCAGCGAGGGGATTGAGACTCTCTGGTTCCAGCCCCCGCGGTGATTCCACTAGAATGCTTGACCCCCCCCCCCTCTTCCCTTTCAGGTCGACTCTGGAACCTCAAGAAATGATGATATGAAGAGCTCCTTTTTCCTTTCCTTTCTTTCCCCTTTCCGGCCGACAAGTAGTGCTCGGCATGGGAGGTCACCCCTTACCTTTGATGATAGAAGCGGGCTTTTTCCCCCCCCCCCTTTTCCTTTTGGCCTCGCCAATCGATGGATTGCTCCCTTCAATCACCGCTCCTTTGTCTGCTTTGAGAACCACCGCTACCTTGCGGCTAGGGACGGGTATCTTACCCTTCTCTCTCCCCTCCGTCAATCCGACAGAAGTACCGTTCTCCCTTCACAGGACTTTCTTTGCGGAAGCCCCTTGGGGGCGCGCAGCATGAAAAGAGAAGTTATTGATCTTTTCCCCCCCCCCCCCCCCCTTTCTTTCCATCAGACCGGGGAAAAAGAAATATAAATCGCATAATAAGAGGTAGCGAGTCTTTCTTCCCTTTTTTTTGAAGTTGTAGCGTTTTCGAACGTATGTTGGAGGCGCTTGTGCGTGCTGATTTGATTGTATGAAGAGAAGGGAGCATTCACTTCCCTTTTTTAAGAGAAAGAGATTATGGTCTTCCTTACCAGGGGGTGGTAGGTAGCATACAATCAAAAAAAGAACGTTTTTCTACCCCCTCCTCCCCCTTTTCCTCCTTTTAAGCGGAGAAGAGAAGAGAAAGAGTTTCTTTCTCTGTTTAGAGACTTTAGAAGAAGGATGGGATGGGATAGCATAAACTTTCCCCTCTTCCTTCTCTCCCCGCGCAACTTGAAGGAGAAGAGGGAAGACCGGTTAGGGAAAGAAGCTCGTTGTCTTTCTTTCCTTTCTTGTGCGCTTCAAGCAGGCAAAAGAGAAGTCCGCCGCAGAGAAAACTACTCTCTCCCCCCCCTCCTCCTAGAAAGAATAGTAAATTGTCTGAGGAATGGCCGCCCTCCTTTTCTCCCTTGAAGAAGTTTAGAGAGCTTCGGCCGCCCTGATTTCCCCCCAAAAGCCAATCCGATTGATTTCTCTCTTCTCCCCCCCCCTCCCCGCGAGAAAGAATTGGGTGCTGCTCACGAGACTTCTAATCTGCTCGTGAAAGAAGGTCGGCTATCTTCCCCCTTTTTCTGTCACACTGGACAGAGGGGAGAGTCAGCATATCGCCATCTACACCGGAACCCCCATGCTCGCGCGCGAGAAGAAGAGATCTACGCGTTTCTTCCTTTATCTTTTCGTACCCATAAAAAATGATGCTTGAGAAAAGATGCCTCGCACGCTGAAGTGAGTCGCATCAAGGTTCTAAGTTTTCGCTCTTGCCTTTTCCTTTTTTCTTCCCCCTCAGCAGTGGTGAAGGGTGTGAAATTTCAGCTCTTTTCAGAGGGCAAGACTCGCGGCAGGTCAAATAAGATGAAGCCTACTCTTCCCCCCCCCTCCCTTTTTTTTTGTCAGCTAGAGAGAAAAGCTTGAGCTCCCACGGAAGTGGCAACCCTCCGCAAGGAAGATAAAGATAGGGATGACTACTTTCCTCCTTCTTTTTTCTCTTCTGGCTCGGGATGGAATAGTCGCATGTGAGACTGAACGTCGAGAAGATAGTGGCTTCCTTTTCCCCTCCCCCCCCCCCCCCCTCTTTCTCTTGCTCATACGATATAGACAAAGATTCTCGTCCTTGAAATTGCACGGCGATAGAGGATGTTCGTCTCCCTCTCCCCCTATTATATCTCCCCCCTTCATGAATTGGGTGAAGAGATGAGGAGATGCGGTACACTTTGAACGTCCTGAGGACAGGACAGTTCGCAAGTTAGAGGTCGTTCCTCACCCCCCTTCTTCCCCTCCGGCTGCCCTAGGTCGTAAATTTGCGCCAAACCGCTGCTTTGGTCTTCGAAGCGTGGGCGCATTTTTCATCTTCCTTCCCTCCTTTCGCCGACGGCGAGGATCGAATACGGACGCGACCCTAACCAGGAATTGTGGCGTTTCGAGGCCAGAGCGTCGCTATAAGTGAGAATATAAGAATATCGCTCTTTCTCTTTCCCCCCTTCCCTTGGGCCACGGCCATTAGTGAGAGGACAGGTATCGATTGCGGTCCGCCGTTTGAGCATTCTTCACACGCAGACCAGCTCGTGTCACGGAGAGCTGAGAGATGAGAGATCTTTTTTTTTTCTCCCCTCCCCCCCCCCTTTTTTCCCCCCTTAAAGGATGAGTGTGGCGAGAGTTTGATCATCCTTGTTCGCTTGGCGCTGAGGCTGCACGCAGAAAATAGAGGCAGGTGCCTTTCCCCCCTTCCTCTTTTTTTCTCCCTCTGGACAAGAGTAGAGGGAGCTGAAACGCTCTGTCGATTGGCTCTTGCTCGGAGAAAATAACGAGCCGCGCCCTACTGCTCCCTCCCTCTCTTTCCATGGATGAAGGTCCCGTGCCGGATTTCGAGGCCTCTTGAGCCGGCGGGAGCGAGCTACAGCTCCCAGGGCCTGTTCCCCCCCCCCTCTTGGCGTGTTTTTCGAGAAGTGGTGCGACGACGGCGTGGAGAGATGAAGAGACGCATAGAGAGAGCTCTGCCTCTCCTTTTTTTTTTCTTCCTCTACGCGCCGACCTTGGTCGGAGCACTTCCCCGCATATCGCGTCATTCGGCATTCACAAGGAAAGCCGTAAGCGCGCACGATTCCCTCCCCCCTTCCTTCACTGGTCATCGTCGGGTAGCAAAGGACGGCCTCGTCGATACCACGTCGGGTCCTCCGGCGCACGCCGAAAGAATGTCGCATGATATCTCTCTCTTTTCCTCTCCTCCTTTTTTTTTTCCCTTTTTCTCCCTCTCATCTTAGCGACGTGGTAGTCGAAGAGGACGCCGTTGCGACCGACGATGCCCAGGGCCGGAACGGTGTCCTCAGGGTCGTAACGACGGCAAAGAGCGGGTAATAGTGCGCGCGGTTTCTTTTTTCCTCTTTTCTTTTCCTCTTTTCTCCAAAGTGTAGGAAGTATAGGCGGAAACGGAATGACGACCAGGCCCTGTACTCTCGCGCAGCGGCTCGTCCGATCGTCTTCAGCTATAAGGAAGAAAGTAGTCGGCACCCATTCCCTTTTCCTCCCCTTTTTTTTTTTCCCACCAGAGCCTTGGAGAGTTAGCGCGCTCTCCAGAAGCTGCTCTCGGAAATCCGGAAAAGGGAAATTAATCAATTGCCCACTATCTCCTTTTCTCTTTCCTGTCTCGGAGTAGCGGAGTTTATAAGAGAAAGAGCGCCCATCGACGAGCGCTTCAAGCTACCTCGACTAGGGCAAAGAGGAGTACGCGATCCTCTTCTTCCCCCCTTTTCTTCCCCCTTCCGCGATTGCTGAGCTGCAAGAAGCGAGCGAGAGCGAACGAGAGGAAGCAACGCGATCCACAATCTCTTTCTTTTTCCTCCTTCCCCCCCACAGAATCATAGCATAGCGCAGCGCGCGTGACACGAGCGTAAGAGCTTTCTTCCTTTCCCTTCTCCTAATGGACTCGCCATTAACTCGTGGCCACGGGCGTTTGCTCTTCCCTCCCCCCCCTCCGCAATCGATATATTCGCCCCTAGAACGCGCCACGGAGAGAGGGAAGATATGGCCTCGAAATCTCCATCTTTTCCTGTTCGCGTAAGAGGCGAGATACGACGTCGGCGCCTGCTTGCGATCCTTAACTCGACGCCGCTTGAACCAAAAGAAAAAGTCGAAGCCCCAAATCATCTTTTTTTTTTTTTTCCTTCCTTCCCTTTCACGCTGATGACATGGGTGATGAAGACCTCGAACGTCGACTTTCTGTACGGCCGTTCACGGAGGAACGAAGCGCCCATCTCTCTTTTCTTTCCTCCCCCAGGAGGGCGACGAAAGCCGCTGATCGCCGTGCCTCAGGACGGAGAAGCTGCGGAGAGATCGAGGCTACCTACTCCTCCCCTTTTTTTAGTCGCCAGGGCAGAAGATGAATGCGCGACTTTCAGGATCCTACGTCGACGACGAGGCAAAAAAGGAAGACAGCCTGCATTCGCCTCCCCCCTTTTCCCCTCCCTAGCTGTAAGATGCCTTGCGGAGGGTTGACTTTACGTGGGAGCTCACTCTGGCCTCGGAGTACGCCAGCCAGCCGAGAAGGAGGAGATCACTGTTTTTCTCTTTTCCCTTCCTTCCGCGCGTTACTAAGCAGGAAAGAGCTGACGTTCAACCACCACCTGACTGCGGTTCGATTCGAGCGTGGCCCGATCCCCTTTCTTTCCCCTTCCCCCTTTTCCAGGCCATCCAGACCGGAGAAAGAACATGGTGATGTTACGAAAGATAAAGCAGGTCTCCTTTCCTTTCTCCTCCCCTGCATGGTTAGGTGGTAGCTGGCGATATTGACGGAGCGCTCTCTTTACCGGTGGCCACGACTGCCTCACCTTGAAAGTAAGAGAAAATGTCACTGTCATCTTCTTCCCCCCACCTTCTTCTCTTCTTCTGCGCTGATGATCGGGGGACACAGAGTCGCGCTCCCCACTCCGGATTGGCTTTGAAATTTCCCTTTCCCTCCTCCCCTTCTGTCAAGTACAAGGTAGAATGTAGGCCGGACTCATGCCGCAGCCAAGGGACTCTTCTTTCTATAGCGCGGTGAAGCCGTTAGTCCTCGAGTAGTGTAGATGCGCTCGCTCTTTTTTTCTTTTTCCCCCCCCTCCAATATTCGACGATTAGAAAGACAAGCCGAGCGCGTGCCCTAACCGTTCGAAATCTTCGACGTCAAGTTGCGCTGAACGTAAATAAAAAGATTATTCTTCTGCCTTCCCTTCCCTCCCTCAACGAGAAGCCACGCTTTTCGCTTTTTTCCGCGTAGTAGTCGTCAAAGAAGGCTCGGGTGAGTAGAGGTATTTCTCCCCCCCTTTTTTTCCTCCACACCCCCTGGTAAAGGCACCGAATCGCCTTCTGCTGCCCGCACGATCGAGATCGGCCACAGTCCGGATAAGAGCGGCAGACACTCAACTCCTCCCCCCTTTCTCTAACCGCGAAAAAAACTTCAAAAGGGGCCGAAGCCTCGCGACCTTTCTTCCTTAATCGTTACCTGTTTTCACCGGTCGATGGATCAACACAAGGCTTGGTGCCACGCGAGCATCTTCCCCTCCCCTTCTTTTTAGGCTGAGCGCCCCATGGCTGCCGCCAAAGACTATTACTGGGCCATTAGAACGGTATCTCTTCGGGACGTCGAAGAACTCGCTGCTCCCCTCCTCCTCCTTTTTTCCTCCAGTAGCGGTGGCTTCTGTCAAGCCGACCAAGGCGATTGAGTGAAGCAGGACAAATCAAGAGATTGGCGAGTCCCTCCCCCAGCTAGAGGAGTGCCGGAACAGCATCTGCTGAGCATCAAAGGGAAGAGGAATAGCTCCCATCTCTCCCCCCCCTCGCAAGGCATGCAACAAGGAGCGCGGCAGAGAAAGCCGCTTCTTGAGCTCAAGCGTAAGACTGCCCTTGCATCTTTTCCCCCTTCCTTCTTTTCCCTCCCGAGGCGAGGAAAAAGGAGAGTTCAATCCCCGCTCTGAGGGCCTCAAAACAATACCTTGAGAGAGGAATAGAGGCGTCATACCTTTCTCTCTCCTTTTTTTTCTCCCTTTTCCCCCGGTAACGCCCCGGCCACCCTCCGCCTAGCCCCGTGTTCGACAGAGAGAATCTTCTTCCCCTCCCTTTTTCTCAGGATTCGGTTGCAGCCAGGGCACCTCCCGCGAACTGCCCCCGTTAGTCAGAACGGCAGAGGGAGGACCTTGGCTTCCCCTCCTCTTTTTTTTTTTCTGGCAAAAGATCATTGAGAGTGAGGCCCGCCGCATTCAGCATCAGTAGGTCATCCTTCTTTTTCTCCCCTCCTAGACAGAAAGAAGAAAGGAAGAGGTTTCCAGCTGCGTCTGGTCTCACAGGCCCAACTATAAAGAGTAACCGCAACCCAACTTTCCTTTTCCCCCCAGCTTCTGCTTGCTGTTGCAAAAACAAAGACGGCGGTCCTCCCTACGCGATAGGATCAGAGACGGATAGTATGGAGAAGTTGACGATCTTCTTTTCCCTTCTCAAAGCGAGGATGCTTTTTTTCCGCCGGTACGGGAACTCCCCTTTGCACATAGGAATGCGGGAAGGCCCGCGAGCAGCAACTAGACCCTTTCCTTCCCCCCCTCCGAGAAGACATTGAGAAGAAAACCAGGATGATGGCGATGGGACCAGATCGGGTTCAGCGTCATTCCTCTCCCTTCACAAGAGAAGAAAGAAGTCCCGAACCAAACCTGTTTTTGCCTTCCGGGGAGCGCTGAGACAGCCAGTCTTCTTTTCCCCCCCCCCTCTCCTCTTGGCAAACTCCGAGGGTTGAAACGAGTCCCGCGTCCAGCGCAACCAGCTCTTGTTCTCTCCCCCCTTCCTCGACCAGCATCACGTGCCCTGAAACCCTGGAAAACAGTACCGCGGCGTACTCCCCGCTTTTCCAACCCCCCTCTGCTCCCTAATAAATTCTCAAACCTCCTATCCCTCCCCCACCTCTCCCCTCCCCACTACCCTTAGATACGGTAGAAGTGCATCAGGGAACAAGAAGGTCCCAACTTCCTCTCTCTCCCCCCCCTCTTTCCGGCGGGGTATCCGAATGATCAATAGCCAGCGCGCGATGCCTCTCTAAGGACATGAGGCCCAACGACGACCAGTGCAAATGAGTAGAGAAGAGCAGCAACTCTCTGCTCTCCCTTCTTCGGTGAGGTAATATGTTCGAAGAGGTTAGTATGGAAGAGTGAGCAGAAGATACCACGTTTACCCTCCCTTTCTTCCCTCAAACAAGGACAGCCCCAGCGCCGCGATCCAGCACCTGATAATGAAATTCGACTCGCTCCACCCTTTCCTCTCCCCCCTTCTTTTCTTTCCCTTCTTCCCTCTTGCCTCAAAAATGAAAGCTGGCGACTGCAGGATTCCGGGCGGCACGGCTTCGGCCCGAACCGCCTCCAACGAAAAGCAAGCAGGATCTCCTGCTTTCTTTCCTTCTCTTTTCCCCCTTCCGAGCGAGCGAACGGACATCACCCATAACTCTTCGGCGGGTTTGCGTTAGACCAACCGCCCTCCCCCCCTTCTCCCCCCAACAGTGACCTCGGCACCTTCCGGAAGTAATGGATCTCCAGTCTTTTTCCCCCCCCCCCCCTTTGGACCGAAACACACGCCCCACCACCCAAGTTACAGAGCCTCATCCTTTTTTTTTCCTGTTCCTCCCTCTTGCCAGGCTCGTACGTCCATCGTTAGATTCACCGCGTTCGATGAAAAACAAGATAACCTCCCCCTTTCCCCCCCCATTTTATTGGAATGCGAAAGGGATAAGTTAGGCTTCCCCATCAGAGGCTTGTAAATCAGAAGCGGGGTGAAACTGTTGAAGAATGGCACCTCCCCCTCTTTTTCTTGCCCGGTCAGACGCAGCAACGCCGTTTTTCCACATTGCTAATCATGAACTGCAAGATAAAGCTTGAACTTGCCGTACAGCCCTCTTTTTCTTTTCTCGTCGAGAAAACCGAATCAGGCCAAAAGCCCAGCGTCTTCCAGGATCGCGAGCGCCCCACCAGCGGTTAATAAGGTCCATCAAGCACCTTTTTCCCCCCTCCCTTTTTTTTTTCTTTAGTGAGAAATGCCGCACAGGTGGGAGTCCCCTGCCTTTTCCTGATGCGACACTTCCCATTTCGAGAAATATACTGCCCTCCTTTCCCCCCCTTTTCCCCCCCTGAACCGCGCAGATCACCAGCGCCGTGATGTCCTGCGAACAAGCCTCGGAACGTGAGGTCCGAAAGACCCGGGGCTGTACTTTTCTCCCCCCCCCGATAGTAGAGCACGGTTCTGGTACCTTTTTCCTGCGCGACTCCTTAGCCCGCCCCCGCTTTCCTGCGATGAGCACTAAAAGCGCCCTCTTCCCTCCTTTCCCTCCCCCTCTGAGCCCTTTACAGCAAAACCACGTCTTCCTTTCGCGAATACACCGCGAGACGGATAGAAGGCCTCTTCCTTCTTTTTTCTTTCCGCAGACCGCGCGAGAGAGCCCTTCGCCAGCGGCCCTTCCTGTTCGCCAGACAGCAATCAGGCCATAGAATAAAAATAGAAGGCGCTTCTTCTCCCTTTTCTCCTTTCTTTACCGAGATCATAATGAAAACAGAACCGGCAATCCGGCTGTCCTCGTCCGGAATCTCGCTACCGCTGCCAACATGGACAGCAGGGAGTAGGGATTGGATTTTTTCCCCCCCCTCCCCCCTCTCGAAAGGCCAGAAACAGTTCTCGCGCTGCGGCGGGTGCCTGATGCTTACCCACAGCCTCAACCAATATATCTCTTTTAATAATACTCCTTGTTGTTTTGAGATCTCCCCCGGCCCGAGACGAAGAGAGGAGAGCCCCGGTTCGCCTTGAGAGCGGGCGCGGTTGGTGAACTCCCCCCCCCTTCCAATCAAAAGAATGGGGTAAATGTTGGAAAGAGGTGTCGGAGATGCCGGCGAGAAGAAGGATTGCGTGTGCTCCTTTTTCTCCCCCGGTCCCGAATATGAACGCTTTTCATTGAGGACTCGTACGCCGCTCGAGGAGAGTTGGGATTCGATGGCCTTCTTTTTTTCTCTTTCCTCGAGGCGGCGGGTCTGTCTGGAATCAGAGGTTGTGGAACTGGCCGACTCCTGTTCTCTTCTCCTCTTTTTTTTCGCGAAGGGAAGGGGTTTTTGCTTTGACAGTCCTCCCTTCTGCGCCCCTCGAGAAAAGCTGGTTTCCTCTTCGAGGCTCATCGCAGGAAGCGGGGGCGGGCTCCGCTGCGCCGCCCCCTAAGGTACCTAGAATAAGTGATATAATCTCTTTTACTCTTCCCTTTCTTCCTGGTCTTGAGATACCTAAAGGTCCGCGACGGCTTTCGAGCTTCCCCTCCCGGCGCTTTTATCTGCGTGGTTCTGGGACCCTGGCTGAGAGAAGGCTAGGTATTTCTCCCCTATGTCCCGACAATCGAATCAGGACAGGCGGTATCCCCCCTGGGGCGGCATTATCATTCTGTGGCGATTACTGGTTAAAAATTTGATCTGGATTTACCTTCTTCCCTTTCTTTTTCTACGCGGGCTTTGGAATGATCGGTTTTCTCGCACTACTATGCCACAAGATTCAGGAGTACCATCCCCTTTCCCTTTTTTATCGCAGTTCATGATAAGCTTCCTTGTGTCAACGGCGTTTTGTCTTCTTCCGTTCACGGAAAATAATAGAAGACAACTCTGCTCTTTTCCCCCTTCCCCCCCCCTCCTTTATCACTATCTGATGGGGAAGCACTATTATACTTAATCCTTCGCATACATATTTTTCTTTTATCGTGGGAATGGTTATAGTGGGTTCATCTAAACTCTGTTCACCCCCCCCTTCCCTGTGCCTGGCAATAGGACGCTGCAGATCATAGAGATGTCTCTCCTGTAACGGGAAAGAGGTGCTGGCGCGTCCTGGAGATTCAGTAAAGTAAAGGAAGTTGCCGTCTTTTCTCCCTTTTCGATTGGTAGGGGAGTGAATGGGAATTTCTGTGGTAAACGCGAAAAAGAAGAAGTATTTATTCCCCTCCCCTCTCTCCTTCTGGGAGGCGCCATCGGAACAGTTTGCCGGGATAATAAAGAAGGGAGATACTGCTGCTTTCGCTGGAGCGTGTTTTCGGCCGAAGCCGTCTCCGTATAATGAAGGTCGCCCTCCTTCCCCCTTTCCCTTCCCTTCCTGCATCAACAATTTGAGATTGAAAGGGTGGAGCTAGTTCGAAGGTTCAGTAATCAGGTTCTGGATCGCTCTCCTCCCCCCTCCCCTGCGATGAACTGCGGTAACGTGGGCCGTCTCTCTCCCCCTCTCCAGGAATACCGAAACAGAAACATGGAAAACCCCCCTGTCTCTAATCCCAATCGTTGGGCTCTTCTCGAAAATTGAAATGGTATCTTGGCCTCTCATGTTTCTCTCTTCCCCTGCAAGCAGTTACGGAGACCCGCCGGCCTTCTTTTGAGTCAGGCGGTGGGATGGGAAATAATAGGCGTTGGTGGACCATGCTGGTCAAGGAGGAGCCGTACTACCGCCTATATAGCACATCCCGCGGGTTTTGTCTCTCTTTTTCTATGAAAAAGAGTCCTTTGGACGGGGGGGGGACTCCTCTACAGAAGAAAAATCGATGGTTGCGCTGTTTTCCCCCTTTTCTTTCCCCCAAGCTTATGATGGTGATTTAATAGCATACTGGCTGGCTCCAAGCGCTACGGACTCCCCTTTTTTCCCTTGCCTGGCGGCATTTTTATCGTGTCCTGATAATGCGCGAACCCTCTTTCTTTCTCCTTTTTGCCGCAATGTTATCATCGCGGGCCGCCGAGCGAGATAATGTTCCTATATTGTCCCTTCTAGGAGCGGGGGGGCTTCTTTTCTATGTGATTGTGGAAAGAGTTCCTTACCGCGCAACAGAAGTAATCGCGTTTCTCCTTTCTCGCTCGGCAAGGATTCAAGAAGATCCCAGTTTGCTGATCTCGATAGCGTCGGTCTTCTTTCTTTTTTGGGAAAACAGCAAGCAGAAGCTGTTTTTCCTTCCCGCGCCGCACAAAGATGTAGGGGGAGGTGCTGCTTCCTTTTTCCCTCCCCCCTACGCTGCTGGAATATTAATGATATATTTTTTGGCGAGGTTTCGCGAAAGGGATGATTGAGACTTGATGTACTCCCCCTATTTCCGCGGGCCTTAAATCTAATGATATTTGCCGACTGCTCATCCCATGACGTGGGTGATTGGCTCTGCTGCCGCCCTCCCTTTTTCTTTCCTCGTACGGCGGAAGTTCGATGTTCTTTGCGCTTGTCTTCAACGGAATCCTGCCTTTTCCATTCAGCAGATATGAAGATGGGACATCCTTCTTTTTTTTCCTTTCTGGTGCAGGGGGCGGTACCGGGGACCATGTACTCCCGGCGCTGTTAGGGCGCTCCCTTTCTTCTCCTCCAAGGTATTGTTTTGCGGCACTCCAGCTGCGGGGGGATTGAGACGCGCCTGGTTAAAGACCGCGGGATTTCCCCCACCCCCCCCCCCCTTTTTTCCCCTCATGCAAAGGGAAGTAGTAAGAGCGTTGCGCTCAAGAAATGTGGCTCTGAGAGAGAAGTTTTTTTTGGGCGAGTGCTGGATCAGTTCCGCCAGCCCGTCGCCTCTTTCCTTCCCCCCGGACCTTTGATGATTGCTCGCACGGGCTGTTCGCGGCCCCTCCTCTTCCGACTGTGTTCGAGAAAAACGCGTACCCGTTTTTTTCCCCCCCGCGCCTTTGTCGGCTTGAAGAAGCCACCGCCTACTTTGCTGCCGGGAACGGGAGATAGTAAAGGGATCTTTACGGTGCGCAGCGAGTCTCGACGTTCCCCCCTTCCTCAGTAAAGTTCTACATTTAACAGTAATTAGTCTTTGGCTTCCGCCAGGGGGCCAAGCCCGGCCGCGCCGTTCTTGAGGAGTGGCAACAAAATTGGATCACATCCCCTTTCCCCTTTCCTTTTTCAACCGAATATATCGCACATTAAGGACGCGGGTCGGAGGCTTTTTCGGCCAAGGTGGAAGTTTCGCGTTTCTCGCCCTTCGAGGCTGTGAGAGCGATGATTTGATTGTCTGCCGCCTCCTGAGCCGTCGTTGTCCGCGCTCGCGGCGGAGGAAGAGAAAGCGATTTTGTTCCTTTCCCGGGTGGTGGAGGATTGTATACACAACAACCTTGTTTCGTACTACCTCGACTAAAGAGATTAGTGAGAGATACTACGCGTAGCATCCTCCCCCTTTCCTCCCTCCTGGCTGTGCTGGGCCGAGAAAACATGAAGAGGTGCTGGTAAGGGCCAGCGCAACTGAAGGAGAAGATGGCCGAACGGTTTTTCCTCCGGGCGGACGGAAATATTTCGTCGGAGGTCTTCTCTTCACGCAGGCCATAGCAGTCCCCCGCCGAGAAGAAACACTACGCGCTGCTCACTCCCCCCCTCCCCCTTCTTCGCAGAGGCAGATAAATTCGATGGTAATTGCCAGCCGTTCGCGCTCTTGCTTTCTTTCTCCCTCCCTCGACGATGTGGCAACAAGATCAGCCTCGACGAGCCTGCTCACGCCTTGGAGGATGATGAGAGAGATGAAGCTGGCCTCGTTGAACTCCCTTCTTTTTGCAGTCGTGTACAACGGGACCGAGGGCGCGCCCTCCGTCAATATCGACTTTTTTTACACCGAACAAATGATTATGCTCGCGCCTCCCTTTCCCTCTTTTCCCCTCCGCCCGATGAGGGATATTTAGTCAAATCACCACTGGCTGAGACAATTGCTTTTCCACGCTGGGAAGGAGAGAATATAAAAGTTTCCGGCGTGATCTTTCTTCCCTCCCCCTCTCCCCCCGAGCAGGTGGTGAAGGTGAAACTTTCATCTCTTTCCGCTGAGCCCTCGGCGGCAGGTCAATAAGATGAAGCCAGGAATAGCTCCACCTTGCTCTCCCTCTTTCCCCTTTTTTTTTCTCCCTGAGGAAAAGGGGCAACCCGCGAAGGCCTTACCGCTCGGGATGACGAATTTATCGAGCGCGCTTTCTTTTTTTTCCTCGTCGTCGACGAGAGAGGCATGAACGTCTCGCAGTCAGATTTTGCCGCGCCTCCACCTCGCCCTCACGAGAGGCGTATGCGGGCGCTCTCCTTCCCCTTCCCCGGCGATAAGGGCCGTTGAGTCGGCCCTATTGAAGATACGCGCCAGGCGGTGACCGCTGCCTCTTCGCGTCCAAGTGAAAGGAATGAGGGACACCTCCCCCTGTCAGCAGCGTGCACCGCAGGTCCTAGGTCGTACTTGCGCCAACCGCTTCTTTTTTCCCTCCTCCCCGGAGTCAGACGTGTCCCTTTTTTTTTTTTAGCTCGCCTCAGAGACCAATGAACCCAGGACTTTAGTCGGCTTCGAGAAAGAAGTAGCTCTCCTGGCTCTCTCCCTCCCCCCCCGGTTAGATTGTCTGATGACGAGCACACGCCAGTGGTTCACCGAGCCCTGAGTGAGGTGGTCCAGCTCGCTTTTCTTCCGTTGGGAGCATGCCTCACACGCCGCTTACGCTCGTGCACTTCGCGATGAGATATGAAGAGATTCTGGGTTGAGCACTTTTCCTTTTCCCCCTTCACCTAAAGGATGATTGTGGAGAGAGTTGATCATCTCTTGTTTCGATCTGGAGCTCGCTTTGCACGCAGCAATCGAGGAAGGTTGAATGCCACGGCCGCCGGCCTCCCTTTTTTCTTCCCTCGGTCGCTGAAGAGCTAGTCGCTTGGCGCTCTTGCCGGAGTCACCTCCCGGACGAAGCGACAGGACGGCTTACGCTCCCTTTTTTTTTTTTCAGGATGAAGGTCACGTGCCGGAGTTAGAGATCGCAGCTCCTGGCGGGCGTTTTTATACCGTTCACTGTCGCTGGGTCGAGGAAGCAACCGTTCGTGGCCGTGGTTTTTTCTTCCTTTTTCTTCCCTGCGTGCGCGAAGTGGGAAGATGGTATCATTCCAGGTTCCGCCGATACGGAACGACCCTGGTATCCCAATCCCTCCTAAATAGAGTAATCAGGCATTACCTCCTTCCTTTCTTCCTTCGTACGACCCCTTCGAAACAGTGGCAGGACCTGGTAATAGTCGTCGCACCGGCGGCCTCGTAGACACTTCTTCTTTACTATTCCGGCGCACGCCAGAAAGCATAGTCGATCGCTTATCTCTCTCTTTCCTTCCTCCCTTCTTTCCCTCCCTCTCCTAGGCGATTCGGCGTGCGCCGGACGTAGCGACGTGGTCGTGACGAGGGCCTCCGTGCTCCCTACCGGATGACCAGGGCCGGAAAGGTGTAGACGGGGGTCGTAAGCGACGGCAAAGCGCTGGTCCTCTTTTCCTTTTCTTTCCCTCCTTCCGCGAGGTAGTAGGGGACTTTGCTCACCAAGTGTCGGCCGTATCTGCGGACACGGGACTTGACGCCCCCATCGGACCGACTTCGCGCAGGAGCGCGCGCGAGCGTCTTCAGCTCTCTCCTCCCCCCCCCCTTCCACGAACGGTTGGCTGCCGACCAGCGAATTGGAGCTGTCGCGCGCTCCGCAAGTCTTTGCAGCTCGGAAATCCGGCACGGGAAATTCATCAATGACCACGATGCGAAGCTAGCCTACTTTTTCCTTTTCTTCGGGATTCTCCGAGCAAGAGAGAAAGAGAAGAGCGCGTCTGCGGGACTCGACTCGTCGCTTTTCTTCGCGCGCCGCGTCGTCGAGGAAGGAGGAAGTGGCATGCACCTGCCGCTATTTCTTTTTTTCTCCTTTTCACAAGAGGGAGAAACGCGCTCCACAATCATCCTTTTAGGTTGAAGTGTGCGAAGTCCTGCTCCCCTTTCTTCAAAAACAGAATATAGCAAAGCGCAGCTCTCTTTTCTCTTCCCAATGCGGGACCGCAAGAGAAGATGGACTCGCACTCCGGGCCGTGCGCAACCTTTCTTTTGCCGGCAGAAGTACAAGCTACGTCGCCATCCCCCTCCCCTAGAGCGCCACGGAGAGCGACGCTCTGGCCTCGAACTCGCCAGCAAGTCCTTCCTTTTTCGCGTCGAGGCGAGCTACGACGTCGGCCGCCTGCGTGCGCTCCTTTTCTTTTCCCTTCGAAGCCAAAAGCAGCGGTTTTGCGCCAAAGGTACTCAGTTCCCGCCTGGCAGGTTAACAGCTGCTGACCGGTGTTTTTCCCTTTCTGTCGCAGGCAGTGCACGTGGACCGCAGATCACCCCTCGTAAAAGCAGGGAGAGAGCTTCAAGAGGGCGCCTCCCCCTCCCTTTCTCATCTTTGGGTCGAGATCGTAGGCGCCTCCTACGAAGAATCGAGAGAGGACTGCTTCTTTTTCAGCAAAGCCTGAGCTGAGCGACGTTCAGTTCAGGATCTCCGACGAGGAAAAAAGAGCAACGCTGCAGTCTCCCTTTCAGTCGTCAGCAGAGGCTGTACGATGCCTGCGGTTGTTGCAGTTTAATGGGAGAGCCAAGCTTGTCTTTCCTCTCTACCGGGAGGAGAGGCAAGTGTTCTCTATTTCTGCTTAATCTGATTGACCTGCCGCGCGGTTCCTCCTTTCCTCCCTCCCCCCCCACCTGATGAGGGTTAGAGTAGAGAGTTCCACTTCCAAGAGATAAAGCCGGAACGTTTTTTCCTTTTTCTCTTGCTCAAGAAAATGGTGATGTGACAAAACATTCCTTATTTTCCCGATTAGCGTAGGAGGGAGAGAGCGAGCCTTCTTTTTGTAAGATGGCGATATTTTTTCCCGGTGGACAAGGAATGCATAACCTTTCACGATACGGCGCGCTTTTCCTATCAGCTCAGCTCGCGCAAGCAGCGCCAAGGTCTTTTTTCTCTCTTTTGGCCACAGCGTAGCGGCGATACAATACGGATTTTTTGCCCCTTTTCCATCAGGGCGGGCCTCCCCCCCCTCCTTCCTTCCTAATGGTAGGCGACTCTGCCGAAGCCAAGGGACGATTGTTCCCCTCTCGGCTGAAAGCCGTTTAGCCTCGTCTTCCTTTCTTTGCCTGCCGTAAGCGCACTAACTCGACGAAATATTCCCCTTCTCCCGACAAGCCGAGCGCTTGCCCGTCCTCATTTTGCTTCTGCCCGTCCATCACCAAGTTAGTAGGTTAGGCGAGGCCCCCCTTCCCCAGCCTTCTTCGAAAAGGGCGAAACGAGAAGCCCCTCCCTTTATTCGTCGCGCAAGAAGGCTCGGTAGTCGTTTTCCTTTGAAAACGGCGTGTTTCCTTCTTCTCCCCCAACCCCCTGCGTAAGGCACCAGAATCCGCTTCCTCTTCCCGCCGCCGCGAGCTCGGTTCGGCAGGGACAATCAATCAGCGCGCCAACAGCCTCCCCCCATACGGTCGAGAAACGCGACACCTCCTTCCTTCCTGCGTATTATATTCGGTTTCACCGGTCTGATGGATCAACACAATTTTGTTTCCCCTGCGAGAATGCTGTTGATCAATTTTTTCCCCCCCCCCCCCACATAGTAAGAAGGTACGGGCGGGTTCATTTGCTCTCCCCCCCCCTTGCTGACGCAACCTTCCTTTTCAGGGAGAACGGTACTGCGTCGTCTTGCCCGTCGAAGAACTCGCGGCGCACCTTTCCTTTTCCCCGCCCCAAAGTAGGAGTGGCATTTCCCTCCGAAAACAGGAGCGTCTTTTCCCCCCCTCCTCTCCTCCCATCGATGGAGAGGCCCGGTCTTTTTTCCCCTCGAACAAAGATAGAGGAGGCAAGCGAACAGCCCTCTCCCTTCCTTATCATAGCTCCAATGCCGAGAAAGAAGGAGTTCCGCCCCCTTTCCCCTCCCTCTCCCGGAATGCAAAAAAGGAGAGAGGGAAAGATCCTCTTTCCCCGCGTACGAACCCGTGAATCTTCTTCCCTCTCCCTCCCAGTTAGAGTGGAAATCCCGCGGCTTCCCCCCCCCCCCCCTCGCTGAGTGACGCAAAACTACTTCCCCTCTCCGATGCGGCGGTCCCTTCAGCGTCCGGGAGTTACATGGAAAAATTTTCCTCCCCAGGCCACAGAAGAATTAGTCCCCCTTTTCTTTTTTTCCCCCCCTTCCGGTAATATATCCTGATATTGAGCGGCCCCTTCTCCTCCAGAGCAAAGGAACAGAGCACTCTCCTCTTCTTCCCCTTGGGAGGAAAGAAGAGAACCCACCCCTTTTCCCCCTAGGTGATTGAGAGTCCTTTTCTTTTTTTTTTTTTTTCTTCCCTCCGCAAAAGAACTCTTCCCTTTAAGGAGCAAGAATGAGGGAGCGCCTTTTTTCCTCCCTTTTTCCCCCCCCCCCCTCCCCCTTCCATGGCGAACCAAAGGCCCCCCCTCCCTCCAGTCAACGCAAACCCCCCTTTTTTTCTTTTCCCCCCAGTTGTTTTTTTTTTTTCTTTGCCCAAAAAAAGAAGGTCGGGCCTCCCCTCCTCCCCCCTTCCTCCGTTTGCCGAGCGGGATACGGAGTAGGGATAGCGACCTTCCTTTTCTTCTTTTGCGCCGGTACGGAAAGAGGTACCCCCCCCTTCCTCCTTTCGGAAAGAAGCCTTTTGAATCCTTCCGAGAAAGTAGATAGAAGAGGCCCTCTCTTCCTTTTTCTCCCCCCCCGGAGATGGCATGGAAGTAACGGACCTCGCAGGATGCAGGAGCACTATCTTCTCTCCTAATGTCCCGAAAAAACCGTTCAGGAGTAAGGAGCTCTTCTCCCTCCCCCCTCCCCTTTTCCTCTTGGCAAAAATAAGAGGGTTGAAAAGTACGACCCTCGCAACCAGACGATTGGTATTGATGATGAGCTTCCCCCTTCCCCTCCCCATCAAACTCCCATGAAAATTAATGGAAAAAGTAAAGCGGGTTTTCTTCCAGGCGAATAGACCAATTCATGGTACACCACTCCTCTTTTCCCCTAAAGATTAAGGCGGGGTATCTCATCCAGCGGAGCCTATTCTCCCTTTCTTTCCCCAAAGACGAACAGTTGAAATGGTAGAGGCCCCCCCAACACGGATCGGAGGAAGACGGTTTTCCAGTTTCCTTTCTCTTCCCCCCTGTTGCGAATATGGAAGATGCCCCCCCCCTTTCCGGCAGGTTAAGCGTAGAGAGCTTCCCCCCCCCCCCCTCTCCGGCGATCCAGAACATGAATCCCCTCCCCCCCCCCGTTAATATAAAAGTGTGCCCTTTCCTATGCGCTTGCCTCGCAAAAACATCCTTCTCCGGAGACGGCTTCGGAACGAACCCCCTCCCCCCCTCCCCTCCTCCTGCTTGATGATCACGGGCCCTTTTCCGATCCCTCTCCTCCCCGAAAGCAACAAAGAACACGATCGCTTGTCTTTCCTATCCATCCCATTGACCAGTCCACCGCACCCGATAAACCATCCCTGAACACTTCCCGCAAGGGAAAAAGGCCAAAGAGTCACAAAGAAAAAGAAGTTAAA
>Ga0179591_1196452_pt1 | contig 22086 bp, 26 predicted proteins | sample CZOMad2_1_08_16f_FD_182891 | JGI IMG/M metagenome (GOLD analysis project Ga0179591, IMG submission 182891) | Vadose zone soil fungal communities from Angelo Coast Range Reserve, California, USA - CZOMad2_1_08_16fungal (PacBio error correction) | ecosystem: Environmental > Terrestrial > Soil >... | reverse complement strand
CCCACCTTTGTTCGAATAACAAATTATTTCCACCATCCCCCAAGTCTTTTACGACTTGCGACGTTGAGTCGAAAGCCGTATGGTTGATTGTTTTTTTCTATGCTCGCTGCTATGAATTAGTTTCTCCTTTTTTTTAATACCCTGGGTTTATCCTTTTGAGACTTAAGTATTTTTGGGCAGAAGAGTTTTTCCGATTTTTCTTTGAAGAGTCCTTAACAGTTTCTATTCTTCTCCGCGTTCTTCCCACCTGCCGCTGCATCTAACTTATAGTTGTGTTTCATTTTTTCCCCTCAATATGCTGGACGCCCTCTGCCGAATAGGTCTTCTTTTCTAAATGAGGACGAGACCTTTTTTTCAAGGAAACCTTTCGGACTTCTACCTTGATCGAATGTGTCAGGTATCCCCCCCCCTCATCCCAACCCTTCCAAACCCAGCCCGGCCCTCCGGACTATGAATGTTCCCACCCCTTTCTACAAGCACCTTTCAGTAACCACTCCCCTACCTCCTTCCGCAAGCTATCCCTTTAAGTATTCCCTAGATATTCATCGCCTGCCCCCCTGTAAAAGAACTGTTATTGCGCGCATGTGATAGTAGTTTTGAATTCTGCTTTGGAGTTCACGCCCTTCAAAGACTCTCCCAATGATGTTTACGGATTTTTCGCGAATCTCCGTAGTCCCCTCCTGGAGACAATCGATTTGCTCTCGTTCGTTTTGGTAGTTCCCAAGTGCCTTTCTTCTATTCCTGTCTTTCCCCAGTTGAAAAATTCGGTAAAAGAACGCCTCCTCCCGCAGATAAAGTTTCCTTCCCCAAGAAATTTGTGAATCTGCGGCCTTCCCCCACTAGTGTATCTTTCCCCTTCCGAAGCCCCAAAGCCTGTCCCCCCCTTACTTTTCCCAGCTAGGAAATTTTCCTCACTCCTTTCTGCTTGTTTAGATGCCACGTGAGTCAAGAAGCGAGCTCCTCTTTATGTTCCCCCCCCAGATACTTTTAATAACCTTTACTTTGAAGACAGATGCTTTCAAGTTCCTTTACCAGACATTTTCAGTTTCCTTAAGTTTGTTTTGCGCCACCTATCTCTTAGAGGTCTCTGTCAGGCGTTTTTCTTCGACTTTGGGTTTGCCTCCCAAAAAAATTTTTCTGAAAAAAACTGGCATGGAGGCCGCTTTCCTCAGAGAGTTCCCTTCCGCCCTTTAGCCCTACGAAGTATGTCGCTATGACTTTTTGATAGACGCCATTCCCTCATTATAGGGATTAACAATGAAGCCTCCTGTATGTATACCACTCCGGTTTCTTTTAACTTTACTCTTCGAGTACTTGGGCAGAGTTCTTCGATACTTCCTTCCTTTAAATTTCTCCAAGTATCGTATCATTGATCGTAGTCCAAAGAACTCTATTAGGAAACACAGCCTCAGTTGTCTCTTCTCCCCGATGCCGCCCCTGTTCTTAAGTGTAAGATCACTTACAGCGCTTTCCCAGCTTAGAGGTTCTCTAGTTGTAAGGAGTTCCGAATTAACACTTTGCATCTTTTCGCGTCTTTCGACTTTTCCTGAATTTCTCAATCGATTGGTTGTCTCAGTATCCCCCCCTTCCTTTTATTTTTGGCCCAACAATCGAACCTGCCTAAAGATAGAATTTCAAATCCCGATACGATCTCGACAAAGCCTCCACGGAAGTTCTTTTGTCATTCGACTTTTTCCTCTCCCCCTGTCCCCTCCATTTCCCCAACCGCCTGGAACTGAGAATGATACGAAATATGTACTCCCCACTCTGCTCTTCCCCCTCTCGTCTGGTGGGAGTCTTTTTTTTTCCCCTCCGTCCTGTTATCCTGACCAGGCAGATTATGCTCGCGTTCTCGCCCCCATGAAACAAAACTAGGTCTCATCGTTGGGGGTGTTTTTTTTTGTTTCGGGATGGTAAGTCCCTTTCCTCCTTCATCGTAACCTTCTCCCATTTTATCCCTCCTTTTTTGAGCCCAAATCAACAAAGCTCCTGCCTTTGCGATTGAATCGTCTGGATCACCGCAGTTATCCTTTCCGAACGTAGAAGAGTGATCAACCGGAGCAAACGTCCCTTCCGATATTTTTTTTTCAGCTTTGTTCGGTAGAGTTCTTAATTTTAATTCTTACTAATGGGGACTTTTCACCGTTTTCCTTGCACAGCCCTGTTTGATTGAATAACGGCTGGTTTCGTACTTCCCCCAACTCGCTGCCTTTTTTTTGTATTCGTCGACCCCGAAGATGTGTTGAACGAGAACACGTACCCCAACTCTGGTCTCCTGACCCACTTCATCCTTCTTCCCTAAGCTTGTCATGCTGCCATTCCCGCGGAAGCCTTTTTTCCTTCCTACGGCACGTTCCTTTCAATAGTCTGAGAGTTTTTAACTCCGTTCGTGCCCCCCCCTGAGAGCTTCACGAAGATTTCTTTACGCTCACAGCTTTTCGCTTTTTTCATCTCTTCATTTTGCTCATCCCTTCCTTTTCAATTCCCAAAATCTACTTCCAATACACGTGGATTCCGACCATCCAGAATCCCCCCCAATTTTTTTTTCAGATCCGCGTAGTGAGTCTACTCTAGAGCAGAAAAAGTTGAGCTTTTTTCCCCCAACCAATTTTCCCTTTTTTTCGTCTAATTACCTCGTCAGACTCTCTATCGTAAACTTCCTCTTCTTCTAATTTCACGCCCCCTTCCCTGTGGAACTCCCTCCTTAATAATCTAACTTTTGGTTTCTTCCTTTTCTCCCAAAACACTTTTTTCTATTTTTTCCCTCCTTCAGGTTTTCCGTCGACCTGGATTCGGCGAGTTAACTCCGGCAAAGTCCACGACCTTTGTTCTCCCTTTTTCCCCTTTTTGCTCGCGCCATTATCCACACACTCCTCAAGGGAAGAGGATGGCAGACGATTTTTTTCTTTTCGTCCATTTTTTTCTTTACGATAGATTGGTGCCACTTAGAAAAACCTCAATCTTTAAACCCCCTTTCCCCCCCTCTCTTCTATCGCGCGTAAACTTCCTAGTTCTCAAGTATCATCTGTCGTGGCCTTTTTGAGAGGAACTCCCCTGTCCAACGCTACCGCTGCACTAAGGCAGTTTAGATACCTCCAAACATGCTTCTATCGTCTCTGTTAGAACTCCCCCCCCAATAGGCTTTCCGATAGTAAAGTAGTTCATTCCATCTGGAATATCTTGTTCTTTTGGTCTGTTTCACCGAAACGGAGGTACGAAGTTCCCCGGAACAAATCACTCGCGTTATGTTCACCCCTACAGCGGTACTAATTTTGGTAATTCGTTGCCGACTGAACCCATCTTTTTCCCAGTCACCTTCTTCCGAGAATTAAGGGAATCCCTCCCTCACCAAAACGACTTACATGCTATCCCTTCGAGGTTCTTGTGTTTCTGACTCCATAGTTCGACTTTCTCTCTCGACCTTTTTACCCAGTCCGGTTTTACTTAATCGCAAGGGCCTCATCGTCTTGAGGGAATCCCAACAAAAAAGGCATCTCTTGCTGAGGGCCTTTTTTATGTGGCGTGAACATGATTTCCTTATAGGTGTTTTTCTTTTTTTTTTTTTCTCCGATCCGACGATCTCTTGGCCAGAGTTCACAGGAACCTCTCCCACCGCTGGGTCTTTCTAAAAAACACAAGACAACACCATTTCCCTGTCGGCGCAGCTTTTTAGAATGGGTCAAACTTTCTGATCCTTTCTTAGTTACCTTCCCTTTTTTACGAGTCTAAGGATCTTTGGCGGAAACTTGACTTCCCCCCCTTTTAAGGTAGAACGTTTCCTCCCCGTTATGAACCTCCTCCTTTCTGGTACAGTGGCTCTCTTTTTTTCCCAATCACGGGCTTCTTACGATCCCCCAAAGCTGCTTCGGCATAGAAATCCTTAATAATCGGCAGTGGATTTTCTTCTTGATAACCGCTCTTACCCCTTTGAGCGGTGGTCTGCTGCTCTTCCTTTCCCTCTGGATTTTTTCAATCCGAGGTCGCAGACATTTTGTGTAATAATTTTCCCTTCAAGAGGTGAATAACACGCTAAACGACGAATATTCTTCCCGTCCAGTAAGTCCCTTTTCTTTCCTTTTTGCCCCTCCAATCCTTCAAGTTAACTCCGTTGAGGGTGATAACCCCCACACGCCGGTTTCTGACCGGTCCCCCCTATCCGTGGCTGTTCTCCCCCCAATTCCTAGCCGGAATCCGGTAGGGCGTCTTTCAGTCCTTCCTACTTCATGCTGAGTTTGCCACTTCTAAAGGACGTTCAACCAAATTTGAGTGAGTTCCCCCGAACGGAAGCAAGAAGAAATGAGACTTTTCGTCCGGTGCGCCGAACCCCCAACCCCCCGTTCAGACGAAGGGAGAGGTCTCCCCCCTTTTCTACCCCCTTAATTGGCCCTCATTTCTCAATCTTTCCTGGGCTGACCCCTTACCCCCGTATTATGTTGACGACATGCGCTACAATCTCGTATGCGCCGTGTCCGAATAACCTTTCCAAATTCCCCTCTTCAGTTTGATTCCACTCCTGAGCTGGTAAGGTGTCTTTTCCTACGGTGGGATTCTAAGGCAGTGCACCTCTCCTCATGTTGCAGTGAAGCATATCCCCACCTGGTCTGACATAAACTTTAGTCTGCGCTTATTAACCTTTTTAGGTAGTCCCTTTCCGCTTTGTCGGATTGCCCCCTCCATCTTTTGAACTGTGTACATCAACCCTTTTTGCTTATGAAATAGAGTTCGTTTTCCTGTGGAATTATCACCTGGATTCAACACCACAATCAGCATAATTTAGCGCATCTCTCTTACGTCGTGCGGGCCGCCACTCTGCACTCGAGAACTTCAAGAGGCGATTTATTTTTCCAATTTTTGGTTGTCATGCGAAAACTAAGGGCGAGCATTTAGCCGTACAGTCTATTGATAGGCAGATCGGTGCGGGATTGAAACTATGTGACTGGTATCCATTTTACGATTTCCTCTCCCTTTCGGTAGAGGATTCGCTTTTTCTTTTTTTTTGAATTTTTGGTCTGATGGGTTTCCTTTTTCCCGACAACTTTTCTAATATCAATAACCCAAAAGAGATTGTCGGCGACTTCACGAGTCTCATGATCTGAGCAACGAATAGTCCTCTTTCAGGCCGCTTGCCAGTTTTCTTTCCACCCGCGTGTCCTGCCTGTAGGACAGGGTTTATTTGTCGTTTTTAAAATTCTCCCACTCCAAACTGTAAATGTACCCGTACTTACCCCCCGCCTCGTCCCCATCTCTTTCCACTTTCCCAACTAAGTACAGGCAAACTTTTTTTTACCCCTCCTTAATACCGGGAGTCCCCACACCTCTGCCCCTTTCTGTCTCGCAATAGAAGCCATGACAAAATCAAAAAACTGCACATTACCCGCTTTCTGCGAATATCCCCAAGGAGTAAAGTACTATTTTTTGACTTTGTCTACCTGCCCCTCGAAAAAAAATTGTCTTGTATATCCCCCGAAGTGTTTTTTGATATCTATCCATTTTTTGTGTTCTAATCCCCCCTCTTGAACCAGTACAGTATGTCCTGTTAAACTTTATCTGTGACTAGCCGATTTCTGTCCTTTTTTTTTTTGCTCTTTCATCTTATTGCTATTGCATTCCGTTTAGTCTTGGTTTTTCCTTCCCCTTCTTCTTTACTTTCTTACGGTCCAATTCTTTCTGTTACCATTTGGGATTTTCGGAGCGTTTGTGCAGGTCTTTCCTTTTATTGTCTGCCCTAAATGCGGCACCCCTGATGTTCCTCTCCAGCTAGGGGTCCCGTTCAAAAAAATCACTCTGACCCTCCACTATGGACCCGAATTCCCCCTTTTAGTGTAGCCTGAGTTACTTTCCAAGTGATTAACCGCCCCATTTTCTTTCCATTGATGCTCTGAAAGATTGAGGTTACTTAAAACCATGACCAATTTTCCCAAAAATCATCCTCCTCCGCCTCTTGCCCGAATATGTCCACTTTTTACCCTACAAAGTGCATGTGACTCGACTTTCTATAAATCTATAAATGCCTTATAAGAGATATTCACTTGTATTCGCAGTGCCCCCCCCCTTTTGAAAAAGCAATAATACGGCCGCTATTTCGCGCAGCTTTGCCTCGTTTTCCCAGGCGAATAAGATCGGCTCACACCTTTTCTGCTGGAACGGATTTTTGAGATAATATCCCCTGTTAGATAATTCAAAGCCCCCCAGTTCCCTTCCCAAGCTGTTGTCCTAATACAGATGTTTTGTGTTCCTTCCCAGTGCACACTCTTTTCGTTTTGGTCATTCGACCATTGGGACGAGGCTGACCCTAGATGGTGCTCGCCCCCTTTTCCTTTTAAAGTGGCTTTCAAGTACATTTTCTTCCGTTTGAAATCCACATTCTGTCTCGTTTTCCTTTCCGTAAGCCCCCCTAATGTAAATAAAAAACCCCCTTCTCAGTTTTCCTCCCCCTTATTCCTATTACGTTTAGCGGCAATTGTCGCTAAGTCCCCCTGATTAGCTGCTTATCTTCTTTTACCAGACTTGTAAGTTGTCCCCCATGGAAACTGTTTCCCGAACGACCAGTTGCAATCCTCCCTCTCCCCGTCGTCTTGCCGTTATCGGTTTTGGTTAGAGAACATCCTCTTTTCGACGGGCGTCCGTCAGGGTTTCTAGCGCCCCTGTGCCTAATCCCCCCACCCCCCCCCCACCCTTTTTGAAACGGCCTGGGGGAGTAACCCCCTTAAGCAGCTCTTTCGATACCATGACGCTTGGAGATCCCTACGGAAGGATTGTTTTTCTTGTGATATCCTTGGCTCGCCCCCCCTACTTCGCTACGTTGATTCCCCCTGCAACCTGCGGTATTATATCTTTTCTTTTTTTGTTTGATGGCCGAGAACGTTTGACTTTCTTTGAGTTTGGTCCCTCACTCATTTCAAGTCCGACAAGAATTCTCTTATGAGTACCCTCCTCCTTGTTTGACCTTGACCCTCGATTGACGTTAATTGCTTCAGTTGACCCAATAAATCCTCCCACTCCCTCTAAGGGGTACATACTGTTGAGTCGCATAAATAAAGGAGTAGGGTAATGTGGTCCCAGTTTCCCGGTTCCGTCGTCTTGGTTGTTTCTTCCCCGCCCCCCCCCTAGTGGAAAAAAAAACCCTGGGTAAGCTTTCTCGATTATGAGCGAGGACCACCCGATGAAGTACATCTCCTGTCCAACCTGACTTCGTTGTGCATCTCTTAATCATAGCATTTATTACTCTAGTAAACCCAATGTTCTTCACTGTTACTTTCGTCGTTACATTATAAAAAGCTGTTCAAGAAAACCCATTCTAGAGATTTTTGTGATGTCCTTTTTTCTCCAGACAAGCTCAGGGATTCTTGAAGTTCCTATTCTCTTAGGTTTTCTATGTACACACCCCTACTGATTCTACTGTTTGGGGGTGGGTGGGGGGGGATTGATTACCGCCCGAGTCCTCGTCCCGCCCCTCAATAGAAGGCCTTTTTTTTTGAACCCTCTTCGATGACTTCCACTTCTTTTCCCCTCCGGCATCCCTACGAGCATGCGATCTCAAATAGAAGAGGATTTTTCTTCCCCTTCTCCCCTGCCCTGATCCGTCGATCTTGTCGTGAGCACCGCAGCTTTGGTCTTTCTTCCTTATCGGGCCAGCTTTGAATGGTAAAATTTATCATCTCCGAATTCACCTTCCCCTTTACCCCTTTTAGTACGGGATTCACCATTTCCCCGAGAGTTTCTTTGTCTTTCGGACGGTCTACAGCATATGTATATGCAAAGAGACAACGTCCACAAAGGTAGTCCTTCATAAGAAAAGAATTTAATCAGGAATCAGATTCATCTTCTCCCTCTCCAGCTCCTTTTTCCCTTCCGGAGGTCGGATCGCTTTGATTTTCTCCTCTTTATCCCTCTCTGAAAGACGTTCCTTGCCTATACACCAACCCTTTCCTTTCACCTACCAGATGATAGCTCGTTTTCCATTATGAGTTTCCTTTTCCTTCTTTTTCTCAGCATTTTGATAGGTTTTGGCGTCCACTATGAAGTACCCCTTACCTTTGGCCTTTTTTTTGAACTTACCTCTACCCAACCTATTCGGCCAGACGAGCGTCATGTTTTTTAGGAAATGCGCCCATCTAGTATTTCAACTCTTTTTCCCCCCCCCACAACCTGTTTTTTTTATTTTCCGGCGCGCATGATCTCACGATAATTATTCCACTTCCTTCCTTCTTCCCCCGCAAGAAAATTGGTTTTCTCCTTTAATACCTCCCTTGTTTGTTGATGGAGCTCCCCCCCTTTTCTTGAGGGGAATACTCTTCTGACGTGAGGCGGCAGAGTTCCTAAACTTTCCCCCCCCGCACTTTTGTTGTGGCAAAATTCTTGCAACATTTGTTTTTCTCTCTCCTCCCCTCAGACCCGACCTTTTTTTTTAGTACTGGGGCGCTGCCCCCTGGTAAATAAAGTTATTTGGAAGAGATGGTCACCTCTCCCCCCCCCTATCAAATGCGGAAGCAAAAATACGAATTATCCTCCTAGATCCCATAGAGTTGCTTCCTTATCATTTTCTGGTAGTTGTTTCCCCCCTCCCAGGTTGGGGGGGAGATGAAAGTATGTAATCTAGCTAATCGGCCGTTCCCTACTCCTCTCCCCCCCCTTTCTTAGGCGACGGAGCAGCTGACCCCCTCGTCTCTTTGGCCCCTATAGACCTCTTCATTACCCTTTTGATATTGTGTTCCCCTTATTCGATCTGTATGGTACCGACGGACTACTCCCCCTGACACTTTCTTACTGTAAGTCCCGTACGACAAGCCGGTATTTGTCCCCCCCCTTCGGAATTATTTGCCTCCGATACCCCCCCCCCCCCCCAACGAGGTCTACTGGTGAAAAGTAAAAGAGCATGGACGTTGCGAATCCATCTTCTCTAACTCCCCCACGGCTTCCCCTCATGCTCGACAAGAAGACTCTCTATTTCGTCGGATGTGGAATTTCTCCTCTTCTCCTTCTGCCTTCTCTTCCTTAAGTTGGTGAGGACGGACCATCGAAAGTTGCACTTCAGTTCCCAAAAAGTCTCTATTTGTCCTTCTTCTGCTATTACCGCGACGTGCTCTTGGACCCCCCCCTCCCTTCATGTCTAGTTTTGTCCGGTCCTAGCCTCCCTGGCCTCTTTCCCCTTCACTAAACGCCCGAGCTGTTTCCTTTTCGAAAAACAAAAATTTTCTACGTGAACTTTTTTCTTTCCGCCGCTTTTGAATGGGCACCGTTCGCTACGGTTTTTCCGTTTTCCCTCCCTTGTTTTGACCCTGATCCTGCTAAGTTAATGGAAAATAGAATTAAAAAAATCGGTCAGGGAACTCTCCCCTCTCCCTCCCTCGTGGCTGCCATCGCTCTCGCCCAGGGACCTTTTCCTCTTGTTGTCCCCATAGGCTTCTCTTCCCAAAAGCCGGCGCAACGTAGAACTACCTCATCTTCAAGTTGGATTTATTTACCCGGACAACGAGCAGGAAGTCCCCTTCCTTTTTTAGTGATTTTCCCTTGTTAAAGCACTGGACGGGTTGTCGTACTATGTACGGCGTTACTCATCCCCCTTCGGGCCTACACTCCCCTCTTGCTTCCTACCCGTGTCCTCCCTTCCCAAGACGCGAGCACGAAGACGGTCCCTATTTCCCCCCCCCCCCTAAAAAGCAACGTGGAGTGTGAAAAAAGCTCCGGCCTTTTGTTCCTCCACACTCGAAGTCTTTCCCCCCCTTCTAGCCCATATAGCATGAATAGTAGTAGGCTCGGGCGTCTCTCTCCCTCTCTTTCTGCTGAGTTTTGACGAATCCCCCATTACTTTAACAAGGTTTTGCGAGCACACACTTAGAACCGCTTTGAATCGTCGCGCTAGTGTTTTGTTTGTCCCGCCTCCCCCCACACAAACCTTAAACTTTAAATCTCCAGGTCGATTCCTCCCTTCTCCGTGACCCATTTCCACCTACCTGGATGCACGTGCTGTTTCTGAAAACTTACCTGTCTATGTGACGCCACAGAGAAGCCCTCGTCTTCGATCCCTTCCTATAAAACAAAAGATGCCCTCTTCAATTCCCCTTTCGCTCCTTTTCCCGGGTGTATTGACAGTAGGTTTTGAACCCCCCTAATTGAAGTTTCCAAATCTCAATACCTGCTGAAATGCCCGCGATAAACAAATGTTTCTTGAAGCACCCCTTAGCGGAGAAATAAATCCTATTCTTGTCTCTACGGAGATCCTTTAGCAAACTAAATTCATTTTTCCCTCCAACCCCACTGAAGCTTGATGATTGCCTCTTCGTTAGAACTTTGCGCTTACATTGGAGATTTTCTCCCCCCCCCCCCTCTTTCCAGCATAATTGAGTGCGCCTGCCTTCCCCTTTGACCGACAACGTGCACCGTGACAGTCCCCCAGTTCCAATGAGCTCAATAGAGGAGCATATTCTTCCTTTGGTCCCTGACTCCCCTTTCCTTCCCCTCTAGCAGTACAAGGTAATCTTCTGCCTTCTATAGGTTTATGGTCTTCACCGATTTTTTCTTTCTAAATTCACGATTAGAATGAGGTCTTGGTTTTGGTATTTTCTTCCTGGTATGATGGGTTTCCTAACCTCCCACCTTCTGTATCGATTTTACCCCCGTACCAGCCAAAGCGCGTTCTTCGGAGAAGGTTTCGAGTCGCCCTGGGATACTCTCTCCCCCCGAATTCGGCCAGAGGTGGATCTTCCTCGGATTTTTTGTACGGAACCCCTTTCGCTTGCGCTAATAATTTTTTCCGGTATACAACAGACAACCTTTTTTCCAAGTTCATGCCCCCCCCCTGCCTTTCCAAGCGTCGCCCAGACAAAACAGTAACGGATAGTGGAACCTGAATCCTCCCTTTCCTCCACCCCACCTTCCCCTCTTAGCAAGCCCGACCCCTCCAAACAGGAACCAATAAACCTGTCCCTCTCCGTCGCACTCCTTTTCCTTTTTTTGAATGTGGCTAATTGTTACGCAAACTTTCCTCCCTTTATCCATACCCTTCCCTTTTTGGTTTTAGTCTCCACATTCTTGTTCAGACATTACCTCCAAAAGATTATGAAATGTTAAGCATTGAGCCGTTTTCAGTCTCCGAGTTGTTATTTTCCTTGTTTGGCTCGGTTCGCTGGCTCTGAGATATGCATTCCTTCTTCTTTTTTTTTGGTCTTTCCCTTTTATTTTTATCAACTTTTCCATTATTGCTTGTATGTGGACTTTTAGGGTGTCAAGAATTGGTAAAATTCGATTATTGATATTTCTTCCCATTGCTAACCATGAGCATGAAGCTTTCACCATCTGGTTTGTTTTCCCACACCCCTATCACTATGCGGCTAAGCTGGCAGTCATTACTTTGGTCTTCGTACGCTTCCCCCTCTTCTCGGTGGAAAAGAGTTTTGATGGAGTTTATTTATTGCTACTGACTTGTGTCTTATACCCCCCCTTCCCCCATTCTCACACTCCCCAAACCAATCCGAAAACTCCCTCCTTCTTTTGTCCAACTCCCCCCTGCACCCCATCTTTCCCCGTCCAACCTCCACGATAGGTCCTTCCCCAAGCTCCAATTTTTCCCCTTTTCCCTTCCCTATATACCCCTGCTTCGCAGGCCTTGGAAAAAGGTGAACGAATCGCGCTATTGTCCGCGGCCTTTCCCTTGCACGAAGCCGTTGGCGGGCAGTCCTTCCCGATGAGCCCTTTAGCTTTCACGGATTTTTTGAGTGCATCCCCCCTTTTTCTATTTTCACACGCCGAAACCGATATGAAGAATAATCTGTCCTTTTTTTTTTATTCCCTTTTTTTTTCCCCCTGAGTTTTTGGTCATTAAGACAAATCGCGCCCTCCGACCCTGAAAACCTCTCGCGAACTTCGTCCCTCCCCAGGTTGATTCACCCTTTGTGCGTTGCACTGACCCTTCTTCTGTTCCCACGGCCCAAGTGAAGCAACCGCTGTCATCACAACCTCTTCCCACACAACTTATTCAAATTTTTCTACCACTTACGAGTTTCAATCTTATTTTCGCGTCGGCTCTACGCTGCTTAGCTGACTCCTCTCTTTTCTTTAAACCGCAGAAACTTTATTTTCCCCCTTTGGCCGTTTCCCGTCCCGCCAGTGTTTTCTTTCCCCCATGTTCTTCCCTTCCAGTTTGCCGTCTTGCAGTTATAGGTTTGTGAGTTCTCCCCTATCTCTTTTTCTTTCGTCAGTTTCTAGGAACGTACCTGGGTTCCTCAACCCCACCAACCCATTTGAACGCAGGAGGCCGTAACAACCTCCCTTTCTTTTCCCTTCACGCCCGGCAGCCTACTCAGTCTTCCTTATCAATTCTCGCCTGCCCTACCAATTCTGCTCTAGTATGCCGACTGAGTGTAGTTTCAACCCCAAAGAAACTTTGGATTTTGCTTGAAGGATTTTTCCTTTTCTCCCTCTTAAGATTCTTCTATGCCGAATTTCCTATATAACGTACTTCGTAGCCATTGATAGTTGTAGAAAAGAGTATTTCTGAGTTTCCCCCTCCGCCCCTTCCCCGTAGCCTTGCAGTAAAGTTTCTTTACCTTTTACGAGAAATTCCACTGCCTCCCCCCCCTTAAGGCGGTTTACGATTGCTAGTTACCCTCCCATACCTACATTCGATGATTTCTTTTAAAGGTTCGACGGTTCCGGCATTTTGTTTGTCTTCTTTCCATCAGATGCTGTTTTCCCCCCCAAATTTCCACGGGTTACGCGGGGAGATTGTCTAACCAGTCCTATATCCACTTCTCCCGAAAGTGATGTTGTGAATTACTGGATTTGTTCCCCGCTCTCTCACTGATCTCCTTTCCCCCCTTCTTTTTTTCCCCCGACTCCAGGCTAAGAAAAGTTTTAACCTAACAGATGCGACGACAAAACTTCCCTCTTTTCTTGGAGTTCTTGTGTTTTTACACTTCTCCACTCCTTCGGTAATTTCTTTTGATAGGTTCGGCTAGAATGACAAACCCACCACTCCTCGTTCATGTTTCTTTTTTCCCCCCCCCCCCCGGAAGCAGTCATGTCCTCCCCACTCCTGACTGAATTTTTGTTGATGCCCTCACGATGAGGAAATTGAGACTCCCTTTTTTCCGGTCATTTTCCCTCCCCCTCCCCGGAGTAGCAGAAAGTAGACGTTGTTCTCACCATTCGACCCGCCCTCCTCCTTCCGTATCTCTTCTCGAGATACTGCCGCGAGAATCTTCTTCCGTCCATGCGTGATTTTCGACTCTGTGGGATCCTTCCACCGAATTCCACTGACGATACCCCTTTTTGTACCGGTCATCCCCCTCCTCTTTCCTTTTTTCCTCATTTAGCCGTAGTAACCAGCTTCTAGCCATCCCCCTCTCCCATTAGGGAATCCTGAACCCTTTCCTCATCCATCAGATTTTTCATGATGCCCCCCATTACCTCTCCGCTTTTCTAGCTCTTTGAGGGCTTCGCAGAGCGTAGCGAGGCAAAAGGCCCCTTCTCCCTTGCCTCTCCCCCTTCGTCCTTTCCTTTGCAAAGACCAGATGATAATGCTCCCGCGATTATCCGAGGAGGATCCTCTGTCAGTGTTGTCCCTCCTGATCTTTTTTTCCTTACCCCACGTCCAAACCGGGGTTCCGACCATACATGCAGCCACCCCTTTTTCTGCAGCCGGCGTTTTTTTTTTGTCTTTATGATATGCGAAGAGGACAAATTTGCAGTTCACTTTTGCCCCCAAAAAGTTTTTCCCCTTCCCCCGGCGAATTTTCTTCCTCCTCCTCCTCCCCTCCCCAACCTTTGTGAATTTCTCATTCCCCGAGAAAATGGGTTTGATTTGTCTTCTCTTCCCTTTGTTGTGTGAGAGTCTCCCACCACCATTCTTGATTTGTCATAGGCCATTCACGCTTCCTCCCCAGTCACGTCCGGCGGCTAGTCAACGAGGCCAAGGACACCAGGACCCTTTTTTTTTGCTTTTTCCCTGCAAACTTTTCTCTCCCTTTCCCCACGAAGCCATGACGCGGCTGGCGACGATTGGGTTGCTTTGTATTTTTTCGGACCTTTCCGGTACTGTACTCTCCTCTTTTTTCCAATGAAACAACCTATCCAACCCCTCCATTTCTCCTATCTCTCCTGACAGCGATTGCAATCGCGGGCTCATTATAACTTGTTGTGCCCCCTCTCCCTGAGGTTGGTAGTATTCCCTCCTTCTTCCTAAGTTCTCGCTGTGAAGCCCCTCCCGGTCCCGCCATGCTGAGCGAATTCTCTTTCTTCTCATTACACCTCTTTTGATAGTAAAGGTTAAGGATAACTGGATTTTTTTCCTTTGTTGACCGTTGTCTCTCAACGTCCCATCGTTTACTAAGGAATACCGACAACTTAAATCGCGTTACCTTTTACCCTCCCTTCCAGACCACTCCTTTATTCTTCAGTGCACCTTTCAGTAATCCCAACCTCTTATTCCACCATGAAAAGTCCCATGCTCTTGTTCCCTGAATAACTCCAGGAAATTACTCACTCCCGCTCTTACGATGCTCCCCCTATACCTGGATTAGAGGCCTGTGCGCCTTGGATACTAGTCGACTTTTATCTTCTCATATGGAGTCTTCCGGGGATCCCCGTAAGTTATTCCATCTACGCCCATCTAGAGTGAGGGCATCAACCCCCCACCCTCTTCTTCGCTGATGGGTTACCTTATTTTCCGTGAGGCGGTGAACAAGCCAATGATCCTCTCCTGTTTTTTTCATGCGATCCTACTCGCCTGCCAGATTCTATCCGTCAGAAGACCCCTTGTTTTAGGGGAGAAAAACAAAAAAGTACTCACCCCCCCCCAAACTCTGCCCCGACAATGGTGTTCTTCTAATCTTTTTAGATTTGCACACCTCCTTATCAGTGCCAGCAACTTTTTTTGTCTAGAGATTCCCCTTATAACGCCACTCTAATGTTTTTACAAACCATTTCGTAGAACTTTTCGCGTCTTCATCGTGTTTCCAATCGATATAGCGGTGAACCTGTCTTTGGTCACTCGTCTGCGCCTATTAACAAAAAAACATTCCTTCGTGAACCGTCTCCCTTGCCAAGGAATCACGTAAAGTGGATCTTATGAGGCAAGTCCCAACTCGTGAAGCATGAGAGCAGTTGGGCTTCTTTCCCCCGGGAAATCACTGTACTTTCCACTAGAGGTAGATATTCGGGAGATTTCTACCTCTCCCCTTTACACTATCCACTGGAGACCCCTAATAATTGGGAGACCTCCATCACTCTCTCAGAAGAAGCGGCCACTGCTATGCCCATATTCAAGTTCCCCCTGTGAGATGGTTAATACACGCATTCGGAATGTACTCATCCAGCTCATTTCTCTTCCAAGTAATAGTACTTGCATATTTTATGCTTCACGGGCGTCCTTACTATTCTGAGTTTTTAAGGTCCCGACACGTCCCGTTCAAACCGTTTTCTAACCCTGACCGCTATGAACGCCTCCTCGAATGAGCTATGTGGTATAGCACCCCCACAAACCTCTACCCTTCCCGACGGGCGAGTCTCCTTTTGGTGGCAAACCCTTTTTCCCTCTTCTGGATTCAACTTCAATGTGATTCTTACAACGTCTCTTTTTGACTGAACATCACGTATTCTCCCCCTTTCTTTTTCCGTGGCCCAAACCCACCCAAATTCCTCATTAAGTCCCTTCCTATCTGGTGAAATTTCTTGGTTTGACAGGTCCTGTGTTCCCCCCGACTTATTGCCCCATTCCCTCCCATGTGACAGTACCCTTCATCACCTTCTTCCAGAACACTTTCTCCGGCGACGATTCTTCACGCTTTCGGTCTTTCCTCGTTAGCCAGTTGGGGGGGGGCTGTTTTTTTGCTTTTTTTCCGGTACGCCCCCCGACACCCCAGTTTTTTCCTTGGGATCCTACAACCCCGGTAGCTTGATGATGCACTACTGTTTCTCCCCTTTGCTGGGGACTTCTCTTATTTCGCCCAAAAAATCTTCCATGAATCATTGAGAGCCTATTGACCTTTTGCCCTCAAACTGCCTGTAAAGTCCTCGCCCTGCGCAGGCACTTCTTCGCCTTTTCCCATTTGGTGGCCTATACGGGACGATCTGAGTTCCGTTACAAGATCGATTGCTGCAGGGCAGATATTTGGTTTATGCCTTTGTGCTGAAACCAGGTCTTTCATTCCCCTCCATGCCTGAGGTTCTTCTTTGTTTTTGGTTCAGTTTTATGATGGGTGTCCTACCATCCCCGTCTCAGATACTCAACTACCCTGACCAACTCTTGTTTCTTCGTTGAGGTGAAGAGTAGCTTCCCCCTCTTTATGACAACTTCCATAGGCTGAACCTCATTTGATGGATTACGCCACCTCGGGTTCTTCTCCCTCTCTTTAGGAGTTAAGTTTATCCCACCTAACACTTACATTGTAAAATTCCTCGCCTCGTCCCAGCGCCCCCTCCCATTCAACAGTCCCTTCTCGGAAATGCATACCGGTTCCACCGAAAAGTACTTCCCCTCTCTCCCCCCTAAGCCATCTGAACCAGCCACGACCACAAATAGGATATTTTGAATCCTCCCGTCGCCCTTCTTTTCATAAGAGTGTGACCTGGTGAGCCTCTCCCCTTACTCTCCCCCCACACAAATTGTTAAACCTCCTTATCCTTGTGTTGTTGATCTAGCTTCAAAATTGTGTGTAGTGAATCCCTTAGGACACAGTCACACGTAGACCTTTCAAGAATGAGACGGTGCTTCAGATTCAGTAAGTTTTTCTTTTATTTTTGGAGTGGTTGAGAGGGCCTTCCTCTTTGCCATTCATTCCTTTTTTCGCTGTTTGGTCGCGGTCATTATATTTTCCTAAGCCGGGTCCTTATTGTCCTTTTTTTTGTTCTCCTCTTTCTGGATGGTGGTGAGGGACTTTTTAACGGTTCCCCCCTTTTATTTTGGATATCCCCTTCGGAATACCCCTCGCTTCCCATTGCTGACAAGATCGGTGTTGAGGACCACATAATCATCCCCTTCTCAATTTGGCCTGTGTATGTGTCCTCGTCAGTCTCTTGTGGACGTTTCACAGTCGCATTTGCCCATCGATTTGCTGACCGTTGATGATCTGATCATGAATGTTTTCGTGTTTCAACGGGACAACCCTCCTCACCAAATTCCCCAACCAATCTCGTTGAATCCCTCCCTCCGGCTCGAATCTACCTACATCAACCGTGCAGAAAAGCCCCCCCCCCCCCTATAGCAGCATAAACGTCCACCCCTACCGGTCGAACCCTTGCGTGAAAAAAATGGAAACCCTCCCAATAATCTCTCTATTGCAGCGCATATTTTTATGTATGGCCGTTCTTTGGAGGGCCCTTCTATCCCCCTCTTGCGCCCAAATGAGCTGGAACAGGATTTTTTTGAGAATCTCCCCCCTGTAGAATTCCATCCCTTTAAACGCGAGTGCATCCAGCTGCAGTTCTTTAGTTTCCAAGTGAAAACTATTTCGGGTACACCGTCCCAGCGCGCGAGGGATACCAGCATCAAATTCAGGGTCCTTTTCTATTTTCAGCCGCCATTTTAAAGAATTCTGTTGTGGATAGAGTTTTCCTGCCCCAACCCCTTTTGGTAGATTTCAACATGACCCCTCCTTTCATTTCACGACTTCAATAAACACCTTTATTTCACCGAAAGTTTTTTCTCCCCCCCCTTCCTGCATATTAGGGCAGTTGGCGCAAGACGATTACTCGCTCCTAGAGTTAGTCAAACTTTCTTTTCATTTCCCACAACCTGTTGACGACCGATGTGCCCCCTTGACCTCTCCTTTTTCGAATCGCACAATGAAGTTGAGGTTTTTTCTGTTAGATCCAACTTCCCCTCTATTTTCTACGGAGTCTAGAGTTTTTTGATCATCCACCTTTGACCGGAGGAGATTTCCTTCCCCCCCAACCGCAGCGCGTCGTTAGTGAAGCCAGGCAGAACCTTACTCCTTTTCTGTATTACTGCCTCAATAGGCAGTTAGATCTCCATGCCTCCCCCTTTTTCAATGTTTTGCTTTATCAAAAACCCATTGTCCTTTTTCCTAAGGATTGTTCCTCCGCCTTGCCGAGTCTTCGCCGCGTAATTGACGGTATCAAAGCTTCTTCTTCGCCCCTCCCCTATAGTGTAGGCACCGACTTTCGTCCTCTTATTTCCAGTAATCGACAATAGATTGCCCTTACAGTGCTTGACACGTGACGAACTTCGCATACCACCAGATATCCTGCTTTTTCCTTCAGTTGTCCGGAGTTTAAGAATAACTTCCACTTGCTATGTTGTTCTTCCAGTCGCTTCGCCGCCGGATGCTCCCCTTAAAAGTCTGAGTGGCCAACCCTCTGGTTACCGCGAGGTTTTCAAGCAAATCTTTCCACTTTGGGTAACGGTAGAATCCCCCTTTCTTGGGTCTCTTCTACTACTCTCTTTGCATCAGTTCCAAACCAGTGAATGTTTTTCCCCCTTCAGGCTCCGAAAGTGAACATTTTTCTAATTTTTATGCCGACAAAAAGTCCCTTTGAAATTGGTAGTTCTTGTTCTGCACACATAGCCCTCTTTTCTTTCCTGGACTGTTCGTATAGTTTTGTATTCTCGGTAATCCCCACTAGAAGGAGCGATTTTGGTGTTGGTGGGGGGGGGGGGGGGGGGGCGGGTGGGGGGGGGGGGGGGGGGGGTTTTTTTTTTTTGGTATTTTCCCCTTCAAAGCCGCGTTAACTCCCGCCCCTCTTCCCAGGACTTTTTTTCACAATAAATAGTTTGATTCTCCTCTTCCCTTTTCCTCTAATCACGTCCTGTGGAAGTTCCTTTCAGAGCCTCTGGCGAGATAAATTCGACGTTCTCCCCCTCAGAACATACGATAACTAAGTTATCTTTTTCTTCACATTCATCGTTTAGGAGAGATATAATGGCTTCTCTTACTCCCTCTTGACCTTGTCCCGTGGAGACCCATGTTGGGTCGGAGGCACCCTAATTTCCTGAAAATACCTTCTTGTCTCAGGTTATTTCCCAGGCAATGTTGCTGTCGGTCTTTTAAAAGGTTCGAGTATAGTTGACTGATTACCGTCCCCCCCCCCGCTAGGCCAAGGGATCTGCCACGACCTTCATACCTCAAATTACCAGATTCATGGCTCATTTTGCCCTTCTTATTATTCTATTACTTGCCTTCAGCGATATCTATTTCCATTGTCAACTCTACAGTGAGTTGCCCACTCCCTCTCTCATCTGATAAACTCTATCTCTTCGGCATTCTGGTAGTTGTTGCTCCGATTTTGATATTATTGCCTTGAACCCTCTCAACGGGTATTTCGTACAAAGCCCTCCACGTCGTCGTAATTGCTTCTTATTGTTTGAGGATAATTCCTATCCTCAACCCACAGTTCTTCATATTTGAACAAACCAAAAGTTGCCCTTTTCCGTGCCTCGGAATCCTCCTTTTCTTTTCTTTACCCAAATCCTCGTGAATGCTTTACTCTCCCTCCCTGGTGGCATCTTATCCTTTTTCCGTTTCTCTATACAACCCCAACCCTTGCTTTTTTATCTTCCCTCTTAATTCTTTTCCTTCCTCGTTGCTCCAGAGTAAAGTCCTCCGAGAAAAGGCTTTTTGGGCCCCCCCTTTTGAACTGAACTTTGTTCGGCTCTAGCATTTCCAACCAGAAGAAATGATTTTATTTTCTCCGATTGGGTTCTTTCTTTTTCTATTCCCCCCCTGTAGTGGTCCTCTTGGGGCACTCCACAACTCCTCAACAATGTCTTTTGAGGCACAAATGATCTAAGACCCTATCTTCCCTTTCTCCTGTTCGCAGATCCTCTCGGTTTAAAAAGTAGAAGCCGGTGGTAGCCCCCTGACACTTCTTTTCTCCTTCTTATTCGCGGAAAGGGAAATACGATCTCCCCGCTGCGAGGAGTTGAAGCAGCATTCCCCCCCCCTTCTTTTACCGATAGTTAATTCCTTTCTTCCATTTTATATCTTGTGGATCCGTTTCCTCCCCTCGTCTTTTCCCAGGCCCCCCTACACAGAATCCTGGTACTCCCTCCTCCCTTTTTCTAGTCAGTGTCTTCTCTTTTCAGAATCAACCCTAGCGCCACTTACACCTCCCCCCGTCTACCTACTGCTTCGGAAGAGATCTACCTCACAAACGCACCCGATTGATTTCTCTTCCTTTCCCTCCTTGGATCCTCTTCTACGTCTTTTCTCTTTCATTCCCTTGGCCAAGTCCGGATTCACTTTTCAACCCTCTTTGATTTCATCAAAACACGACTTATAGGTCTGAGTTGGCCTTAAGCAGCCCTTTCCCCCTCCGATCGTCTAGTTGTTCCTTTATAGTCCTCCTCTGCATCGGCCACGCCCTTGCCCCCAGAAGCCTGTTTTTTTCATAACAACCCAACACCACTTTTACCCAATTCCTCCATTGGTCGGCGCATTTCGGGCAACTTTCGGACCTCCAGCTCTTCAACCCCCCCTTTTTAATATAGAATAACTTTGAACTTCCTTACAACACTTCATTTCCAGTGGCGAGCCATAATTGTTCAACCCTTCTCTTTCCTTGCGATTTTAAAAAATAGTTGATTCGACTGCTTTTCAAAAAGGACCCCCCCTTTAACCATGGCAAAGGAAATCATCGGTCACTTGATTTTTTCGGCCAATCTTACAATTTTTCTTTGCCTTAGAGGTTTGGTTACGTCTCACGGAACTCCGAAAATTGTATTTTCTTTCCCTTTTTAATTCAGAAATCACGGCATTTTACACTCTCAATTTTTCCGCCTTCTTTTCAGCCTTTCCCTCTGGCGCGAAGACGCAAACTTGGTTCCTTTCTCCTCATTCAAGCAAAATAACTTTGTTTCTGCGTTGATACCCCCCTTCCTTAATTTTTAATCCCTATATTCTTTTTTCGAGCCAGTCCTCTGCACTTTTCATTTCGAGGGATGTGACTTGTCGTCCCTTTCTCCTCCCCCCCCTCTTTTTGAGTTTGACTGACGGGCTTTTTCCCGTTTGGTTTGAGATTAAACAAGGAATGTATGCCCTTCTCATTGACCATCTGATAGGTGGCGAAACCTCCCTGAAGTCGAAGGGCGAGTATCCCCCTTTTGCTCGGCAACTTGGCACGCCAATCGTGTCTTGCCCTTCCCTTTCGTCCCCAACAATATATGTGCCCACCTCCTTTCGACCAGCTTTAGAGCCGTTTTCTCTCCTAAAAGATGCGCGACACCCCCTCTTCTGGGTCTGAAATCTTTTCTTTCCCCCCGTCGGTTGGGCACACATTTCCCAGAAATGTTTGCAGCCCCCGCGACACACTTTCCTCCAAGGTAGCGCGTTTCTTTAGGGAGAATAGTCTCTTTTCCCTAATGACCACGAACTCCTTTCCCTTTTTCCCACAATCAGTTGTGCGCGTTTAGTAGGTTGCTTGGATTTACTGGAGTCGACCCCCAAAATACCCGTTCCAATCATTTCAGTTCTTATGACTTGCTTTCTCCCCTGCACGTGCTCCTCTCCACCATTTCTTCGGCCCACTCGGCTCTTTTCTTTTAAATTAACTGAGAACTCCATGACATCCCTCTTTTGTAACAAGTCTCGGATTGCGGAAGAATACTTTTCTGTTCTGCTTCGTTTTTGATTGCCTGGTTTGAACAGATTGAGAGCTTTATTCTTCGTGTGGGTGTGTTGTCATCTTGCTTTCTATGGGTTTAAGTAAAGCAACCATTGATAGTATCAACCCTTGTCCCGCACAATCTAGTTCTAATGCTTAATTCCTAAAGACCATGCAGGATACGACGAGAAAACTCCTCCGTCAAATAGGGGGCCGTTCTTGGTTTCCGGCACCCCTCGTTTTCGCTGAAGCTGCATGTTTTCTTCTCTTGTTGCTATAAAAATAACCCTGAACTACCAGTAGCACCCCCCCCCCCTACTAGTACTCCCATGTCAAAAAATAATAAATTCTATAACCTTTAATATCCCGTGGGGGTTTGGGTTTTGCGCACCCCCAACCCCCTCCGAACCTTCCAGGCCTAGCAGACCTCTTCCTTTCCCACCACGCCAAACATGAAAATACAAATAGGAACTATTATGTCTCACTTCACATCCTACATTTAAATTTCACAAGCGGTTATGTGCATAC
>Ga0179591_1295191_pt1 | contig 22089 bp, 22 predicted proteins | sample CZOMad2_1_08_16f_FD_182891 | JGI IMG/M metagenome (GOLD analysis project Ga0179591, IMG submission 182891) | Vadose zone soil fungal communities from Angelo Coast Range Reserve, California, USA - CZOMad2_1_08_16fungal (PacBio error correction) | ecosystem: Environmental > Terrestrial > Soil >... | reverse complement strand
GGACCCCCCATCGTTACGGTTCCCCCTTTGACACCCCTAAAACGCTTTCCTTTCACCCTGGCGCTTCTCTCTTCCAACTGACCGCTCACCGAAGGTCCTCCCAATTGTGATTCCCCCTTTGTTATATGGCTACACCGGCCATAGCTTCCGCTCCCGATTTATAATGAACCCCAAAATCGGTTTCTTTATATCTTCCTAAATTTTGACCCTTTACGGTGTCTTCCTCCCCTCTCCAGAAATCTGCTGCCGTGTGCGGAGTACTCTGTTTTTTTTCCTTTAGGTTGCCCTGCGAAGCTCCCCTATTCTCCTAACTCAGGTTATTATCGTCCTTATACTGACCCCTTTTTGATAACAAAATGTCTCCCAGTGACTAGCCCTTTTGATATTTGTCCCCTTTTAAATGAGGACCTTTCTTCATGACCTACCCCCCCCACCGCATCCCCCCCCACCATTTTTAGACTTTTTCCAGTTCCTTGACGGTGACTTCAAGAGGAACCCTCCCGACCCGTCTGTTCCTAATATGTTTTCCCCCTTTTAAGACTCCCTTTGTGGCAGGACCCCCACGGCATTTTGATCCCCCCTCCTCGTCTGTCCTCTGAAACTAAATCCCAGCAGCATAGGGCTATTGACCATCCATACCACCTTTGCAATTATTCTGCAAGACACCGGCCCCGAAAAGCGTTACTTCTTCGCTCCCTCTTTTTCTCTCATTTTTCCGAGGTGAAATTAAAGGATTGTTGGTAACCCCAAATATCTTTCGTCCCAACAGTCGTACGATCCTCGTTCCTACCCCCCCCCCTTCCTCCCTTCAGAAGAGTTTTTTTGTTTCTCACCCCCCCCCCAACAAAGCCAACCCACCACGACCTCCCCACCACCCCCATAAATTTCTGTCCGATCCGCCCGCGTGCATTATGCGATTTTGTCCTTGCGGCGCTCCTTTCGCAGCCTTGTTCCCGTTATGTATGCAAATAATAGAAGTTCCGTTTCTTTAATCATACAGTTCCCCTTTACTGGCATTTGTTTGAGTTTTTTTGACTTTCTGGGTACGTACACAGTTGAGAGTTTCCCCCCCACCCTTCTCTACTGTTTGCAAAGATTTCCTGCTTGTTCGTGTATCATCACCCGGTTTCCCCTTTTCCTTTTCGCTTTGTTTTTAGTGCGGACGACTTTTCCTCTGAGCAATGCCTTTCCGCGTTTCTTTTTCTGCCGTGCCTTCCTTAATGAACGGCAAATACTTTGCCCGTTTTCATGACGTAACTCCTCCTTTTATGCCCCTTTTTTAAGTTGGGCTATTTCCACGAGTTGGAAATCTCTTGGTCGCACATTGCCCGCCTGGCTTATACCCTTCCGTGCCCCTTTCTTTCAGATGAAATCAGTGCCACACCGGCTTCCCCAGGTTTTACCCCCTTCGTTTTTTTGTTAGAGATAACACCAGTTGTAAGAGGTGGTTTCACTTTCCCCCCTCTGTCCTGCGTAATTTCCTGGGCTCGCTCTATTCACCCGATTCCTCCCCCTCTGTCCCTTTCTCCCGAGGATTGTTCCATTGAATAATAAGGCATCCCCTTTCCTTCTTTTTTTCTTAACTGGAAAACTTATGATATTTAACGTCATTCAATATCCTTTTTCTCGTCTCCGAAATTGACCGGCGCAGTCCCTCCCGACTCTCCCTATCCCTGCAACGCCTTGAAAAGTATCCCGATTTCAAACCTTCCGTTTGGTTTTCCCTCACGCCCCTTAAAGATTTCGTTATTCGCAAGTGGCTTCAATGGTAATTGGGCTTCCCAGATACTCCCCCCCCTTCCCCCAACTTAAGCATGGCACTGTTTTTACCTATCTGTTGATGACCGAAACGGTTTACGTTACTTCCGATTGAAACCCTCACTTTTGTGCAGACATTTTCTCCTCCCTACAATTTTCGTCCCCCCTCCCTGCAGGAATTCGGTAGGACTCACATCTTACTTAATCCCCAGCTATTCTATTTGATATGTGGGGAATATTGATTTGTCTGATCTTTTGGACGGCGGCCCCCTCTCTTTTTTGGTCCCATTTCCAGTCCCCCTTTTATTTAACTCGGCCCCCTCGTAATCTGGTTGCTAATAGGCCCCCAGCGTTTATTTCGTTTTTCTTTAAGTGAGAAACTTGACCCTGTGGGGTATTTTTCTTTTCTTTATTTTACTTTCTTCATGTTGACTTAAATATTGTTCATTTTCGTCATCGCTTATGGGTTGATCACTTCCGTTCCTTCCCCATCCCTCTGCCCCCGTGTCTAACGTATTTTGACCCCCCCCCTCGTTTCCGGGATAGTAAGCTTTTTCCGTCCTTTCCCCTCCTACAGGTATAAATGTAGGAAGTCCCCCTGGGATGGCGGTGTTTCTTGTATCATATTTTCTACGGCTAAATGACACACCCCTTCATTCTCCCTAACACGGACAAGCGATCTCCGCATATCTAGTTTGTAATCCACTTTCCCCCGATAAGTCCCCCTCATTGGTTCTTTTCCTCCTCCACTTGGAGGAGATTAGATCGAGCTTCAGACCACTTTTACGCGCCAAGGTCAGCCTCGTTGGTCGTTCTCTGTGATTATCCAACTACCAATACCGCCTTTTCTATGCCTACAACCGCCTGGGTTTTGAGTGGAAACATATCTCTAGTGGGTATATGGCAGTATATTCGGTTCGTGACGGGGTATGGCCACTCCAGAACCAAGTCTCCCCACGGTTCCGCCCAGTTTCCTTCCCAGTTGAGGCGCGAAGTTTTCGACTTTTAGATAGAACCAACTTATTTATGTAGGTGCTTATGTCTTGAACTATTTGGTTGAAGTTAAAGCTTTTTTTCTTTTTTTCCCGCATTTTAAACTTTCTGCTCCCGCATTCCGAGTTTACGTTCCCTGGGCAGGTAGTGTTTCCTTGCTATTCTGGTTGCGTTTTGTCATGGAACAACCCCGCTTACAGTGGTGGCACGCACCCTTCGCTGTTCTTCTTTGTGCATTACTAAGCATCTCACTGAAAACATTTTGAGTCCTCGGTTCTTGCCCCCGTGACGCTTGAGAACGCAATATTGTTATAAGATCTATCGTGGACCCAACCCAGATCTTCTTAGTTTTTTTGTACCTCACAGTCACCCTTTACCCCCCCCGTCAGTATACCATTCTTATCCCTTTCGTAATTCCTTTGCCCCTCAAAGGTGGCGTGTCAAGGGCCGACATTCTGGTCTTATCCCTGTTGTCTCCAATCCTTTAACAACTTCGCTCCCCTCATTCGTCGGGAAGAAAAATGGCTCTGGTTCTGTCTTCTTTTTCTCTTTCCCCCCCCTTTCTTTCAGGCCTTGACGCTACATCCTTTTTGCTTCCCCCTTCGCATAGCCAAGTACGATTCCGGACAAACAGTTTTTCATTGCCCCGCGTTTCCCTTCCAAGCATTTTGTACCCCCGATTAGATGACGGAATAACCCCAACCACAATTTACCCTTCTTTCCTCTTGGTCTATTCCACCCTTTGCTATAATGTGTTTATGACAGATTTGCTTTTTCTTACGCCGGTCAGCCAATTAGATTACTTCGTTTTCCTACCCATTCCTTGTGCCTTCTCTTTCACCTCCACACCCCCATAGTTCAAAGTAGTACTTCCACTCTTCCCTCACATCCATGACACCCTGAACGCAGGTTGCCCCGATTCTTGAACCTTCCCTCACAAGCGACCCACGCCATCCGACTGACTTTTTGGACGTCCGCCTTTTATAATCGCCCCCAGCTCCCTCCTCAGATACCCCGAAATATGTGAAGTTTCAATCCCGTCTGGCGATTTGAGGAGACCATTCTCCACCTCTGATCCCATCTATGTCCCTTAAGGCCTCCTCCTTCCACGACCCCCTCTCCTCGTTTTGCCGAAGGAATTTTCCCCCTCCCCCTTCCCATCTCTTAAAACCGTCCTCCTCCGGCCCCTCTTCTTTAGGCTTTGTTCCCTACCCCTCCGTGTTGTTTTGTTAAGAACCTTTCCCCTCCTCTAGATGCGTTTAAACGAAGAGGCCGTCGAGACGGGGTCTTCTCTTTCCTTTTAGTTTTGAACCCCCGCCCCTCCTTCCCCCTTCGATTGACTTTCCTCTTCTTCGGTCTATGGCAGCACCGGTTGATATTAGAGCTTCTTTTTTGATAATGATTCCTGAAAATCCGACAACCTTTTTGCCCCAATGCTTAGTGATTGATTTTGATGCTTTTAGGGGGGAAGATTCTATCCCCCCCTTTTCTTAAGCACCTTAGTCGCGATTGGGCTTTGTTTCTCCCACTCACTTTTTAGCTCCCCCTCAGCGTTTGCACCCCCCCTCGTTAATGTATCGCCTTTGGCCCGTCCTGAAATCTTTGGGATTTTTTACCGTCCAAGTTTCTTAGCTCTTAGGTAGGAAATTTGCTCTCGTCCCATGGGCCCTACGGCTTACCTCAAACACAAGTTCTGGTGGGACTTTTTACCTCCGTTTACAAGACTGCAGTCTAGAAAGTGGGGTATCTTCAGGGAGCTGCAATTTCTGTAACAATTGAAATTGGGATTCTATTCACTTTTCATTACCCCCCTTATTGGCGTGTACAAGAGAGTCTGCCCCGCCACAGGCCTGTTTTTTTCTTCTCTGCTCCTGTCCTAGCGGCTCCCCACGCCTCTTTCTTCTTTTAGACCCCCCCCTCATCTTCCCTGCGCACGATACGATGTGCCCCGCCGATGCGGCGTTTTCGACTTTGTAAATGAACTGGTGGCATCCCCCTGTCCGCTATACCCTCAGTTCGCTTTCCCCATGACACCCCATGCACCTGAACGACGGCACCCTTCGACCCCCACTTGTTATCCTGACCTTGGTGACTTTTTTTTTCCCCCCCTTTTTACCTCCGATATGTCCCGATGAACCATTTTTTCGCCGCTTAGTTTTCTCCAAAATCTTTAGTCATGAGTACAACTGTGCCTCACAGTGACCACATTCTGTGTTTCCCAGATATTACCCCCCCATCTAAGAAAACTTCTTCCGCCTTCCCTGACCCTTGAAGGCAAATACCGGTCCGCGAGGTTCTTTAACACTTCTCCCCCCTCACCTTCCGTGACTTTCCTCAGCTACCTTCCCTTTTCCTTTCCCCCCCTTCTGGCCGTCAATTGCTTTATTGGCAAACGAAAACCCTTACCGTCTTTACCCCCTCCCGATACCATCCAATGAAATTGCTACCCTTTTTTTGTTCCCTCTGTTCCCTTTGCGCTGTCCCCTCTTCACCCCCTAGGCGACTCTTCACCTACGAAAGGGTTTTCTTTCTTTTTTTTTCATAATAATCCCACGGCCCTATGAGGAGCCAACCGACGAGATATCTGTGAGAACCCCCAATATGTCTTTCTTCTCGACCCCATGGGGATATGTCCGTTGGTCTAATCCCCAACTTAGAAGAAGACCCCCCCCCTCTGATAGTGTCCTTTCCCCCTTTGTTTTTTTAGGTTTTTTTTCCGAGCCTCCTCCCCTTTTTTCAACTAAATCATCCCCAAGCCCGTACTCCCCTAACCCTGAATTTATTTTCCCCAGGGGGCCAATGTCTTTTCCCAGTTTCCTTTCCTCATGATGATCCGGGACCTTCGCCAACTCCTCAGAAAAACCCATTCCCTCTTTCCACTCCCCTCCACTGTACTCCTCATTCTTTTGTGAAGTCTGCATATCTGAACTTCTCCCTGGGGTCCATACGCACCCCCCCGGGCACTCACCTTTTTTTGCAGGACAGTCCCGACGTCCTCCCCTCCTCCATGATGACGCTGCCCACAGATTAACCTCTGATTCCTCGTCACTGGCCCAGCAAGACCCTTTTTCCACTTTCTAAGGCACGGACCCACCGCCGCCACGCCTGTTCTTTAGCGTACCCATTTAGCTAACTCTGGCCCGATTTGATCCCTTCTCCCCCCCTTCATGGCAACCCACACCCCACGGCAGCCTTGCCCAACCTTCCTTCTCCCTTTACCCCAGACATAGGGCTCCACATATCCCCCCCGGTTCTACTTACCTCCTTTTTTTTTCCCTTCCTAACGCCGCCTGAGGGGAGTGTATGTTGGCGCTGATTTTTATGCTCCTGTTCTTCCCTGTTAATTTCTCTTTTTGCACCCCCCACTATATATCCATTAACGTTACGTTTTCTGTCCCGCAACAGACCGGTAAGTACCCATTTACGGTTTGGTGGCTGGTTTTTTTTTTTTTGGATTTTATGTTCCCAGTTTCCCCTATTTCTCCAATGGATCCTCCTGGGGCCTTCATGCGGGTTTGGCTTCAGACCCTTCTTCTCTTTTCGTGCAATCGTTCGAGAGTCTAAGTTTCGCGCGCGGTCAATGCTCTAGACATGGATTGTCGGAAGGCATAACTTTCATGCCAGTTCCCCTTTTCATTTACGGGCAAGAATTCCTTTTTATGCCTTCTCCTAATCTTTTCTAAACTTATGTATAGGGTATCACTGCCCTCCCGCTGCTATCTCTGCCAGTTGACGAAATAAAGCCTTGCCACCCACGGCTTACAAATTTTTATCCTTTTTTTCCCCTTCTTTTCTACTAATCAGCGGGGTGTTTTGTGATATATCCACCCCATTTAGGGGTCTCCCTGATTTCTTCTGGTTTCTTTCCTTTTATGGTAGACGCTACCTTTTCAGTGATCCTAGGCTTTTTTTCCCCCGTCCCTGCCCGAGGATCTTTTTCTGGATAAAATCACATGTCTTTTCCTTCCCTGAAAACAAGTGCTTCGCCTTTACACCCATTCAATTATGCCGACCCCATGAACTTCCCCATTGGACCGTCTTCGCGTTCTCCCGGTCCCTCGCCCGAAATTGCAATTTCCTAGAAAGTTTTTCCCAACTACTGGAGGTGCTGATCCCTCCCTCCCACGGTACATTGCCATTTGAGGTTCGCAACCCGTGTCGTCAATGATTTCACTTGTACGACCGACGTACAACAATCCCCAACATGTCCAAGCCTCAACCTTTTTATCCCGTCTGGCTTGACCGTCCCCGTCCGTTTACTTCCTATATATTTTTTCATAAACAAGCCACTTTCTGCTGTTTCATCACATTCCATCCTCGTGCATCGGTTTCCCCCTCAAGTTCCATTCGTTTTTCCGGCAAAGACCTTCGTTCCTTCCTCCAAATCTCTTCCTGATTTAGTTGTTGACCCCAGGATCTGGTCAATGATACCCTTCTTGTTGGGTCTGCGGAAGATTTTTTTCTTGTGACATGAAATATTCTTTCACATCGGACAGGTTCTCCCCCCCAATTTTGCTCTCAGACAGCTTTTTCTTCTCCCCCCCCCGTGTCTTCGAAGATGCCCCCTGGACCCCCCCTTTTTTTTTTTAGTTATTTATTATATCAGTGACTATTATTTGTTCACTCTGTTGAGTTCAGTTCATTCCATATGTTTATGATCACCCTTTTTCTGCCCCACACCGACCTGTTAGTGTTTTTGGTTTCTTGGGCCCCGTAGATTGAACAGGGCGGATAGTAACCGTCCCTCTAATTCCCTTTCCCCAACCCCTGAAATGTCAAACCTCCCTTAGTTTTGAACCTGTTAAATGTAGCTGTTTTTTTTTATCCGTTGTCTTTTTTTTTTCAGTACCCGGGTTCACGTTCCTAATGCTTTTTCCCCTGCCCCAGATATTGCTACTGTAATATTCTAAATTCTATTTATTCTGGTCTCCTCCTTCTTCTTCTAGTTTGCGCACCCCGGCGATGATTCTTCCTATGGTACGAGACTGAATCCAGAAGTTTTAGCCGAAGTCCATCTTTTTCTTTGTCTTCTTTACACCGTACCATATACCCGACAATTTTAATGTCTTCCTCACCCCCTTGAATGGTGGTTTGTCCTAATTCTTTTGTAGATGCGTCCCCCTGAGTACTTTATTTATCACCAATCTTTCTCACACTTTTTTCCGCCAGTTTTTTCAGCTTGTCCCGTATTTTCCGAGAACGAAATTTGATTCCCCACCCCTTGGTCTCATATTTATTGGTCTTCCCGGAGATTTTTTTTTGCCCTCAGTTCTGGTTTTCGTGTTTTCCCTTCCGTCGCAATCTACCAGAAATTAAAGGCTCCCGCGCACTACTTCACCGATGTCCTTCATTGTCCCCCAGTCTGGTCCTGGTCATTATTCTTGGCTGTTTGGACCCTAAAACCTAGACCTGTTATGTTGATTTGCACTGTTCCTTTCTGATTTGGATGTTTTTTTATTACTTTCTCCTTATCTCAAACATATGTTGATTACTTGTTTTCTTTTTCCCATTGCCTTCATGCTAACGAAACTTTCGGAAGATTTACATCCTTCTGCTTCGCTGAACCCCCCTTTTTTCCTAGCTTAGTCGGTACTGTTACCCACGTTCCAAATGTCCCAAAGTAGTATACCTTATTCTCCTTACTTTCCTTCTTCTGATGCAAATGGTATTGGGTGTCAATTGGCCTACCCGCACACTTCTGGCTTCTCCCTTGCACCAAGTCCTTTCTTTTTTCCAATTCGTCAACGTTTTCGTGCGGGCTCCCCCCTTTTCTCTGGGATTTCCGGCGATCCCTTAGTGTCTACCTTTTCTGCAATATTTTTCTCTAGCCAAGTCTCTAGGTGAAACACCCCTTCCCTGCTTGTCCTCCTGTGGACACAATTTTGCGAATTATAATAAGCCGGAATACAGACCCTTTGTCAGCTATTTCCCTGATGATGATATACACCCATTCGAGAAAGTGTTGTCTCTTCTCTTGACTGATCTTTAAGGCCACGGTGCAGTTCCCCTCTTTCCAAAGGAAGCCCTACCCCTATCTCCTTATTCTCGTTCGTTCACCCCCCCCCCCCTCGTTCACTGTTTCTGTCATTTCCTCACCAGCTAAGAACACCCCCCGACGCTTTCCAGCTTTCGTGCCTTTTAGACCCTCCTGCGTTGGGCTCACCCCAGTCACCCCCCCCATGAGAAGTGTGACTCCGGGATGATCAGCGTTAGACCATCAACTCGCCGCGAATCCGACCCCCCCTCCCAGCTTAGTCGTAGAAAGAGGATTTTTTGGATACCATTTCTGAACCCTTCTCTCCTTCTATCCCTTCTGCTGAAGTTGATATTCCGCCGATTTTTAAACCTACTCTCCGTGCCGAAGTGTTTGAACTTAAAAGTTGCACTCCTCCTCGCATCAACTTCGGTCCAGGATTCGATGAGTTTATTGTTCTCTACGATTGGTTTCATCCCAATCCCCCACTCGACGTTCCTTCGACCCTTTCCGTGTCGTACGGTTTTTCTGTTCCCTATGATTCCCCCTCTTGGGAGTTTTTCCCAGATCCGCAACGGAGAGGAGATTTTTCCGTTATGATTCTTTCTTTCACAGCCCTTCCGGATAGATTCTCCGTGTTGATGTATCCAATACCTACCATCCTCTCTGCCTCGACTCTTTTGAGTCTTTTGACCGAGGGTCTTCTATCTAGCCCCTGTCTTCGCTGGGGTTAATGTTTAGATTTCCACGTCCTTCCCCCCCCATGGGTCAAGAGTGCCCCTGCTAAGGCTGCATGGTTTTTTTTTTTTGGGCCTTTCCCCTCGTCTGTGAACTCTCGTTTTGTTGGAGGTTACGATTTGTCCCTGGAGATCTCCTTTTTATCTTTTAATGATTCTTCCGTTTCCTTTCAAGCAAATCAGGGCTTTTTTGCAGAAGACCTTTTTATCTGAAATTGTGCGTTATGCAAGTGCTTCCCCCGGGATCATATGGTATTCCGTCTTTCTTTTCCTCCCTTTCCCCCCCAACTTCTGAGTTCCTTTTTTCAGGAAGGGTTTTTGCTGACGGCCCTTGTATGCTCGTCCTCCCAATTCTTTCCGTTTAGACCAATTCTGATGCAATGCGACCCCCCTCCCAGTAAAGAAAATGTGTCACTTTTTACTTCCTTCTCCTCTTGCACCCCCCCGAACCGCATTTGTGCTACCCCCTGCCTCCCCAAGATCGTGTGCCCCATTTGACACCCAAATATAAGTCCGAGGCCCTGCTTGCCCCCAATGTTATACTGAATTTGAACAATTGGATGTAACTTTTAAAACGCCCTTCTACTCAGATAGCCCAATTGTGTTCTGAGTGCTACATTCTGAAGTTCCCACCTTTTGGAATTGAATCCCCCACTTTGTTGTCCCCTCTACAGAGGACACACTGTGGTCAACTTCTATCTTTAGTAATGCACACCCCTACCCTAGTAAACACCTAGGCCGCTGGACCCAGTTTGCCAAGTCAGGCAAGAACCCCTTCCCTTCGCTGGGTATTCCATCCCCTCCAAAATCCGATGCTTACCAGACTTGGACTCCTCATTTTTTTTTGCTTATCGTTACTAGGTCTGGCCACTTCTCTTTTCCCTCTTTTCTTGAGCGGGATGTGCAACTCAACCGTAAATTGAGGGTCACATATTTTCGATCCTTCTCATGTCCCTTTTTTGTGCGATGTTCCCAATGAGATTCTAGATTTCCCTCATTCACTCTCAACTGATTCGAAAACTTTTGAGAAATCTTTGCTGTCCCCTTAAATACTCGCCACTGCTTCTCACCAAGATGACTCTTTGCCAATCCCCCCACAATCGGTTCTTTTATGATCTATTTATGGGAGGTGGCTTTGGACCTCCCCTCGTCCAAGCCCCCTCTAGCTGCTGATGTTTCGGAGCCAAATTGGTTTCCTCCGACCTTCCTCCTTCGCCTTTGATTCGTCACTCCATCCTCCCCGTGTTTATAGACTCACCCCTACTTTATTTTGTAAGAACCGTTTCGCCCATGCATTTTTTAACTGTGCATGTATCCTTGTCAGCCGAAAATAATATCAATAAACAAACCGCCATCGGTAACCTCCCACTCCTAGTAATTGTTTTTTTTGTGCCGTCCTACCTCGGGGAAATCTCTCCCGTCCCCCCCTCTTTTCCCCCTCAGTTCCTACCAAGGGCCCCACGGAGCCAACTTCTCCGCATCCCATCTCACGATCCGTTCCCTTTTACTTAATTTTTTAGCACTTGGTCTTAGACAGTTCCAGACCAAAAAAAAAGGTTCCCCCTGGTTGCTCCTTCCTTCACCGTGACTTAATTCACAATCGTTACGAGTTCTTCCCATTTCTTTTTCGGGGGTTCTTTCGAGGTGAAACCCCAAGAGATGTCTTTTCCCACCCCCCCCTCTTCTCCCCCTACGAGAGGACCCCCCTCTCCCACGACCTGTCTCTTTTTGTATTCTCAGTCATTCTTCTCAGAGCACTTGCAGTGTCTTTTGCACTGACGATGTTGGCGCTGTTGGAGGTCCTTTCCTTTTGCGTTCCATGGCTATTTCTCTCTACTCTCCTCCCCGTCACCGAACTCTCAAACCGTGCTCCCGGTTAACCCTTGTAAGTGAAAATTGTGATTTGTGGCTTTTCTGTCTGGTCCGTCCCCTCCATATCCCCTCCCCTTGTCCTCAACTGGAACAATGCATTGGGGGTGAGGTATCCTCAGAGTTTTTTCAAAAAGCTTTCTTTGTGTAATTTCTCGTTTAGTTTGACGTTCTCGTCCCTTTTTCCGTTACGAGAACGTGGTTTTTGGAGGATGATTCCTTTCACCGACGCATCCATTTTTTTCCAGTTGCCCGTAATTAATGCTTGTCCAAGTAGCCGATCCTGCGGGCTTCTGTCCCCCTCTTTTCCCTCTATTATCACCGCGATTGTTCCCTTATCTCCTTCCCCTTGAATCTTCTCTAGAAATTTCACCTTCTTCCACATGTTTTTTTTCTCTCTCTTTACGCAGTTGTTGTGGTTCGATCAAAAATGGTACTGTCAGGTGGTGGGCTTCCTTCTTTCCTTTCTATGCGCTTCCGTTGTATAGATGCGCTTCTTACACCTGGTTACCCCCTTGCCCTCGCCGTCTTCAGTCTCCCCTTACTCTTTTTCCTATTTTTTCCAATGTCTGATTCGCCCTGAAGTCATTTTACTTTATGACCTTCTTCCTCCACGTCTCGGACCTTTTTCATGGTACCCGAGTCGACTACGACCTTCCTTAACGGCCACGAGAGATAACTCTTTCCCCCCTCCCTTAGTCTATTGCTCAAGAACCCCACCCAGACATAAATCTTCACCGTGAGGTCCCGGGAGGACAATTTGTCACTTTGTCCCTAAAAAATCCAGCCACTCCATCCCCCCTGGTTTATTACATTTTGACTTTTTTTTTTGGTTTTCATTCACTTCAAGTGAATTCCCTTCTATTCATATTCGCTCCATCCCCTTCCGAACTTTAAACCTTTTCTACTGGCCAATCAGTACACAACCGGCTTTTTCGTCCTCGACAACCTCTTACTAATAAAAAGATCGTCCTGAGTCTATGTTTTATTCCCTATGATTTTTTTTAAAGGGTTCCGATTTGTTTCGAGTCCCCTCATTGTGTGCGTTGTATACTCTGTTCATCTTCTAGAGGAGATCCCAGCTTCACTCGTAACTTTTGCCCCTGGACGAGAATGCTGTGGTGGTCTGTTTCTTTTCTCGAAGAATCCTTTCCCTTTTTCCCATAGCAGGCTCGCGCTGAATGTGATGCGCCAGGCCTTTGCCACAAGCCTGTTCTTTGTTGGGTGCCCTCCTGCCCCAGTGTTGCTTGATAGTAAGTTTATCCTTTCCCTTCCCCGCTTACAGTCGTTAACAGGTAGTTTACGGTTACCTGGGATGGCTTTGGGTTTTCTGGATCATTTTTCTAGGTACCCCATACACCCGCTTACCATTGGTTCTTCCCTTTACAAATAGGCCCCTAAATTCTCTCCTCCCCTCTGATTATGGATTTTGCGATCCGAGCTTCTTCTTGACTTTGCGCTGAACACCCCATCTTTCCCAACACGACTTAGATTGGTCTTTGATAAACTCCCCCCCATCTCCCCTCCCTTTTTTTATGCCTAGATAAAGAAACACAGAGGTTTTCACCATATATCCCGTTCGTTTCTCTTTCTCTATTTCCTTAATTTCTTGCCTCCTTAACATAAATTTCTTCCCCCATTTCCTGCCTCGTTTTCCCCCCCTTGATTCCGAGAAAGCGCAATTGTAAAGCACCATGGGTATCAGTTATTGTCTTTATTGCTAAAGATGACCCGACGCCCCCCTCCCCTCAGAATGGAAATTGATCCCCCGCCTCGTAACGTTTCGGAGGCTTCCTTTCCATTTTGGCCTTTTTTTTTTTCTGGCTTGGGGGTACTTGTACCTTCCACCTGACTGTATGTGACTGCATTGGTCATTTCTTTCTAGGCTCGTTTTTCGCTATTCAATTTTCCTATCTATCTTTTTTCCTCGAAACCTTTGTTGAGAAGTGTCTTTCCCCCTTTTTCCCTATGACGAAAAGGTTCCTCTGTAAAGATCTCTGAGTTCCGTGCACACACCTAATGAGGACGGCCTGTCACCCTGTCCCCACCCCTTCCCCGTATACATATGGATAAGGTTTATTTTCTTCTCTTGGCCCCATTTTTTCTTCTTTTGGTTTGTTTTTTTTTTGGTGTTTTTTGTTGTTTTTTTTTTGGGTGTCAATTGGCTACCCCCCCTTTTTTACTTATCCCTTTCATTTTCGACCACTTTCCCCTTTTGCTTCTTTGCGCCCTCCTTCTTTCGTGCATGCTCTCCTGTATCGTAAGGATAAGATCCGTATTGTATAAACTCTGTTCCGCTTTACATCTTTTGAAGGGCCTCCCCCCCCCTCTTCTTAGAGTCCAAAAAGGACTGCTTCCTCCTTTACCTCCATTTCCTGGCAATTCATCGACTTACGCCTTGCATCTTGCATGCATTCGATATACACCAATGTTCTACTCTATGTTGATTTTTCGACAAGCCCTGAGGTTTTTGAATTGAAACGGTCCCCTCGCCTAATTCCGACTATCAAAAAATAGTTACCCCTCTTTTCTCTTCTTCTGTTCAATCCCACAAACCTGAACGTTCTTCAAGTGCCTCAAAGCATCCCTTTTTCACGCCGGTCTTGCCACCTCTTTCCTTTCCCCCATCGTGACCGGCACCCACAAGCTCCGGACGCCGGTTCTTCCTCAAAGTGTTTACCTCGCCCCAATTCCGACCCTCCTTCCCTCCTTCACCTCAACTTGTCGCATTGAAGAAGCGATGGGTTTGGAGGTTGGAACCCATTCCCTCCCCATATAATCTATCTAAAATCACCCCCTCACGATGACACGCCCCTCCTCAAGTGGATTTTTTTCATTCCCCCCCCCCCTCCCCGTTCTCACTTGTTCTCGACATTCAAAAAGGACTAGAAGCTTTCGTTAGATTTATCAGTTGATTTCCTTCTCTCTTTTCTCTTCAGGAGACCATTTTAGCACCTCCTTTCGTAGATTGACTTTTTTATTCTTCCGTGCTGAACCGATGTGTTTTGTATGCAAACGCTTCGGCCCCTTCTCGTTTTGGCAGTTCATCGTTTTAGGTTCCCTTTTACATAAAGGGATGATTGATGAGCGGTGCTGAATGGTCTAAACTTCGCCTCTGTAGTCGATTTCTCGTTTCTGATGTTGCCCCCCCGGGGGGTGTAGCCCTTGCTGGTTCCTCCCCCTTCTCCTTCTCTTTTGCGCTTTCCAAATACAGATGGTAGAGAGGTGTTCCAAGGCTTGCATACCGGTTGCATGGTCTCTCTTCTGCCCCATACACGAGGTTTTCGGTGACTCCTTTGCCATTGAGTCTCCGGTATTTTTCCTTTCCCTTCTTTCTTTATTTTGACTGGGCGGACCTGCATCAAGTCAACCTCAGTCGTTTTTTGAAATAGCTCCTCCCCTTTGAACTTTTTTCTATCAGTGCGAGCCTTCTATGACAGTCTTCTCTTTTCTTTCCGTGATCTATAATATAAGTACCCGGATGGAGGTCCATTCTTCTGTCACTGCCGGCCTGTCTTCTCTAGCTCTTGCTTGAAATTCTTTGCCCCCTCCGTAGGTTTCCGACATTCAAGATTCTGTATTCTCCCCCTTCCTCACATGCTCCCCCTCCCAGACGGGGGCGACTTTGTATAAAACGACCCCTTTACTTGGTTAACATCCTTCCCTCAAGTCTCGATTCCCACTTCACAAAAAAACCCCACTGTTCCTCCTCCTTCCCCCTTCTTCCATCTTTTTATACGGAGGCATTGGCTTTCCACATTGGGAACGCCTGTCTACTCCTCTCGACCCTGGGGCCGCTCCCTCAGAGAGCTGTACATTCTTAAAAATATGGTGCAGTACTTCCCCCCTGTGGCCCTCCCCTCAGGGAATACATAGGTGCCCTAGTATCTAGTACACACAATCTCCAGAAGTTTTTTCAAGTTTTCCGGTGGACTTTCCCAAGCGGCATAAAAACCTTTAATCTTTTTTATTGTCCCCATTTAAAGAAGACAAGGATGCACCCCTCCTGGACTGTTTCATTCAGAAATCGTTTCCTCGGCTTTCCTCATTCATTCTTATGCGGTCGATTTTTACTTTTTTATTTTCAAACACCCCCTCGCAGTCTGGCAAAAAGTCATAAATAACCCCCTACACAATAAATATTTCCCCGTATCGTAAAAGATAGCTTGAAAACCCTGCCTGGAACGTCTTCAAAAGACTGCGTTAATTTGCTCCTTTTCATTTTCCTCTGGAACCAAAATACTCACGGCCATTTTTCGCCCCTTCTATCTTACCCCCGTCGGTTCTTTATATATCATCCTGCTATGGTATTTTTCTTCTCCCCTCGAAAGTTTACAAATATTTGAGAGGGGTCGGCAGTCTTTTAAATTATTTGTTGGCTTCTCTTGTCCGAGTTCGCTTTTCGCAACTCCCTCCTCCCCACGGCTCGTTTATTTGCACATTTATATGACCTAAATGCCGTTTGAGCACACGTTTGCAGTGTAAAGAGTATGTTTCTGTAATTCGAAAAACATAGGATCCAACAAACCCCGTCTTCCCAAACTTCACCCCTCCCCGTACGTGTCAGGGGCGGTTTTTTGAAGTGACGGAATAAGTCTAACTAAGATCTTTACCGATTTGTCCCCCTTGGGCACCGACACCAGGCAAAACATGTGTGAGGCTTTTCCGAATCCCCAATGATTTGCCCCTACTAATCTCCCCTGGCTCTGACTCCAGAAACAACCAACAGTCATGGTACCTTCCCTCCTCCCCCCCCTCGTTCGACGAAACGCGTTACAGTAGCGTTAAATTACTCCCTTTGTCCTATACATTTTATATTTTAACCCAACCATTTCCCGGACTTTTCCCTCCCCACACGCTTCTCAGGACATCATAGCTTTCCCAATATCCACTCAGGATATCTCGTGTCAACGATGTCCGACTCCTTTGCAGGTAGGTGGACGTCCGATTGTTTGTTTTTTACTTTCTGTTCCTTTCCCCCTCTTTCTCTTACATTGCATGTATGCCCCGAAATAGATTCACCACGTACCCGTTGACCCGGTCTCTGCAAGTACCCGTATCATTTAATTTTGGGGATTGTTGGATCGTCTGGTCCCTTGCTCCAATTGTGACCATATTGGCCTCAAATTGATCACCTCTCAACCTCCTGCTTTGGTTTCTTTTCATCACCTCCTTTTAGCTTCTTTCTCTTTCTCGTGCATTTTCTGTTCCTTTCTTCTTCTGAATCTCTTTTCTCTCCTTTAATTGACTTTTGGACGAAGTGAGGTCAATATAACACTTTGCTGGTTGAAGGCAAAGCCTCTCCATTTTTCGAAACGGTTTCAATCTTCTCTTACCCACTGAGCAGACTCTTTCTGTAAAAGATGGACCTTTTTATCCGTTCCCTCGCTCTTCTTTTACCTCCAGGAAAGGACAAAGCCGCATACTAGAAAAGGACCTGAGCCCACGGCTTACCAATGGTTTTATCTCTTTCTTCTTTTTTTCTTAGAGCTCGGTTTTTTTGGCTCCTGATTTCCTTTCTATTCTTCGGGCTTTACCGTCCTCCTTTCAAGTGCTGAGGATTTCCAATTTGGACCGAGTCTCCTGATCATGGCCCAGGCGCAATGAATTCTTTCTTACTGTCCATTCTGTGTCCTCAATTTCTGCTTTTCCGACCCTTCCCCCCCTTAGAGAAAGGCAATTTCCGGGATCCCCCCGTCCCCCCTTGAATACGAACCTAGTACCCCTGAACGAGATCGAAAGCTTTGACTACGTCTGATCAGTTTTCGAGGATTTGCCCCAGGTTTGAGTGATCCAATTGGAGCAAATATGGTCTGTGTTCCGGGACCATCCTCTTCCCCCCCCCTTTTCCCCAATTTGGTACAAAGAACCCAAACGTTTCTCGTGCTCTGTGAGTGTGCTTCCGTTTTTCTTTGGTTTTGGACTTCTCTTTCTCTTGCATACATATCCCTGAATGGCATCTCTCCACATTCAATCCTCCCTGGCCCCACATCTGATCCAACCTAAAACACCCTTCCTGAGTATAATCTTTACTTCCTTCCCCTTCTTGCCCGAAACCACCCCCCCCACCCCCCCCCCCCCAACACCCCCCCACCAACAACACCCCCCCCCCCCCCCCCCCCCCCCACCACTCTGCTTTTTTTCCCGTATCCCTCTTTGTTGGGGGCTTTTCCGACTTTTTTTTTTTTCCCCCCTTCCCTTCTATACTTTATTACAAGGAACAAGCGTCTTCCAATATGTCTGACGATACTCGCTCTTTTCTTCGCGGTGTTCCGTCCGAAAACCTGTGTTTATGTTCCTTTACCGAAGTGTCAGTTTGTTCTCACTCTTTTCCCCCGTTTCGTCCCTCGCTGATATGGGAGAGACGGGTTTCCACAAGTGCTTTCTTTTGCTGGCCCGTCTTCACAATCGTGGCGGGCTTCTTTCCTTTAGTAAGTAACCCCCCCTACTGACCCTTCTTTCCCCTTTTCTTTTGGTACATGGTATGGCAGCAGATTATTTTTGGTACTCCCCCCAGTATTCTTTCCCAATGACCCTGTCACAACCCAAATTAGTTAAGTAATAATTCCATTGCAAGAATTTTTTCCTTTCCTTATTGTGTTCCCAAGGACGAGTTCGCAGGGTACCGAGCCTTCCAACTAAACCAGAAGTTTTTTTTACGCAAAGCTCTAGATTGTGTCTTTCTCTTTTGGAGAGAAACCAATACTACTCCCCCCCCCTTATTGATAGAAACCCGATTTTGGTTCTGTCCACATAGCTCTGGTTTACCTTCTCGGCTTTCTTTATTTCTTTCCCAGCTAAAATCCCCCCATTTTCATCATTCCTTTTTTCCTTTCAGTGATTTTCATAGAGAAGACCCCTTTCTCCCAACCTTTCCATATTTCTTGGAGTCTATTCTTTATTACTATTTTGCCCTCTCCACTGGTTAGATGACCCTTCCCCCCCCAAAGAATGGAAGGGATTTCCTCCTGCCGGCACGTATTCCTGAGCATGCTTTAAGTCTGGCATTGGCATCGTCTTTTTATACCAACCCCCCCGGTCAAGGTATTTCTCCCTTTGCACGTAGGAACTGAAGGTGTTTTTTGACTCTTTTTTCATACCTAAACACCTTTGGAGTCCTTCTGTATCTTCCACCCTTTGTACTTTTCATTTCTCCCCTTCCACTGTTCTAAGATGTAAAGCTTTCCTTCTTCTTATCTCCACACATTTGTTAGATTCGGCGTTCTCCCCCCCCCCACGTCCCTCACCATTTTCACCAAAAGCTCAGGAGAAAATTGAGTCGTCTTCTTTTTGATTACCTAGTGGTTCATTTGCACAACTCTGTAGGCTTTTGACCCCCCCTTAATTCTCCCCCCCCTTCCCCCTTCGTCGTTCCATTCAAATTGCCTCCTTTTTAGCGTAAGTCCGGAATAGTATTGTCACATGCTTTCGCTTTCATCCTTTGGCAGTTTTCCTTGAGCATTTTTGGAGCCCAGACCACTAGACTTATTGCATAATCCTTTGTCCCAAAAGAATTTGCTCCTTCTACCCAGAGAGGGAATAATCTTTTCCCCCCTTTCCCATGCAGCATATAAACACTACGTCTTTTGACTTTTTCCCTCTGCGGTTTGCTTTTTTTGCACTTTTCTGACAAGTCAGATTTACCAATTCCTACTACCCCCCCCTAGTCCTATACTCCTTTTGTCACCTCCCCCCACCCCCTCTTTCAAAGTAGTTATGGTTCGTTCCAAAAGCTATAACCCATTCCCCTCCCCTTTTATGCAACTCTCCTTTTATTTGAACAAGTGGGAGCTCCCTTTACACCAAAGCTAAGAAGAAGGGGCTGTCTCCATTTTTTTATACACTCTTCCATACACGTCCAGATCTGTCGCATTTCCGACTCGGAGGGAGATGTGTCTATTTTTCCTTACATCTCCTTCACCCTAAATCTATTTCTTCTGAAATGATACTCTCCCATGCCCCTTTCAACTCTCCTCGCCTTGCTCGCCACAACCCACATCGCACTGCGATCACCACCCGTATGACGGAAGCTTTTCGTTCGAACTTTCTCTCGAGTTTTAATAACTCTCTTTTCTCCCTTCCGTTTTCTGTTTTTTCTAGTAACAAGATCCCCCCCTCTCTGAAGTTCTGAAGTAAGCTGTTTGGAGACCTGGTTTGATTCCCCCGATTTCCCAGTGAATTCAACGATTCCTTCACACGGCGAGGATTTTTTCCTAGGTCCCCCTCCTTGAGCGTGTCTTCATTTTCAGCAGGAACCCTTCCTTTCTCCTTCTTTAGAGGCTTGATGATTTTTACACCAACTCCATTGATCCCAGGCGACAGAGGCTTGATCTTTTTCTTTGATGCTTTCGTTATTTTTTTTTCGGGGTATCCCCCTTTGGTTTCTCAGAACGGAGTAGGTCTTTTGGTTGTTGCGTCAAAAGCAAGGCCCCGATGTGCAAGAAGCTTACCCGTTTAGTGGAGCTTCTTCAACTCCCTGACCTTTTCAACTCTTGAGTGGGGGTGAACGTCTCTGACCCCGCGGAGTTATTTTTTTTTTAGTTCCCTGGTTCCTTAGATTGTCTTTTTTTTTGCCCCCCCCTTCAATTAATCTTACACTCTTCTCTGTCAATTGGTGTTCCCATTCGATTCCCCCTCAAGTGATGTAAGGGTATATAGGACCGTATCCTAATAATATAAGTACAAAATATTTCGGTAAATTTTAGACGACGGTCTGTTTTTCTGACTTTCCTCTCGTCCGATATGAGTTTTCCCCAAAGTGCTTTCCCTTTCAGGTCCTTCCCATACTGATAGACTTTCCCCCCCACCAGGTCGACAATGTGCTTCCCCCGCCCTCATGCTTGTTTTCTTCCTTGTTAAAAAGCCATTGACTTTGTTTTTCTACCTTCTCTTTTTTTTTACATACCCAGAAGTTGACCTCCATGAAACCCCCCCCCCACCAAATGCCCTTTTCAGTTATACACCCTGGTTTCTTCCTATTTGGTGAACATTTTTTTGATTTTACCTGGTTTTACCGCCGTCGCTACTGCAATTATCTGTCCCCCATGTGTGGCAGCGAAAGAACGCTCTGTACATTCACACTCTTTAGATTCCAGTACCACTGGTGGTTCCTAAAGAGCACACTAGTTTCCCCTTCTCTCTTTTTCTTTTTACGGACACAATTATCAAATCAACCTTCCCCCTCGATCCGTCGCATTAACCTACCACGGTCCCTCGTTTTTCGTGCCTCCCCTCCCTCAATGCCAATGACCAAGAAGTGGAACGTCCCAAGCGCGAATGAATATCTGTGCGGCTTTGTCATACTCTTTTGATGCGTCCGGTTGCAAGAAACCATCCGTTCCCCCGAGGGCAACCAAACCTCCCCCCTTTTTTTTTTCCCCCCTACCACTTTCGGCTTTTAAAATGGTCTTTCTCGGAAAATCCCATTTTTAACGCTTCACGCTGCTCCCAAATTGTGACCTCTTTAATTCAATCAATATCACTCCCCTCTAGGACTCACCTAGTTTCCACCCCGATGTGCAGACCAACGGTTCTTTCTAGCAGAAGTAACCTGTTGGGTGGTACCCGTTTGTCTTCCAGAGAAAGACAAATCTAGGGTTTGTCTGCTTCGTCAACTTGTTTTTTCGACGCATTGCTAGTCAAAATAAATAATCCCCCTTTCCCCGGTATTATAGAATTCTGACTACTTTATTTTTTTCCTTGACAGTTGAGCCCCTTTTCTCTGCAGGGAAGAGAATGAGGTTACTGAAGTTTTCCCTTCGTTCCCATTCCTTCTCCGACAACGCCCCCCCCATCCATTAAATTACCAACCCCGACTGCGTTGTTTTGACTTTGTGATTTTACTAATCAGGCGAAATAATATGCCACCGTGTAACACGTGTCCCACAGGCACTCAAAGGATGTGCCCCTGACCCCTTCCTGCGAATCCATCTATCTGAGCGTTATCCTGCACCAACTCTTACCGCCCACCACAGCATTTCATGTTCTCTGAACTTGACCCTAACCCACCGTTTGTCCATTTTCCTACCGAAGACACAGGCTCCAACTCGTACTTCTCATGTATCCATATTTGGAGCAAACGCATTGGGCCGAGGTCAAGTTCGCATGTCATGTTGCCACCCAAAATCCTTCGCCGCCACACCATTTTTCCCTGCCTATCTATGGAATACACCCCCTCTTCCACCATCCTGAAGAGCTGGTGATATACCAGAAATTCTGCCCCACTCCGCAGTCATTTGCGTTTTGTTTATTTTTGTTTTCGTATATAATGAGTCCCACGGGATATGATTGCCCTCTCCTAGACCTTAAGTCCCCACCCCCCTTTTACGGTCAAACAGCAGATCCCCCCTTTCATAAAAATTGTAGGATTGGCATTTTTTTTCCCTTGACTTTTGTTCTTCCGTGTTCCAAATCTTTTTCCACTTGCTCCTCCCACTTTCAATCTTTTTCTGGGGTTCGTGAGGATCTCCCCTTCGTTTCTCAACTTTTCTTATAGTTTCCGTCTCGGTCCTTATCGCCTGAGTCGATGCGCCGTTTCCCTGTCCGTATTTTTTTTGGTGTGACAGAATAACTTGGGACGTTGTTTGCAGTCGCAGACATTTTTTTCCCCGTCCGACAATCCAATTCACTGCCTTTTATTCCATGACTCATCTTTTCCGGGCTAGTACCGAGGGAAAAATCCCCTGCCCAGATAGATGATATATCTCCCTTCACTTCCACGGACGCCTCCTTAGAAAGGATAGGGCTCCCAATTTGGTT
>Ga0179591_1267161_pt1 | contig 22093 bp, 26 predicted proteins | sample CZOMad2_1_08_16f_FD_182891 | JGI IMG/M metagenome (GOLD analysis project Ga0179591, IMG submission 182891) | Vadose zone soil fungal communities from Angelo Coast Range Reserve, California, USA - CZOMad2_1_08_16fungal (PacBio error correction) | ecosystem: Environmental > Terrestrial > Soil >... | reverse complement strand
CGCGTTTTTGGCCTGCGTTTCATTGTCGTGCGCAGACTTTTCCGCGTTATGTAATTACGATGTAATTTTGGTGTTGGATCGTGTTTTACTGGTCAGGAAAGGTACGGCTATTTTTTTTCCCATCCTCTCCCCCCCCGTTTTGCTGGGATATATGGAGACAGGATCTGCGGGCCCCGTTTCAAGTCGAGGATTGGCGGGTTGTGGCCCCTTTCCTCTTTTCTTCCTTCTTTGTTAGTCTTTTTGGAGATGTGACTCCGTGACCAATATATGTATTGTGCTATGAGGTGTCTGTGTTTATTTTCCCCCCCAACAACGCTTTTCCGCGGTCTTTTCACTTTTTTGCTTCTAGAGGGGATTGACACAGGCTGGATCGCTGTGCGCGTGATGAGGAGCTATAATGTCCTTTTTCTTTTCCCCTGCGGCTTTTGCTTGCTGTGTTTTTGGCGCAAGTTTGTACTGTGCTATGAGTCCCTAAATGCCCCTGGTGCTACCCGTTACCGCAGTCACGGTTCGTCATGCGTTTTTATCGAGAGTGCCAGTGTTTGTTTTTTTGTTTTTTTTGTATGTTCACAGTGTTCGCGGGGGGAAATGGGTTGTCTTTTTGCTCTGTGATGCTTTCGTGAGAATTCGTGAGGGCTTCACCGAGACAACTTTTTTCCCCCTCAGGATTTTCACTCCCTTTGCTCCCCCCGAAGTTTTGGGTTTCCTAGCGGCCACTGTTTTTTATTTCCCATTTTATGTTTGTATCAGGGGCTACCCCCCCTTGACCTTGTCACCTTCCCGGTCCCCTCCTCCATTGTTTCCCCCCTTTTTTAATCATTGTTTTCTTTGTGCCCTCCCCAAATAATCCAAGTTTTCGTCGAATTCCGGCTCCTCCGTCTCCCCCTCCCCCCCACGGACACCCTTTGCTTTTCTTTTTTTTGTATCTAGATACGGGAGGGTACGTTGTGTTCTTTGCGGAGAATCGAAGCGCGTTCTTAATTGTCTACCTCCGGGACTCTTTCGGTTTTTGCATTTTTAGTCCTTGTAATTCGAGTTCCAAAGTGTGCTGATGCACCCCTTCAGTACGGTGGGGCGAATCGCTGGACGTCTCCGTTGGTGGCTTTTTTCTGTAAGACGCAGGGTTTTTTATGTCGGAAATCTTGTCGGCAGGTGCGGACCGTGGTATGATTTTTTTTCTCTCTGCCTCTTCTGCCGCTGGTGTTCTCTGCTAGTACGGTTTGGGTGGCTTGAACGTCCTCTAACCTTTCCGGTGTGCCGCTTCTTCTTGTGAATGCTTTCTCCCCTTTTTTTCGCCGAGGTGGAGCGGGACCGGATGCATCGCGGTGTTCGATTCTTTTTCTTTTGGCTCCCCCGATCACCCTTTTGTTTTTTCGGTGAGTTGGCGAAGTTTATTCTCCTTTGCGATTATCCGGATTTCTCAGGAGTACATCCCGCGCGACCCTTTGTAGTCACTCGTCTTTTTTAACCCCCCCTTTTTGTTGTTTCACCACTCTGAGTGGAGAGGCAGATGCCTTGTTTGGCCCGTCGAAGCGGTATGAGTAACTGGGATTTTTTGGAGTCGAGGTGTCGACTTTTCCTCTTTGGCCTGAGGTTGTGGGCTGCGGCGCAGATGAGCCTCGGTTGGACAAAGTCTCCCATGGGTTAAATGGCGGAGTTTTCTCCTTCCTGTTGCCTTTTGGTAATTCTCCCCTGCGCCTCCAGCCTCCTTCGTTTTGATCGTTTTTTTGATCGTGTTCGCGTGATGATACATACCCTTGTTGGTAGGGCGGTTTGTCATCGCGATTAGCTCCCTTGCTGATCCGTTTTCTGTGGGGCCGTGTCGAGGTATTCGGCGGGGCGATAGTCGGCCTCTATTTCCCCCCGTTTCCCCATCTCTTTTGATGGGCGGTTTTGCCGGCAAAGTCGATATGAGGAGATGATTTCATCGTCTTCCGGTCCGATTTTTCCTTGGCTTGATTAGTGGCAGAGTTTAACCCTTTCGTGTCGACCGATGTAATGTTCGTTGCCTAGGGGATCCGCGGTGGACCTCTCCATGTCCCCCGCTTTCCCGTTTTGTCCCGAAGAAGGGATTAGCCTTTAAGTTCTGGTGGTCTCGCGGTGCGGATCAAGCATATTTTCTACCGTTTTTTTTCTCATGCTCACCACTGCCAGCCCCTCAACACAAGGCTGACCCCGCTCGTTTTTTTCCCAATTCCTATAGACAACAATGAGGAAAGCCTTTCCATTTCCCCTCTTTCCCCCTCGTTCTGTTCAAATTCTGGATGGCCCGAGCATCCGTGACCATCCTCCCTCCTCTTTCACCAAACTCCCAACTAAACGCGAGCCGAGTCCTCTTCCCCTGCCACATTTCTAAGCCAATTTTTTTACATAGTTGAAGGGTAAAGCAACCCCAGGTCAGACCTGCATCGGTTCCCAGTTGGTGCACAGCCTCACAGTTCACAGCGGCAAAGCTCCGCTCACGTCCTACGGCCCCCACACCGTGAAAGAATAACTCATCTGACCCCCTCCCCACGCGCCCAACAAGACTAACGCAACAACCGTTGAAATTTCTCAGAACCCGCGAAACGTCATTAGTACTTTCGTAGTAGCTGTCTTAACTCCAACCTTCCCCACGTACATGTACAGCCTGTAGAAAACTCTTTTGTAAAAATCCGGTCTCCCTAGCCCTCCCCCCATCTCAAAAACCCCTCCGGCCACGTGGTCCTTTTCCAGACGGAGAACTAGCTTATCCCCCCCCGGTTCCCCCCCCCCTCCTTCCCTACTTTCGCCATAAACAACACTTGCGATCTCACTACACCCTCAATTGTTCAAATACTTCGCCATTTTTTTGACACATAATCTTTTCAACCACAAGTGCTAGTCGCGTCGTACTCGCTAAACTCCTTAACTTTGCCGAAAGCTATTAATCCCCAAAACCCTTTGCCACCTTCCTTCCGCCCCTTTCTGGATTTGCAACGAAAAGGAGCCTCCCTTGCGATTGACAAGATGTGCACAATAACACTCTCGCGCCCCTACTCTTTTTCCCCTCCCCCGACGCCCCGATTCAACACCTTTCCATGTTTGATAGCGTTCCGCCGGAACCGAGATCGCGCGCCAGGGCTATAGCGACTAGGTGCCAAAAGTCTACACCTTCTTCTTTTCTTCCTCCTTTTCGATCACACCTCAAACACTTCTTTAGGATGACCAAGACAACTTGCGCTGCCACATCGTTCATTGTCCCCTGTCCCTTGCCCCCCCTACTTTCTCTCCGGAAGCCGATTCTCACAACCGCACTAGAAGACAAAAGACGGCTTCCTCGGGAGTTCTCTAACCCTTTTTCCTGCCCCTTTCAGTGCGATTTCCCTCGATAACCTCGTTCCGCCGTTTTCCAGCCGTATCATGCGACAAACTTTCTTTCCTAACTTTTTTCTTTTGTTCTTCTTCGCAATGTTTACTTTTTCTACCTGACCTAGCTCCGGGATTAGCTTGGCGGCTATGGCCCCCCCCCCCCCCTTTTAGCCCCTTGGGGTCTTGGTGCAAGCTTCTTTCGGCCTTGCCTTTAGAGGGGGCCCTTTACAAAGTCAAACCCCCTTTTCCCCCCCCCGGTCCTTCCGCGCTGACCCCCCCAAAGACAACAATGCAGACCCCCATTTCCGTGCGAACGCAGTTCAATTGCCTAGGCCTTCCGCGCGCCTCCCCGATCATTTTACGACATGCCGCATCGCACACCACGAGTCACGAACCGTCTCAGTTTCCCCCCTCTAACACTGCGTTTCCCCCTTCCGTCAAGAAAAACACCCACCCATGCAGCCCTCCTTCTCCGAGTCAAAAAAAGAGGACCGAGTAACTTTATGACGAGGTCCGAGTTCTACTGGAATTTAGAGAACGCTGCAGTTTAGTACCTGCGTTCCCCCACACGCGAAGACCCCCGCCCCAGCACTTCAACGCTAGTTGATGCTAAGAGAGCGATTTCCCCCGCTTCCCGCTCACCCCTCGCCATTCCGTGTTTTTGAATCCCACCTCTCCTCCCCTACATGGCCCCCCTGGCGTCCCCCGCGTTTTTTTTCCTACCTGACCACAGCCAGCCCCCGCGACAGATCCCTGTTTCCCGACTTACTCCTGCCGCAAACACCTTGTCCCCTCCCCTGCCCTGCTTCCCAAGCCACTCGATCCGAGCCAGCAATACCCCCCCCGAAACCCCTCCCCTGCCTTTTCTCGGCGGTTTATCCACGTTCGCCTAAAAAAAGCCTGAACCTCCCTCGTCCGTTTACTTGATGACCTCCCCCCCGTTCCCCCAACGACAGGTATGCCATTTTCCCTCCTCTGCCTGCTCTCCCGTCACCCTCCCAAACCTTCCTTGCAAGACCCCCCGGAAGTGTCAAACTGATAGAGTTCTTTCATTTCCCTTTGTCTCCCCTCCTGACTTCGATCCTGATTTAATTTTCTGATTTTTTGATTGCGTCGCCTGAGCGGACTGCAATATTATTTTTTCTGCCCACCTTTTTTACGCCTCCCTTACCCCACGCTGCCCCGAGAGCATTGTTTTTGCTCGGACTTGCTCTTAGCCCCCCTTTAAAAAAAATTTGAACATGCGATTGCCCCCCCCTTCTCCCTGACGAGACTTCTCCCTAACTTCCCCCCTTGTTTTACCGCAGAGAGCGCTGTGACACAACAAGTAGGCTCCTCCCTTTCCCTTTCCCCTATTCTTCTCATTCCTTTCTAACACTCATACCCGGCAAACCTTAACCCTCCTTCAGCGCGGTATCCATCCGACCTTGGAAACACTCCCCCTGTGCTTTCTTAGTTCTTTTGGGTCTTTATTCTACCTACGCCCCGATCCCATCAACTTTGCCTTTCCCGGCATGCATTTTCCTTCCGTTTGACAGCACCCCCGTCACTTTCCCGCTCGACAATGATCCCAGTCAAAAACTGGCTCCGGTTCCGCCCCCACCCCCCTTTCCTTCTTCTATCTTTTTTCCATCAATCCTCCTTGCCCACTCGGCGAAGAAAGCAAGTGGTCCTTGTCATAATTGTCTCCGGTTTTGTTCTTGACACCGCATCCGGCTTTAATTGCCCCCCCTTTTTCTTTGTTCTCCCTCAGTTAGTTCTGATTGATTTATGTCTATACCTCTCATACGTGTTGTTTTTTGCTTTAGCTCCCTCTACATGCGCCCGTGACGACCACCCCACCGCACATTCCCCCCCCATTCTTCCCGCCGGATGCCCCTGTTGAAGGAACGCCCCTAGGACATTCTTAACTATCATCTTCTTGATTTTCCTCATTATTTTCGGAGTTATGGATCCATCGCGACATTAGAAGTTGCATGTTCAAGCAGTTTTTTTCCCTATCGCTGTGAGTTCATGTCCCCTGGCGCTCTTTTTTTTCACTTCTCCTGCCATGCATTTCCTTCCCCAGGTGATGGCTTCAACATTCCCGTGAGAATGCGGCCTTGCAGATCCGCAAATTCGTCCATATAGCTCCCCCCTCGGTTCCTGTGTCTTCGCGGAAGATACCGCGTAGTTTTCGTTACTTTGGGGTATGAGTTTTTTTCTTTTCCCTTCTCTTTCGCCAGCCCCCCTCCCCCTTCTCCAGGTGGCCATTTTTGTGCCGTCTTTTTTTACGAACTAATTGGCATCTTTCCCCCGCATTATGACTGGGCCAACGTTCCGTCATTTTATGCGTCTCTGCCTTTCCTTGTTTTCATGTTGTGCGCCCCCTTTGGCCCCCCCCAAACATTTGATGGACTTTTTTTTGAGTCCATTTTGCCCTCTATAGGTTGTCCTTCTACTAAGCCGTCTGGCTTTCGCTCATTGCTTCCCAATCCCTCATCCCGACCATTCCCCTCTATATTTTCCCCCATTCCTCAAGCCCCACCGCTGGAGATTGCTCCTTTGAGGCTTTTTGCGCTGCCCTTTTCCATTTCTTCTCCTTGTTTCTATCGGATTAGAGGTGGTAAGGGTGTGAGATTCCTTGTGTTTGTCCCTTGTTTTTCCTCACTTTCTTCTTCTCTTTGCGTTCAAACCTGTGGTGTATGAGGCTAGCACCTTTTCATGAGGACGAGCCTTTTCATGACGTAGGTGATTTCTGTCTCAGTTCGCGTGGCCCTCATCTGTTGATAGTTCGTGCGGATTTGTTGACGGAGGATTTGGGATCGGCTCCCATATGTATCCGTGGCCTAGCTTTTGTTTTATTTTTTTTCTTTTCATACCCACCTCTTTTAAACTGATGGGAACAGAGTGCTGGTTCTTCGCCTGCTGGGGTTGACATGGAAGGTGATCTCTCCCTGTCTCTGTATTCGGTTTGGATTCTCCCCCTGCTTCCTGCCGTGTTGGGTGGCTGTGTCCTCGGAAAGACTGTCTCGATAGGACAGGTGAGCACTCGGTCCCCCCTCATACTGGCTTCCTTTCATGTTTTACCGCTAGATGCTGTGTGTGGGGCTGTTGTGGCCCCGGCCTTTGTGTTTGTGTCGGGGGTCAACTGGAGATTGGCGTTTCTTTTTTAGATTTTTTCTGAGCTTTGTGCCCCGGCTCAGTCCTGAGACAAATTTTTTTCCGGCGTTTCTTCCCCGATTTTTTTTTTTTTTTTTCTTTTTGTTTTTTTTCTTTTTTTTTTTGCATGTCTTTCTCCTCCCTTTTTGTTCTTTTTCTCTTGTGACTGTTGGTGTTGACATTTAGTTTTTCCCTCCTTTTTTAAGCCCCTCTCCTTGCACGTTAGCACGAATACCGTCCCCTTCCCCCCCTCTTTTGATTCTCTTTGTTTCATCAACACCCCCCCCCACCCCCCCCCCCCCCCCACCACCCCCCTACCATGATTTCCCACAGTGCTCCATCCCCCCTTTCTCTCTGTCAGTAGAATTTCCTGCTTTCTGCTAGCCACCAACCAGAAAAAATTAGACTAGGCTGTTTCGCCATTGAGAACGTGCGTTCGCACGGACTGCGTGTCTAGAGAATCTCCCCTCTCCTTTTTCTTTTCCCTTTGTTTCTCTCTTTTCGATCCGTCGTGTATTGCTTGATTTTGGGAAGCCGGAGTACCGGTTGCTGATGAGCAGGGGAATCCTGTTGTTGTTCCGCATTTTGTTTTGCAGTCGTAAGGCTTTGGCAATTCGTACCGACGGTGTGAGGATCGCTAGAATTCAAGTCCTTCCCTGTTCCCCCTCCGTTTTTCTCTTTTTCGGTGCTCGCGCTTTGTGTCTCCTGAGCTACGTTGCGTGTCGGAACGAATCTTCAATGGAAGGTGTTTTGAGTTGGCGTCGGAGGAGATCCTTCTCCCTTTTTTAGCGCTCTCTTTTCGCGTTTTGTCCTGTTATCCGCCGGTGCGTGCTCTTGTTTCCGAATCCAGATGAACGAATCAGGCCTTTTTTTCGGGATTTTCGAAGTTGTCCTACCTTTTTCACTATTCTTCTTTCTCGAGTACGTGAGCCTGCTTTAGCCTGAAGCTTCTGCAACGGTTTTGGGGATGTTTGGAGTTGAACAGGTTCGTGGTAGATGGTGGCCCCTATCGTGCCCTGTTGTTGCTGACAGTTCCCTCTGCTTTTGTGTACGTCGAATGGAGACGGTGTGATTTCATGTGATTCCCCAGGGAGGAGGTGCGGATCCCGTTCCCGTCCACCGAGTGGGTTTTCGTTCTTTTGTTTGTTTGGTTTTGTGTGGGGTTTTGAGCTGCGGCAGAACCCTTTCGGTACAAGATTCCGTCGCAATGGTCTGGTCCTTCGGACTTTGTGCGGTGGAAGGCACGTCGACGAACAAGGCGTCATTGACGGGCTGACGGTGTTAGTGCCTCCGAACCCCACCCCTGTTTTTCGTTGTCGGAGTTTCCGCGCTTTTCACGAGGAGTTTTTCCCGTGCGCTTGTGCATGCGTCCTGCGGTTAGCCTTCTTTTTACGATATGTTACTGGGTGATGCACCCCGGTGTGAACCTATCCAAACCGGCCCGTGCTGATTTTGGGGCGTTTTGTTTCGAACCCTGTTCCCCCCCCCCCCCCCCCCATTCCCCCCAAGCATTTACCGGCCTCCTTGTCTGCGATTTTTTCTCGTCCCCATCTATCGGTTCCCCTCGGCTGATGTGGTGTTTGCCTTCGTTTTGAATGCGCTGATGAGTTCGCAGATTTTTCTCCCCGCGTGGTCCCTAACATACCGGCGGTGCGATTGTCGACGGGATAGCTTTATTCTTATCCCCCTGTTGTTCTTTCTTTCCCCCCCTTTTGGTGCTCTATATTTCAAAATTACTTTTTTTTTGTTGGAGAGAGATCCGAACCGCCGACCCCCATTCTTTAACCCTCTTTGTTAGCCATAAACGATAGGAACCCCAACGAGAATCCAATTGTTACACTGTATTCGTCACCCCTTTTTTTTTTGATTTCTTAGCAATGACCCCAGCGAAACTTGACAGACCTTGCAGAACCCCCATCAGCAAGAGTCTATCCCCTCTTTCCGCTCCCCAACTTCGCTCCTTTTGAGCAATGTTTCCTTCAACGCCAAGAGACACTTCGCCCTCTGTCCCCCGTTTTTTTTTTTCTTTCCAGAGCAGTTCCCCATATCCCTGCACCGTAAGAAGACATGTTCACACGGCCCCCTATCATCCCGAATACAGATATCTCCCCTCCCGTCCTCCACCCCCCCCCCCCTGTCTCCGTATAGGCAATCTCACCGTGCCCTCGTCTTCAGCTCGTAGCTTAGGCTGATTTCCACCCGTGCCCACCCCGAACCGTACAATCGAACCCGATTTCTTCCCGTGTTAAGATGGGATGCCCCTGCATCCCGCTCCCCCCCCACCCCCACCCTCGGCACCGCGCACGTCCCTAACCGGTCTCCCGGAACAGTACCAGTGAACCTCCCCAGCTCCTCCTGCCTCCCCACCCCCCTTCCCTTTACAATCTACACCCATCAACTCCTGCCCTCCAGGTTGAAACCTTAGTTAATACCCACCGTTTTCAGCCTCTCTCTAGTGCGACCCCTTTCAGAATCTTTTGAAAACGATATCTGACATCCCACCTCCACTCCCTCCCCCCCCCTTTTCCAATCGCTGTCCTTTTTTCTATGTTTAACCGTAAAGCGAACCCGCGTCGAGAATCGATTCCTATCCCCCCCTTCCCCCCATCCCTCCTCTACTCTCCCCGCTTTCCTTTCCCGCCCCCACCCGCTGCAACCCTTTTATCGTCGTTCCGCGCCGACCCTCGTTCCTCGTCGACAGGGCTCTACGCATAGGACCCGTCATACCCTCGGCCTCGCCTGCATCTCCGAGCTAGCGACTTCCCGCACCCACACCCCGGCGTTTTTTCCTCCTGGTTCAACGCCCCACCCTTTTTCAAAGAGTTTCCCCCCCCCCCCCCGTTCTTTTTCCCCGGCATCCAGCCCCTTTTGTGCTATTCTTTCTTCCCCCGGCCCTCACTCCTTATCTCCACGCGCTCTAACCCCTTCTCCACGCTCCCCTATTTGTCCTTTGATCACTCCTTCCCCCGTTGGTCTTAACGTCCCCATTCGCCGCCCCTTCCCCTCCCTCTTTCCCCCTTTCTGTTTTTTCTATTGGAGCCAGCCGGAATTCCCTGACTCGCTCAATTATTGTTGGGGAGTGAAATGCCCCACAAAAGTCGAGTCAACTTTTTGGTGTATTTTCCACCCTCCTTTCTTTCCGTTCGCATTTTCCGGGGGCCAGACTTCTTTTTTAAAAAATCTCAACCAACTTTCCGCAGCGTTTGAACACACCCTCCCCAACTTCGGCCGCCCCGTCGACCCGCCGGTTACATTTTTCGGTTCCTACGTTCGCACCCTCGAATGCAACACGCCCCAGAAGACATCCCCTCACCGCCCCCCCCCCCGGATCTCCATTTTCCCCCCAACGGCCCCCCCCCCAATCCGAACAACAGCCAACAAACACACTGACTGCAACCATGCGATGACAAAAAGGTTCATTCCCATCCACGGATTACTTTAAGGCGCCTGTCGGGTCGGGAAGAGTGCCCCGCCCCCCCTCTTTACCCCAATTTCGCAGTCGGAACGCGTAAAAAAGTTCGAAGCTCCCCCCCCCCCCTACGTCCCCCGTCCCCTGCTCAGCTTTTTTCCTCCGTCTGCACACGCGTCGTTTGCACGCCCCCCGAAACGGCAGCCAGGTGCCCCATCCCCCCCTTGCTACATTTCCACATGGGTTCCCCTGCCGATTTTTGTGAAATAACAACCAGACCACAGCAGAACACGAAAATCTTCATTTCCTGCCCATAACCCCAGTGCCGCGCACACCGCCTCCTGAGATCACGATGAATTTTTTAAAGCCCCCTAGAACCTCCGCCTTATTCACTTTGACGTCCCCAACCCCCACAGAGAGACTCTGCCTCTACATCTATAGAATCATCCAAAACCTCCTATGGGGGGCTCAAATCGACCTGCCAGGGAAGCCACCGGCACCCCCCCCCCCCGATCCCCCCCACCACGCCAAACGCAGGCCGAGCTCCCCCTCTCGCTCCAGTCCCCCTAAACGGAAGTTAAAAGAAAATTAAAACTTGCTTTCCATTCCCTGTTATTTTCCTGTCTTGTGACAACATGAATAGATTTAATTTCTGTTTTTATTTTTCTGCTCTGTTTGGTTATCCGCTTTCGGTCGCAGTAGACTCCCCTAATCGCAACTTTAGCGCCAAACGTTTCACCCTAGTGGCTTTCCCCCCTCAGGCTTTCGTTTACAACAACACCCCCCCCAATTGAACATGCGCTGCACGAAGGAGTCCTTATCCCCCCTCCCTTCATTGCTGTTAATGATCCATGAAATATTGCGCTTTAGTCCACATTTCCCCCCTTCCCACCCAAGCCCTTTCCAGGCCCCCTCGGGTTGCTTGGATAAGAGTAACCACACCCCCTTCCCCCCGTGCACCAAAAAGTTACCTCCCACTCCCCCCGTCTGATCTCATCGAACCATGCAAAAGTTGTGAATAGGATTGAGACAGTTTTTTTCTTGATCAACGTAGAATTCTTGTGCTCCCCCCCCTTGGATCCGCGTGGCATTCCTTCAATTATCCCGTTTGCCGCCGACCCCTTCCGCTTTACGGACTTCGCAACGAGCTTAAAAACGGCTATTGAAGATGAACCCAACCCCCTCTCTCCGTCCTGCGACTTCTCCCTCATCACCATACCAATTAGCCCCTGGATCATTCGCGTGGCTCGTACCTTCCCCATGTCGCCGGTGGCGTTCTTCCCCGCCTTTCAACTTTTCTTCCAGTTGGCTTGGTTTTCTCCACCTTTGTAGTAGTATCTTTTATTTTTATTCCCCCTTTTCTCCCGTTGTTTTTGTTTATCCGAGATTAAATCAAGAACCCGAGGTTACAATCATATACATCCCCCCCGCACATTTTTCCCCCATTACTCTGATTTTCCCCCGCCGACAAACCGGAGAAATTATTACATCACGGCTGTTGACGCATTATGGGAGTGATGGATTTCCTCTGCCGCTTTATGTAATGTTTTCGCGGTTCCAGTTCCCAAGTCCGTGTAGCTCGATGTCCCCCCTCCTCTTTCGTCGGTGCTCTGTGGTGCTGGCACTGGAGAAGGTCAACTGCCCTTTACTGTTCCACCTTTCTGTTTTACACAGATTTTGCGAGGTTTCGATAGCAAAACACTCGCCCCAACTCGCACACCTTTTGTCCTTTGTCGGCTGTCCTTTGACGCCTCGCCATGTTAGATGGAGTTCTTTTTTTTGGGTCTGGAGTTTTTTTTTCTGCTCTTAGCATTATTTCCCGAACAAGGAGCGGTGACTGCTCCCTTCTTTTGTCCAGGACTTGCACATTTGGTATCCAAGCTAAGTGCTTCTTAAATAGTTCATATTCTGGCCTGGGAACGCATGGGTGAAATTTTTTTCCTCTTTCTTGCAAGCCCTTCGCCGCCCCAACAAAGGAGATGATACAATATTGGTGTGCGGCCCATTTGACGAGTAATAGGGAATATAATAAGGCTTGCCCTCCCTGCTCTTGGATGACCCCCAATCCATTTTTTCCCATTTTTATACCCTACCCCTCTACGATTTTTAGCCTAATCCGTCCCCGCTGTATGATAAGGGTGCCCTAGGTTTTTGCACGGCTTCCTTCATTTAAGCCCCCCGTTGTATCGTCCAGGTCTGGCCTTTCAGGTTTGTCCGTCGTTGCATGGGTAAAGGTAGGAGGAGGATTTGGGCTCCCCGAGTGTGGATGCCGGCTACTATGCCGACTCGAGCTAGTCATAGGGCCGTTTTCCGTCGTGATTGGCTTTTGTAGGAGAGTAGTGGTCTCGTGATTCCTGCGGCGGTTTGTTCAAGCGTAGTGAACGGACACTTTATCTGTCGCCCCGTTTTTTCTGTGCGTACTGTTTATTTCCCTTCCCCCACCAAACTTACTCCCCCTTTTACATGGTGAGGTTCCCCGGTGTCTCCCCTACAGACTGGATAAGTTGTTACGGATAGCTTTTATTCTGATCCTCCTTCGTGTTTTTTCCTTTGAGTGTGGCTTCGGCCTTGTTTCCTATCAGGACTTAGAGTTCGTCTAAGGACCCTGGGCTGCACTCCCCCTTTTACATTGTTCATCCGGTTGATCATGCGTTGTTTATTCCTTTCTGCTTTTTTTGTGTGCGGGTTGTTTGTCGCCGTGTTTTTGGACAACTGGCTATCCTTTTTGCTTTGATTTTTGCGATCTGTCTGTAGTATGAGCATTCCAGTGTTGGCGTCGTTTTACTGAGCAATGATATTTAGTTCTTCCTATAGCGGTGATCGCATTGTTTTCTTTTTTGTCCCGCTTCTTTTCTTTTTTGATCATTTAGTTTTTACTCGGTCTAGCCCCTATTTAGCCTTACGTAACGGACGAACCACCAGGTCGTTCCCTCCCCCCTATTTTGCCTGTTTTTTCATCGTGACCTCAAAAGCCATCCAGTTCTCTTTCAGCTATTCCTTATTCGACCAGTCCCTGAGCCCAATCACACGCAAATGAGAATGTCTCCCTTTGCGATCGCCATCCTTTTTTTGACGTAATTCCCTGTTGGACGTGCGGGAGCCTGCTTCTGAAATTGCCGTCGCTTTAGATCTCGGTGTGCCGTCTGCGGGGCGGTGTTTCTCTCGCTTCCGGAGAGACTTTGCCTGATGCACGGGTGGGTGAATGCGCGTGTAAAGCGAAAAGGGGGGCGTGTGGCCTTTTTTTTTTGTCCCCGCCGCATGGTGTTTTTTGCTTACGAAAGGAGGCGTCTTCCCGAAGTGTCTGACTTTTTCCCCTGCTTTTCTCTCTTTCGTTTCGCGAGTATCAGGTTCCGTGGCGGCTATCACTCCCCCAAGTTTTAAGGTGTTGAAGTTCTTTTGGAGCGCTTCGCCTTTTTTTCTCTTAGGAGTTTGTGCGGGGCCCTTTTTTGCGAGCGTTTTCGATTTTCTTTCTTTCCAGTCCTTTTTCCAGAGACAGTAAGGGCTCTCTGGCTCCTTTTGGGATTCCCCAATTCGGTTCGCACTTCTGAACGCTTTCGCGGAGTAAGATAGGCTGCGCCCTTTGTGGAACTGCGTTTGCAACCGGATGACGTATTTTACCAACCTTTTTTGTTAGATTGTTCCGAGCGTGGTTTTTTCATGCCAGTATTAGCGGAAGCTTCTGGGCTCCTTATGTTCGCCGGATCCCCTTGAGTTTTTGGCCCGCGCTGTCGGGAACGGGGGGTGTGTTCGCGGCGTCGATGGAATGCCGGGTTTGCACCAAACTTCCTGGTTTTGATTTGGGCGGTGCCGGCGACGGCTTGTTGCCTGGGCCGTGGGCTTGACAGACGAACGTTTCGGTCCCTTCTGGGCTTCTTTGTTCTTTCTGGACTCAAACTTGGGTGTTTTGGCGGTTCGCTCGCCGGTTCGCTGTCGGATTGTTCCTTTTGGCGGAGTCGGCTGGAGCTTTTTCCCCCGCGTTAACGGGCGCGGTTATTCCACCCCCCTTTTCCGCTCTGATTCTTTGGGCGGTTGCGTTGCAACGGCTTCCTTTGCGGCAGTTTGTTTACACGATTCCGCCCTTCTTTGATGGGTAGTTTGGGAAACAGAGTTCGAAGCTTCTTGATTCAGTTTTTCGTCCGCGGTTTCCCTCCGCGTTGTTGAACGCCCCAATGGAAAAGGCGGTCTTTTGGTGTCGACTCGTCAGGGATCGTACCCGGCTGCACGATTCGCCTGGGTTTTTTCGTTCGTTGCTTTCGATTTACTCATAAGTTTTTTTTGTTTCTTCTATTGATTTCCCCTCCCAACGCAACGAACCCACAGTCTGAAACGGAGGTGTAATAATTACTATTACACCACGCTCCCCATCCTTTTCCATGTTTCGCTTCCCCAGGCGTAGCGAACTGCCTAAGAGAAATATCACCCTTTCCTTTCCAGCACTCCCCCCCTTTCCCATCGGTGATCTCTGTCCCATCTTTTTTTCCCAACTCGGACAAGGATCCTCTTTTCCCCTGCAACGCCCCCACCCCAGACCCCCCCTCGCCCGGCAAGGTGGACATCCGTCCCACGCCCCGTAAACCACAGCTATTTTTTCAAAGGTCGAGCCAGAAAGCCTACCCTTCCCCCCAAGCTCCACCTCCCGCACTAAACCGCGAGATCGACCGCTCCGAACCCCCCAGTGTATGGAGGCACAACGCCACCTGTTCACTCCCCCCGAGTCCCTTCCCTCGTTCGTTTCCTTGCCGGCGTTTCACCAGGCCAACCATCAGTGAATTCAACCGCCCCTTTCCCGAACGATTTCCTTTTTTTTTAACCTGATAAGGGACCCGCCCCTGCCCCCCCACCAGAAAAAAGAAGACACACGAAATACTCCCCCCCGTCTCCTTTCGCCAGCCTTCCACCCTTCCGTACACGCCAGTATGCTGCTCACACAAAACTTGAAGCTTCCCAATCTACCTTCACCCTGTTCACCCTATCGCCATAACCCTGGTGCAAACTAGGGCAAGACAAAATTGTCGCCTCCGACGTCTCCGCCTCCTCGACCAAGGGAAGAATACTTTTGCGTCCCCTCTATACTCAAGCAAATTGCCAACCCTCCAGCCCTACGTTCACCGCTCTAGTATTCGCACGACAAAGAGAAGAGCGACACTCCCTATCTGACTCCTGGCGGCCCCATACACCGTCGCGCTAACCTCGTTAAAGAGCCCCCCCTCAGAGCCCCCCCCCCAAGCTTAAACACCGGAAAGTGGGCTCCCGTTTTCTTTTTCCGCCCGCCGAACTTGCTTTCTTCTGAGCGCCCCCTCCTACGTTTCCCTCGAAGTTTTTTTCAAAAGTAATTAGGCCAGATCTTCCCTCCCCTTTCTCTTTCCACCCCCCCCATGATTTCAGTAGTAATCAACCCGTCCCACCCTGATGCCCGCGCTTACAGTCCCCACCTTCATTCTCTTCAGCCGGTCTCCTCCGGCCTATTAAAAACCCCCCTCAAGAAATACTCCCCCCCTTTTGCGGATTCTAGGTTTTTCTGAGAGCGCACTCCCGAACGCCCCCTTTTGGGCGATTTCCGCATAGATCCACACTCAGTCCGTGACCCACGTCGCCCCTCCACTGTCGATCCTCCTTGCATTTCTCATTTTTTTTTTATTTGGCTCTCCTCGTCACATCCGGCACAGGATTTGACTTGGAGGTAGCTTGGTGATTTTACGCTGGCAAAATCATCTTTGGGAGGGACTCGTAGGGCCCTCCGTGGCCTTTTTCATTCGTGTTTTATCCCGGTCCACCCCAACTTCTCCCCATTTCCTCTTTAGAACCAAAGACACCAATGATGCCAACGCCATTCCCTTTTTTCAGAACGCCGTTTCCCATTTGACTGTTCTTCAGCGCTTCCCACGCTTCCTGCCTTACCACAGCAGCATCCCCCAATCGCGCAACTCTCGCCTTTTCCCACCAGCGACCCCCTTGGACCCATCCGCACCCCTCCAAACCCACACCCATGGTTCCCTTCTCTCGCCCGCTTCACCACCAGACACTTTCCCCACGATCCCGTCCTGGACTGATCCCGAGTGCATTCTTTCCCTTCATCGAAATCGCAAGTAATTGCATTCTTCCAACCGTCGCCGAACACCACAAACCACGCCACCGCCGCTTCGACTCGCTTATCATTTTCCAACGATCCGCCACCCCCTTGATCCATTGCCTTTATATGAAGGTGGCAACAGCGCGTCCCTCCCCCCCTTTGACCATCTCTTTTTAGCGTTTTTGATGGATACCACGGACCCCCAGAGCCACCGTCTACAGAACCCTGTTTTTCAGCCGTCTTTTAACTTCCCCCCCTCTTCCGTTCCAACCCCCCGAAAGATCCCAATGCGATCACTGAATGATTGAAGAACCAACCCACCCCGCGACCCCCGCCCCCCCCCCACCTCATCCACGCATTTCCTCTTCGTCATAGGTATTAGATTCAAGATAAGAAGACACCCACCCACTACTTTTAACTCCCCCTCCCGCCGTCCCGCAACGTGACCGCCACCATGTACACACCGATCCACACCAACTTCACCGCGGTCAGTCAATAAATGGAGCATCGCTCTTCCCAATGCCAACGTTTTCCCGCCCCCCCAAGGGCACGAGGTAACCACTTCTTTCATCCAGCTTATTTTGACTGTTCTGTTCGGCCTGTCCTTAGATTGTAACTGATTCTCCTTTCTATTAACCTCTTTTTCGCGGCCCGGCGTCAGGACCCCCCTTCCCCTGCCAGGTACAAATTACAAACTGGCTGTCTTCCAGATCGCCTTTTTTTTTTCCGCCGCAGATCCTTGTTCCTTGTTTTCCCCCCCCCCACCTTGCCCACCGGCCCATCACCAGTCCCGTTTTCAGGAAACTATTTTCTTTACCTCCCCACGTTGCTTGTTTTCCCTCTTGCCACCCTGCTTTTGAGACACGCATTTCCGGCACCCCCCGCCACCTCTTCCACCTGGCTGCTAGTGTCGGTCTGCTATGGCTAAGTCAGCCCACCCCTCATCCCCCTTCAAAATCCCGGAAACCCGCGGATCTCGCATCGACCCACGCTGTTTTGCTCGAGGCCGCCCGTTTTTTCTTATGTCAGCTCTGCATGGTTCTGCTTCTGTCGCTCCCACACTGCCAGGTCTTCAATTTCCCAATTCTCCCAGTGCAATCCCCACCCCCCCCCTCTCCTTTCCCCAACCCCATTCCAAATTCGCACCGCGCTTCCAAATGATCCGAGTTTGAAATCCCCCCCTAGCATGGCCTGAGATTTATCCTTTAATCATCCTCATCCCAATAATGCGGGACCAGAAAGAGGTACGTTAATCCCTGTATTTCGGTGGGCCCCTTTTTTTCTCTTCTCACCGAATTCCCTTCTCAACTTTCCTTGCTTTTTAATTCATCTTTAAGTTTAGTTTTTTCGATTTATGTTCTTTTAATCCTACTCAGTGATTTTTTTTTTGATCAGAATTCTTTTCAATCAATCCCCGCTGACCTACCCCCCTGAATCAAACGCCCTTTGAACATTCCTTCCGCCGTATCTTTGCCCAAGAAGCAGCAGTTAATTAAAAACGCGGCTTTTTACTCTTATTGGGCTTGCGGATGTCTTCGTCATCAACTCGGATCGGATGACGTTTATTCTGGTGCAAGTTGCAATGCCCAGTTTCGCTCGTGAATTCATGGCTGCGATCTTTTTTTTTGCTGGGATCTGATCCATGATGCCGCCTGTGCTCATTTGAGGGGCGTACCACGGCAGGCGGTTGGTTCTTTTTTTCCGCAAACCCACATTCGGCAATATGAGAACCCGGTTCCCTTCTTCGGACTCCTCATCCCCGTTTGAGTTTACTTTTTGGGATTGTGGTTTTAGCTCAGTTAATAGCTCAGACCGAACCGGTCTGGATTCCCTCTTTTTTCTTTGTGCCGACTTCGTGACTGAATCCCCGTTCCCAGTTACTGTTTTGGCCTAAATCTGTTACTCGGACTGGTGGTCCCTGCCCGTTTGCCTCTTTCTAAGAGCAGTTCACCCATAGCGTCCCAACACCAAAGGCGCCCTTGTCCCAATTTTTTTAGCTGAGTCCCAGGTGCAGAAGTATTTTTCCTTCCTCCGCGATTTCCCGCGTCCTGTTCTCCCCCATCAACCCTACATCACCCCCCCATCTCTTTTCCTCCCGAAATTCCTACCTCCGCGGTTAAACTTTTGCTAAGTTTTGCGCTTGTTGTCAATTTAGCTATGCTTTCCCTCCCGCGTTCTTGCAAGCAACTCGTTGTTTTCTTCTTGTTGCCCTGTTGTAGCTTTTTAGGAGGCTATGTTTTGTTACAAATTCATTATGGGCTATTCCCTCGCGTAGGCTATCTTTCTTATTTTAGGTCGTTGCCTAGTTATTCTTTTCCGCTGGGTTAGTGAGTTAATCTGACCCCTAATTGTCTTTTTTTTTCTGTTTTTGAAGGAGTTCCTACGTCTTACACTCTGTCTGTAGCAGTGATATGATCGGTCATTTTATACCCCCACCCCGCCTTACATTTTTCAATGTTTTTCGATTTGCTTCGCCTGCTTTGGCTCTCCACCGAACTGAATGGATATAGGAGGGAAATGGATGCGGTTATACTTTTTTTTCCCTTTCACTTCTTTGATTTTAATGCTGTTGCTTTCTTTCGAGTTTTGTACGCGTCGCTGCTGATTTCGAGAAGGAACCCGGGCCCTTGTAGTCCTTCCCTTACTGGTAGCTTAATGACTTTTTTTTGACGACCTCTGCTTTGGTGTGTTGTGGTTGGGGAGGGTTGAGGGAAGGGTTGGAACTGGCGATGTTGGCTTGGGGCCTCTTTTTCCCTTTTTGGCTTCTGGCCTTTGTTTGCGATGGAATTTTAGAATTCCCCGGGCGTTCTCCGCTGCATTCTTTGATTGTTTTGGTTCTTGCCATCGTCGTGCTGGTCCTGGTTTGGTTTAATTTTAGTCCCCTAGTTTTTTAAAGCCCCCCGGTAGAATGCCTTTTCCCGTAGAATCATTCTTTCCCCCCACACTGTCTCATTGTTTTTTTCATCGTGCTCTTACCCACGCCTCACCCGTGTTCTTCCTTCGATTCTCCTTAGTGCCTAGCCCCCCACCAATTTCAAACCCTTAGAATGGTCCCCGTTGTTTTCTCCCATTACCGGTGAGTTGTACGTCACTTAATCTTTTTTGAAGAGGTCCTAGACTTGCGCTTTGTTTTTCTTCCGATCTTGATCTCCCTTCGTTTTCGATTGCTGGTGCTTCTTGGGGCCTCTCTAGTAAGGTCGCTTTGTGGCTTTGCAAGGACTCCGGTTGTTTCCCTCCTTTCTTTTTTTCCGCTGACCCTGGTGGCCGGCATTCTCCACGATGTGTTGAGTCTTTTCCTCCGTTAATTCAGTTTTATGCCCCTAAGTTGTTGCAATTTTTTTCCCCCGCATAGAGCGTTTTTCGATTTTTTTTTGGTTTTCCGTCCCCTCATGCTTACAACATTTCATTTTTTTTCTCCGTAGGGCGTGGATTAGAAGAGCGTTTAGGCTTTTTGTTTGTTCCTTCTTCTTCCGATAGCGTTTAGATTTTCGTTTGAGAATTCATTTGAGAAAGAGGAAGTTTCCCTTCTGCGTTGGTCGCTTTTTTTGTTACTCCCCCTTTTTCGCACTCTCTATTAAGCTTTAGACTTAGAGAGCCGTTTGTATTCCGCTTCTTTCCCCTGGTATTCGAAGTAATTTGCCCCCATGTGTTGGGAGATTGGTATGCAAGTTTTTTTTGACCTGAAAGTAGGAGTTGCGTTCTTCGTCGTTCTCCCCTTCCTTCTGCTTTGATCCTGTGACGTGCTTTTCGTGAAGGGGTTTTGGTTTTTCTCCGGTTCTTTTCTTGGCCTCCAGGATCCTTGTCGTTAAGTATCAATTCTGGATGGGCGGGAGTAGACTTCTTTGCCAGTCCTATCACTTCGGCGACCGACTAATGGGACGGCGTATGTGCCTTTTCTGCGTCTCTCTCCCCTACCACACCACTTTTTGCGTTTTTGGGATCGCTCGTAGTGGGTCGGATCGTTTTTCGTGTGTTTGTTGGTACTTTTCCCCGGCGGCCTTCCCCGGGTCGTGTTATTTCGCGGGAGTCCAACGGTGACACGAATGCGCCTTTTTTCTTCTTTTTTTCCTTTTGCCCTTGTCCCATTAGATATTTTTCCCGGCTGGTTAGCGTGTCAATCGAATGGACCTTGACCTTGTTCGGGTTTTTTTTTTTTCTTTAAAGTCTTTGGACTTATGTCGCTTATGACAGAGAAGGGTATATTCCCCCCCCCCTTTGTTTTCCATGTCCCCTTTCCCAGGAGTTCCTCTGTTTCGACTAGGTATTCTCACCTGCTAAGACTTTGGATAGGCTTGTTCGTGCCTCCTTTTTTCTTTCCATAATCCTTCGTGTTTTTGTGATCATCGCTAAAGCGAGAACCTCCCGGCTTTTCCATTTAAGCCTTCGCCCTCACCTTATCGATCTCCACCACGCTAAAAGATTTTTTTCCCTGCGACCCCATTTTTTTTAGTTGCCTCGGCTTTTGCTCACCTGACTTTACATAGCGAACAAGTATGGTCCATCACAAACCACTCGCCGCGCCCCCTGAAGATGTCCATCTTCCCCCCCTTCCCGCAAAAATATCGTTGAAGAAAACCTCTGCCTCCAATTACGCTCTTTTCACCGTTTGACCCTTCACCAAGCAAGTAGATAGCTTCCGCGTCCAACGTCCCTTCCCCCTGAGACAACTCCTCCTCTTTGCCTGAAACCCGCGCGGAGCAAACTGAAGAACCCCAACCTGGGAGGTCAGCTCGGCAAGCGCAAGTCACTTTTCACGATTCGTCGTAGCCGGGCCTGCACATTGTTTGGCCCCCCCGCCCCGTCTCCGTCCAGAAACCTTTCTTTACCCCGATATCCGTTTGTCCTCGCCGGCTGCATTCCGGAACCCCCATCCACCCTTTGCCACGAAAGTACGTTCCCTCACCGGACCCGCGCCCTCCGTCTCAGTTTAAATTCCCAGAACTGCTCATACCACTTTTTTCCACCCTCTTCACTCCCTGTTACCAAACCAGAAATCCGAGTTCCTACTCGTCACTACCCAAGTGACTCCTCGCCGTACTCTCTAACTAGGTTTTTCGACCGATATAGGAATCCCCGCACAACTCCTCCGTTCCCCCCTCGCTTGTTTCTGCTCCAAACCCCAAGAACTGCAGCTCCCCCGTAGCAATTTATTTCCCACCCGCCCCACTCAAATAGAGCTAAAAAGCGCTCTCTTCTTACTCACCACCCTCCCTCACCCCTCCATATAGATTTAAGCGTACCCCTAGCCTCGCGCCCTTTTTGGACCCGCCTGCCTTTTCTATCCCGAATCGACCGAAGAAAGCAGAACAACACCCTTATACTCGAGATTACGATTACTCACCCCTCAAACCCCTGAGTCGTTAGATGAACCCCACCCTTTTGCTGCAACATCCTCCCCCCCCCCAACCGGTACCCTAGTGAATAAGTCTCCCCGTACATCGATATCCACCCGATCCGGCCCTCCCACCCCGATTTCTCCTCTTTCTGATAACACCCCCTCACGCTTCGATTTCTCCACCATCCCCCCTGAGTTCCCCCCGTTACATTCAAAGCCGATAGACGCAAGCCCCTTTCCCTTCCTCCTTTTCTTTTGGTCTTTTTTTTGTGTCTTCCCTTCGTGACCCCCAAAGGAATCTTACCCCCCCCGCATTTTCTTTTTGGAATGCTTCTCACATGGCACCCCAACTGAGTTTTCCTCTTGTTGGGGGCCTACTTTAGTCGTAAGGGAGGCATTCTCTTTTGGGCTTTAGCCCTTCATGTTACCCCCCATACTCCCCCACAGGTCCGCCGCCCGATGCAAACAAACCAACTGCGATGACCCGTCCATTCTTTCCTACGACCTTTGCTCCAGGTCCTTCCCCGCGCTGAAAAAGATCCATTGATCTAGAACGAGCTCTGCCAAAAAAGACTTCAATAGGGACCAAAACGCTACCCTTGCTCCCCCATACGCCAACAGAAACCCCACCACCTGCGAGCTTCCTGATTTCAACCCAACTGACATTTCCAGATCTCCCCGTTCCTGCGCAGTGCAGCCCCTTGTCACCCATATTGCCCCTCAGTCCAGGTCCAAAGACGCCACCAAAAACACGCCTCGCTTTACGATATAAAATCCCACCCGTTCAACCGCCCGCACCGCTCCCGAA
>Ga0179591_1332115_pt1 | contig 22095 bp, 30 predicted proteins | sample CZOMad2_1_08_16f_FD_182891 | JGI IMG/M metagenome (GOLD analysis project Ga0179591, IMG submission 182891) | Vadose zone soil fungal communities from Angelo Coast Range Reserve, California, USA - CZOMad2_1_08_16fungal (PacBio error correction) | ecosystem: Environmental > Terrestrial > Soil >... | reverse complement strand
TTCCTGACTCGTAAATTTCCAGCACCTTTCCCAATTAGGCCGAATTGATTCCCTACTGAATTTAGTGATTTTCCCCCTTGCACAAGTGGTACCCCTTCTTGAAGGATGTCCTTGACTCTACCACAGGCTTCGTTCAAAGAACTCGACTCCACTATGCTACCTCTCCTGTGTTTTTTTCGTGCCAAACGAACATTTTCCCCTCCTTTTTCCATATGGACCATTCTTTCACCATTCTATCTCCTTAAACAGTACCTGTATAGAATCCCCTGAGGTTTTTTTTGTTTTTTTTTTTTTTTTTTTCTGTAGGTTTTTCGTTTGTGCGATGAAGTTTAAGTAGCCCTCCTATTTTTCCCCCCGTTTTTCCCCCCTGTTGTTTTTTTTTTTGAACGTACATCATAACCCTCTTTTATCTGCTAACTTTCAAGCTACCCCGACTTTTCTCTTCACACTCTTTTTTTTTTTAAAGATGCGCCGGTTAAACGGACCCTTTTTCTTTAAATTAATCTCCAGCCCCACAATCCTATAGTCCATGAAGAACTTTTTGCTGCGTTAGCACTTTTTACTGTTGAATCTCCCTGTCATACCATAGCTCCTTTATTTTCCCCCCTTTTACCCCCCGACAACTTCTTCCCCGGTTTACCAGTTCATTCCTTACGGTGATCATAAATTCCTAAAAGCAATAGCACTCTTCTTTAATGGACCCCCCAGTTCTTTTGTTCAAGACACCTACCCCCCTTCCCACCTAGTATGCTCCAAACTCTTGATAAAGAAAGCTGTGATCTTCTCCAAAAAGCTCCCAGCCTCACCGCTTCATTGCGTTTCTGGATCTCTCCAGACCACATTTGACAAGATCTTCGCAATATCAGAATCACTCCCGTTTGGTGTCCTTTTGTTTTTTGTATCCCACCCCAAAACACTTCGCTTCTGAATAACGAATGAAGTAAATACCTGTCAAAGACAATGCCTCTTGCCTTTTTTACCACCTAACCCCCCCCAGCTTCTTCTTTGACGGCTCTACATAGATGCCGCCTACATGCACCAGAAAATTGCCATTTACTTCCTGAAAACAAAAATTTTTACTAAACTCCCGCGATTTTTGATGTGACTCCTCAATACACTCTGCGACAGACGATTTTACCAAGACCCCCAGCTCCCTCCTTTTTCTACCCCTCATCTCCCAGGACTTTAGCCCCTTAACAAGCAACAAAGAAATACGCTTAAAATGTAGCCATCTTATGCTTAAGCTATCCTACCTGAAATTCCCTTTCCTTTTCACCACCTTTTTTACGCTATCCGTCATCCATCTCCCAACACCTTCACCCATAGCAATCTTTATCTATCGAAGGCACCCAGGAAAATTCCCAAGAAGATTACATTTCCATCCCCTCCCCTTCATTCCCCCGCACGACCCGAAGCGACACCCAAACCTTCCCCCCACTAACCTCTTTCTTACCCCGACAACTTTCACAATGACCAAGCCGTCTCATCTGTTCTCTTTTACCATTCCTCACCTCCTCCCAATATACATCTCACGCCGATTCCTCCCAATGCTACTTTGGGATTTCTTCGCTTTTTTGATGATTTTTATTACAAGTCCTGATGAAGACGCTAGCCATGTCCTCCCCTTTTTGTTCTCCTCTCCAAGCAACGCATCGACCCCGCAAAATCCCCGGTATGCAGACGACCCAACGTTTCAGCCAAATTCTCTTCCCTTTCCCCAGTTCTTCCCAATTTTATAGTACATAGTGGGAATAAGTCGCCTCCTTTACAACATTTCCTTCTTTTTCTCGAAGTATAAATGTCGTAACGCGTTTTTTCCTCCCCTCCCCACGACAGTCATCACCCCCCTTGTTTGTGTGAGTCGAGATCTTCTCAAGCTAGTATTTTCCATACCAATAGTAAGCCCCTTACGTATCCACCCCCTTGAACTTCCTTTCCCACTCCCCATTCTTCCACAGCAATAATTGTCACTGTCCGTTCTGTCGTATCCCCATTACAGCCCTCAGGTACTAAAGCTGCCGCTGCTGAACCCCCCCCTTCAATACCTTACTTGTAAAGATGAGAAGTTACGGCCTTATCTTTCTCGTTCAGCCCTTCTCCCTTTTTCCGAAACCCTTCAAGGGAGCACTCATCATTTTATATGGCCATATAAAGGGTGTGAAAGTCTCCAGTTACCTTTTTCTCCCCATTATCCCCTCTCCAACTAGTATGTTCTTGATGACTGAGCGTAAAACTTATCTCTTTTCATTTTTCAAGACTCCCCCTTGGTAATGTTTGAAGTTGGACTTATCCCTACTATCCGAAAGATCCCTTCCCCTCTTTTCCTTCTTTTTCAGACTCATAGACGATATCTTTTCAAATAGCTTTCCCACACCCTGGCATTTCCGACTTTCCCTACCCAAACCATGATTGAAGTTGTCTTTTTTTTTCCCCTTCCCCCCCTCTTCAATTCCTTTTCCCCATAACATGTTTTTCTGTATTCGATGCATGGAGTACAATGACTTGCCCGTACACACCTTTTTTCCCCCCATAGGATTCCTTGATTTCTGAAATGAGATGACTGTCATTTCCTAACCTTTTTTTCTCTTTGTCCTTTTTTCGGGGAACAAGCGCACGTCTTTCGCGTTTGGTACGGTCCACCAGAATTCGGTCCTGAAGATAAGAGCAGCCCCAATTTTAGAGCATTTCCCACCCCCCCCCGTTCCCCTCTACACGAAAAGCCGCATGATGGTTAATCCCTTTTCCCCCTTTCCTTGACATTCGTTCTTCTAAGAAGACTCAGTTTTTTTTTAGTAGAGAGTCGCCACAGATTCCCCATCTTGGTATCTGAGAAGTTTTTTCACTTTTTTCCCAGACGCAATTCCCTTTTTTCGTTGCGTAAAAGCAATGTATTTACTTCTCGTTTTTATATAGTAAATCACTATTTTCTTTGTGGTGTGTAGTCCCAATAGTTTTTTAGGTCAACCAGCGTTTCCCCCCGTGTTCTAGTAACTCTCCTAAGGAGGTTTTTTGTGACATAGGCAATGGTCGGCCGAATCCCCCCTCTCAGCATTCCAGTCCTACATCTTCTTGTCCTTCAGAGAAGGATATATTCTTTCCAAGATGTGACCTTAGTACTTTTCTTTTGTCAACATTTCATGAAATATGTATCTTCCCGCAATGCATCAGCCCTATCCATTCCTCTTCCTGAGGTCATTGAGAAACTTATTTTCCCCATGAACGACCCCCCATTTTTCCTCTTTGCTGTCGAAATATGCGGCCCCCTTTTTCTCCCCCCAGTATTCCCAATACAGAACCAACCTGGCAAATCGCACCTTCTTTCCCCTCGTATGCGCTCTCCTTCTTTTCCCCCCTTTTTAAACCCCCCCCAAGAAGCGAAGTCCTTCCGTTCCCCCATTTCTCTTGCACCCCCCTTATTCGTCCTGGAGTTGAATACGCGAGCTTCCATTTCCTCTTCTCTTCCTTCTTCAAGTTAGAACCACTTTTCCTCCCTCCAACCCCCATGTTTGCACCCCCAGAATGTGATATAACGTATAGACCATTTCTCCATACATGTCGTTGAATTCTCCCCCTCGACTAGTTACTAGTTTGCCCCCCTCTCTATACTTTCCTTTCTCTTTATTGCATTGCCCCCCTCCCCGCTTGACCTTTTTTTGGAAACACCCTCGTGCCTAGCATTTTCTCTCCTTCTTGGACTTTTTAATGATGAAATCTTTCAAATACCTCAGATTCCTTTTTGAGACACCCTGCCTCCCCTTTTTCCCTTCAATCAATAAGGCTTGTAGGCCTTTTCGCTTGACTCTTTTTTCCCAACTTTTTCCGAGCGACATCTTTTCCTTTAACTATACTTTTGTTGTGTGAAGAGAATTCATGATTAACCGTTTCTCTTTTTTCCCCCTAGACTGACAAGCTTCACTCCCCCTTCCCAAAGCCTATTAGCGCAATTTTTCTTTCACTCAATTCGTAGGAGGTTTGGAAGCGTGGCAAACGCGACTTAAAAAGCTTCTTCGAAAACGGATTTCCCCTTCTATACCCCCTTTTAATCTTAATGCGTAAACATCGACCTGCCCTTAGAATAACTGAACCCCTCTCTCTTCCCCACGTTCACTTTCGTTTGACCAGAACATACCCATAAGAGATTCAAAAGTTTCGATCTTTCCCATTTTCGGTCAAAGCCCCGTTGACTTCCTCGCTTTCCCCCCTTGCCCTGGGATATATCCCTTTAATTCATGGGTTTTAATTAAGTTTTTTCCCCGTGTACTACATCCTACCCCTCCTTTTATTTTTTTTTTTGACTCTACACCGATTCGTGGTAGGTCTCAACCTAGTGTTCCACGTCGCTGACCTTGTTAACTTCCAAATTGATTTTATTCGATTTTAATAAGTGGAAAGACCTCACCCCCCCGTATTCCGGAGTTTTTCTGCACACACAGTGTAAGGACCCTCCCCCCATCGCTTTTCCCCCTAAAAATGGCGTTTTTTTCCCCCCCCCGTCAACCTTTGACAACGTCGTGCCATTAAGAACGAGTCCTTTCCCTTCAGTACTTTCTTCCATATACCCCACGACCGACAACGACTCTACCGCATTCCCTTTTTCAGCGACCCCTTCCATAACCGTTTTTTCCTTGTACGAGCTGATGTTTCCCCAGTGGGCAGCACCCGCCCTCCCTGACCCCTTACTTTGCGACTACTGTCATACGCCTTGAACAATTTTCTCGACCCCTCCCCAATCTTTTTGGTCTAACTCCCCCCCCTTACCTAAAGAACGACTTTTCAAGGAGAGTAAACATGAGAAGTAAAACGAACATTTGCCTTTCCGTCTCCCTACCCAAAAAGATGCAATCCTAGTTTTTCTTCATCCTCGCTTTCGCCACCATACCCAAGAAGACAACCATGAACTTTAAAACCCCCCCAATTTCCCTTGGGAGGCTTCCACCTTTTGTTTTGATGCTAGAATACCAGTAACCAAATCAGGTCCCCCTGACGACCCTTTTTCAAAAAACCCCACTCCCCCACAACCCCCCCTCACCCAACCCCCAACAAAACCCCCCAAAAAACCCCACCACCACCCCCCCAGAAATAGTAGCAACCATAATCAAGTACCCTCCACCATCACTTCATCCACTTCTCCACTCAGGTGTCTCCTTTTAGCCGACTATGTACAAGCAAGGAGTTAGTTATACTTAATCCCAATACTCCCCCCCCCTCAAGGAATAAGGAACTCGTATATTTCCTACCCAATTTTACATCGCCACCCCACCCCACACCCCCCCCACCCCCCCCCCCCCTCCCCCCCCCCCACCTTCCTTCTTCCAAAAAGGAAAAAGATCCCATATTTCCCTTCCCTCCATGGTGTTCAATCGACCCCCCACTCCTGATAACCCCGAAAAAAGCCCTTCATACCCTATTCCTACCCCTCCCCCCCCCCAAACCCAGTATCCTAGCCTGCATATTCACAACCCTTTTCAATAAGTTTTTTATAGAAATAAACCTCCATTTTTTCCTTTTTTAATGTAGGTTTTCCCCCCCGTTATTTGAATGCTTAGAGCATACATTGAGCCCCCTGAAACATTTTCTCCCCCTTTTGAAACCTTTTTCCCATCCCGTAAACCCCAAATTACAAGCTTGCGTTGAAACTTGCATATAGTAGCTTAAAATTCAAATGTATTCCTTCCAGTTAAATCTTTTTTTTCTCTCCCATAGTCTTTCGTACCGGATATGAAAAGTTACACAACACTAATTGGCCCCTTACGATAAATTCCTTTGTTCTCCCTTTCCGATTTTCCGATAAACAATCTCCATCCCCCTCATTTCTTTTCCTTCTTTTTTTGGTTGTGAGTCTCGAGATACTTCGCGTGGGCAACTTTCCCCACCAATTCTACTCTATGATTTTCTCATTATCCTATCAGGTCCTTCCGTGTCCTCTCCAGGAACGGCTACCTCCCTTTGACGCTTCTCCTCGGCACTCCAATGTGAAAGGATTTGCCCGGTCGCTCTTTTGCAAATTCTCTCCTTCCCTCCAATTTTGTTAGCGGCGTGAAGTTCTGGTTGCCTTTTCTGCCACCTGCAGATACTCAGCATAATTTTTTCTCAAATTCCTATCTTCCAAATTAAGTTACATGCATCACACCCTCCATTGAAGCTCTTTCCTTCTTGCGATTCAAACTTATTTACGCTCTCCGAACCCTCCCTTTCATGGTTCCTTTTTTTTTTAATTAAGAACTATAAGTAATGAGGGATGTGCTTTTTTAGCCTTTACTCCTATCCCAACCCTGTGACTTTTCATACGAATTTCAAACTGTCATAGATTTTTTCCCTACCTTCCTCTGCATTTTCTTCCCCCCCCAATAACTCAGTGCTAGTATTCATTGACTGAAATAGTTACGATGCCCTTCTCCTTTCTATGAACTTCTCCGCTGGAGAAATTTTGATGTCCGATTCCCCCCCTTTGGTTTTTCCTTTGAGAGCCAGGTTTCTTCTCCATCTGAACGTCGGTTCAAGAGAGCTGAATTGTCGGTCCACTCCTTCATTGGACCTTTGCCCTTCCTTGGTTGTTCTTTTTCAACTCCCCCCTTTGACTGATACTACCCCCCCCCCAAGCGTTGATTTTTTTCCCCCTTTGTCGCTTTCCCTTCCCTTTTCTGACTGCGACCTTTCTCTAGAGCCGTCCTGCCCATGTCTTCGATCTGCAGCCTTTATGTTTCTCCCCTCCGCACCCTCAGTATGTTGGACCCAGGTATATTTTTTTTTTCCCTTGGTATTGTTTTGTTTCCTCCGGCGTTTTTTTTTTTCAGAGGTTCAAGATCCTGTTCAGTGTTTTTCTTTTCTTGAACCTTCCCCCTCCGTGAGGCTGCATACATCTTGCTCTCTCACCAGCCCCTTCCTGCCGACCTATCTTTACTTTCCCTGTGGTTCTTTTTTGAAATAAAACGCCTGAGCGCGGCGTGGGAACTCCCCCCAATTCCTGTTTCTGCCTTTTTTTTCTTTGGTCAATGCTATGTCTTACTTCCACCATCTCCCCGACGCTTTTTCCCCCCGAAGTTTCGAAGGGTATAGCCGCCGGTAATGTAAACAATCCCTCTTCACTTTCTGAAGAGTTCCCCCATTTGCAAACGGAAACGCTATGTAAAATTCCCCCCCACTCTCCTACTCCATGAAACCCCCCAAATGAAGAATGCCGTGAATGAGTTTTTTTTCTTCCCTTTTTTTTTTAACTTCCACTTCAGCAAAACACAATGTTCCCCCTTTTCGCTTCACAACCATACCTCCCAAAATATATGCTAATTCCCCAAGCTGGCAAGATTACGAGAGTCTTCCCTCAAGCTTAGTTATAGTTGGCTTTTATAAATCTAACCTGACACAAATCCCCAAACAGATGTGATAAACGGCGTAATTCACCTGTCTTCTGACTTCGCACCTTTTCCTGCCCTTTCTTTTTTTTCTGAAAAAAGAGCCCAATCCTATTCTTCTCTTCTGGCTCCCTCACTTTTAAACCCTTTTGAAGGTCAAGCTTAAGTGAGTCAGTAGTTCTGCCTCCCCCCCTTGGTGTCTCCGTTCAATCCTTCGCCCCAAGCCTGTGTGATTGATGTTCCACCCCCCCCCTCTCCAGCAATTTAGAGTGAAATCCATCGCCTTTTCATTGTAGTGTCGCTTTTTCTAGCAGCCCCCTTTTTTTGACCTCGAGGCCGATTCCTTTCCAATATACTTGTTTTTTGCTTTTTCAACTATGCTCCCCCCTTGTGTCAGCTTCCTTCAGTCAATAAGAAGCGCTGATGATTTCACTTTAACTTGACAAGAGATTTAGGCACCTTTTCCCTCCCGCTGGAGTAACTCTTCCCGATTTTTCAGTAGTACTTTATCCCTGTTAGCGAAGAATCAACGACTGCAACTTTTTTTCCCCCCCCCCCCCTTTCCCCCTTTCGTGTCATAACAGCCACATAGAATTTTCCCCTTACCTCTTTACATAGAGGATTGTTACCTTAAAAGTTCAGACATGACGTCTTTTTTCTCCCTTCCCCTAGCTCAAAAGAGTTTATTACCTGGGTTCTTCAATTACGTTACTCCCCTAATTCATAACAGACTCCCCCTCTTTGTAAATGCTTTTTTAGTTCTAACCCGACCCTTGTGTCTTAATCCTTTTCTTCATGGCTTTTCCCAATTTAGAGACGCTGTTTACAGGTATTCTTATCCCCTTTGAGGAAAAAGCAGAAAAAACCCCCTTTCCCTAGACCTTTTACCCTTTCGTTGATAGTTTTTTTACTGTTTTTACAACCCCCAAGACTAAGACTGTCTTCCCGAGCCCTTCATCCCCACAACCTGAGTAAAACTTCACCTTCCTAAATGGATAATTTTTCTAAGACACTCCAAGATAAGATCTTTCTCCCTCTCTTGTTTTTTTTGTGTTGTTGTTTTCTCTTGTGTTTGGTTTTTTTTCTTGTTTTTTTTTTTTGTTTTTGTTTCGACACCCTTTACCAAAGATCCTTCCTCCCCCGTTGTAATCTCCCCAAGGAAGCAACCGACTAGGCGGCCTTTGTCGAGATGTGCCTTTCCCTAATTCCTCACGCATTCCCCCCTTGCAGAGCTTTTAGCGTATTAACTTATTCACATCGATTTTTTTTTTTTCCCTCGACGTGACCCTTTTTTCTTTTCTCAAAGTCCCCCAAAATACATTCACGATCCGTACTCAAATGGAGAATCACACTTGGTTCCCACCTACTTTTGCTGTGAGGTCCCCAAATTACATTCTCTTTTTCTTGGACGAGACGGCCCCTGAAGATGTTTCTCAGACGTACGCCTGAAAATACGGACACTTCCATTACTAAACTCCCCCTCAACTTTTGACTTCAGTTAAGTCCTTTTAACCAACTTTTATATTCTGTCCCCTCACCCAATAAGGACCGCATAGACCTATTCCTGCATTGTGGACACCGCCCTCCTATACCCCTTTTTTTTTTTCTCCCACGCTCCTCCCCCCACCCCCCCCTTCCCTCCCACCAGAACCCTATGCAGACCTAACTCAGGTATTTTTTTCAGCGTAGCATTATGCGTCAGCATTTCCCCTTTATTCGATAATTGTCACTTTAAGAATTTTTTTCCCTCAGCACCCGGACTGATTTTTCACTCCCTGTCCTTTCAGAGAGCCCCGTTCCCCCACAGTTCAGTCTCCTAATTTTAAGAAATTTACCACCCTCGGACTTTTTTTGTGCCCCCAGTACTCCCCACTTCCCAAGCAAAAGATACACCCCTTAAGCTTCTTCCCCTACCTTCCCCCCCTTGCGTCTAACTTGATCTCTTTTCAGAAACAAAATGCCCAATGTTTACCTTTCCATCCTCCATTAGGCCCGCCGACAATGGTAATTCTTGCTCTCCATCCCCTCTCACCACTCTTTTCCGCGAACCTCCTACTCTGGTCAAGTTCCGCCCGAACATAACCGTACCAGCCCATGGATTCCTGTTCGGATAAACTTTTTTCCTTCTTTAAGACCCGTTTAGCTAGACTTTTTCCCCTGCGTACGAACCCCTTTCCTGTAGCATTTTCAATTTCTTTATAAAAGTTCCATTGGAACACACTCCTTTCGCCCCTTCAATGAGACGTTTTTTTTTCGGCCGACCACTAAAACTTGAGCCCATTTTACTCTTTCCCCCCCTTCGTGGTTTGTATAGATATTCCCAATTGCGGAACACGCTTCAAACCCCTCAGCGATAAAAGTCTCCTCCCCGTTTCGATGTTTTCTTAAAGGTACACTTCGAATATGGACGATCGGCAAATTCTTTTTCTTCGTTCCCATTGGATTGAATGTCCTTCAGGTAGTATGCCCCACGTCTTTCCTTTTCCTTCTAGTTTCCCTTCCTCTTTCGTGGCTTTTCTTCCTTTTCAACATGTCCCCTTTCGCCTAACGGCGCCGCTGTTATATGGAAAATCAACGGTTTACCCCGCGTACCTTCGACTCCCCCCACCTTATCAAAAGAGAATTTCTGCAGATTTTAATTTCTGTTCTTCCTTTTTTAATTTGGAAGTCCCCCCGCCATCCAGGATGAGACCCTTACTTTTCACGTTTTTTTGGCGCATGTCTTTCATCTATCCCCCTTTGAGTGATTTTTCAGAAGTACGGAAGACCCCGCCCTCCATCTTTCATACACCTTGACTCGAATTTCACCCTCTCTTTTTCTGACGACGACGTAGGACCTTACCAGGAACTATCTTTCTTACCCCCGGTTTTTTGAACATGACCAGCTTACTCTTGCTCCCCACCTTTGCTTCTTTTACTAGACCCCAGACTACAGCCCCCTGATGCGCCAAATGGGAGCCTAGCAGGTTGACTTCTGCAGGCGTTGTCTTGAACTTTCTGCAATCTACCCCTTCCCTTCCTGGCTGTATTTTTTTTCCCTGTATTTTCCCCAATCCACAAAAAACGGGAACCCTGTCCCGCCTCCCTCGACCCTTTTTTTTAATTAGGTTAAACGTCACTTCCTCCTGACCCCCTTTCGGAGCTTTTCCGACACAGCATGATAAATACTTTGTTTTGAATATACGGTATCCTTACCGCACCGCCAACGTCGTTTCCCTTTTCGCACCTTTAGTATTAAGTGATCGCTTTGCATGAATTATGCCCTGCTAGGTCTTCGCCAGTCTTTCACTGTGGTTGTATTGGATAATGAAGTACTACCCCATTAGAGCAATCTCTTTTTTGCCTGCTTTCCTCTTGGACCTCCTTTCCTTTTAAGTTCATAAGTGAGTTATTAGAACGTTCCGTTCTATACCACCCTTTTTTGCTTTTATTCTGTTTTCCGACGTTGCTTTCTTCTCTTTTGGAATGATCAGGGATATCTCCGCCTTACTTTACCACCTCCTCTTGCTACTTGCGACGGGTGACTTTTTTTTTCCGGTAACAGCGCCCCTTATACCCTTCCCCTTCGCTCCAGTGGAATTGAAGGCCTCTTTGATACAAACAACACCTTCCCGAAGCCCCCCCCCTCCCGTTTTCTCATGAGCGTGGTTTATTATGCTTTTACTTTCCCCTTTCTTAATACGATCCCACAATCTTAAGGTTTTCTTTTTCCCCCATAACCCCCCCTTTCTCCTACCACCAAAGCCGGAGTTAGATACCGACGCCGAGTATTAAAGATAAAATGTGCTTGCTCTTCTTATTTCCTTTTTTTTCTTCTAACCGCCACCCCGTACTGTGATAACCCGCTTGCCCCTTTCTTTCCCCCCCCATCAGTACTTCTTCCCTTTCCTTATGACGAATAGAATAGATTGAAAAATTCCACCTTTTTTGAAGCTTATGTTTTTTTGAGCGAAACGCAACAGTGCTCTTTTTCCCCCTATAGATTGAAGGTAGCAACCGTCCTACTGACGATTCTTGCATCAAACCCTTCCATCCCCGTATTCACGCTCATTAAGAAGCGTGCCCTCGCTACGTGGCCACCGCCCCACGCCCTTCCTTTTCCAATCCATTTTCTTCGCCTTTTCAAGATAAGACACTTTTCGATTTACCCGGCCCCTTCTACCTCCCCTCTTGTTGTTTTCTATCTAATCTTTAAGATGACACCTTGCCTCGTAAATTTCAAATTGTGTTATGATTGACAAGCACTACTTCAGGCCTTAGTCATCCCAATTTTTTTATTGGAAGGTGTGCAAATTCCTGAGAATATTTCCTCAGTTTCTTAAACAGACGCTCTTTTTCCTCGTTTAACCTTCGTCGAGACGACTAAGAGCACCTCTTTTTCCACACGCCCCTTTCCTCCCTCAAGCATACTTTCGCTTCCCCCTATGGCTTTTTTTTCAACCCTGCTCTTTACGAGTTCCCCAAGTAAAAGTTTTCCATTCAGAGACGCCTTCTTGTTTCCCCCTCTCCTAGGGTTCTTTCCTTACGTTTATTCAACAAACTACCCTCTAATTTTATATGTTCGTCGCGTTTCAATATACAAGACTTTTTGGACTCTTTTGGATTGAATGAATATGACCACTCACTCTTATACGCAACGAATCACAAACCTCCGAAAGTGGACTGAGTCCGGACCACCACCCCGGCCTCACCCTCCCGAGACTCTTTCTCTTTCTAACCCCGGACCTCGTGCATTCATCCTACGCCCCCTCCCCCCCTATCTCCACCCTCTACCCTACACTCACCCCTCCTCCCCCTCCCACCCCTCTCTACCCTACACCCCACCTCACTATTGCCCTCTCATCCTTCTTATCTGCCTTCACTAATCTCCCCTATTCCCACCCCCCCCTACCTCAACACTCCGCTTCCTGCCCCTCAAACACCACCTCCTCCGAGATTTACCCCCCTCCCCCCTTTAGTTCAGATAATCCACTTTGTTTTGTGTTTTTCCTCCCCCCCCACCCCTCCTAACCGGACTACACATACATCGCAACTAGGGTCCCACTTTTTACCCCATTTTTTTCCTACCGACAACTTCGGGTCGATCCCTATTTTTTTTACATTACACCCAGGATCCGACCGCCAAAACCCCTTACTCCCGACCACTTCCCCCTCCCCGCTTGACCCCCCACAGGCCATAACGCTCGTAGGCGGTCTAAGAAAGACTTTTGTCTTACAAACATTCACAGACCCCTCATTTGCGCATCTTTTTTCCTTAACGACACCCCGTGATTCTAAAGCATATTTCTCACATTCGCCCTACTGGCGTCACGTCACAAACTTCCCGCCAAGTACTCAACTCTCCTCAACCACCCTTTTCTTTCCAAGAAAATGTCTTTTTTCCTCTAACGTGCTCTCCCCCTATGTACGAATATGAGGTCCGGCCCCCCCATAATCCCGGTTCGAATACAAGACGTATAAGCCACCCCTCAATAATGCCCCATCCCCCCTTAACATTTTGACATACAACAATCGAATAAGAACCCCCCCCTCACCCCCCCCCCCCCCCCCCCCACCCCCACCCCCACCCACCCCCCCCCCCCACCCCCCCCCCACGACCCTTCCGTTTTTTCCCCCCCCCCCTCCCTACTCACACTTCTGACCATGACCCTCCTTGCCCTCCCCTTCCTTCCTGCGTGCCGGAAAGCCCGTCCACCCCCTGGTCGACCACGCCCAGACTTTCCCCCCCCCGATCGAGCTCCCTTCGGTCGGCTGCTCCTCTTTTCTTTTGTCTTGACTCTCAGTTCGACAATAATATTTTTTTTTTTTTTTTTTGTCATCGGCATAAAGAACTTGGCATTTGGAAGCCCCCTTCTTTCGTTCCCTCTTTCCAGCAGTCCTCAAATTTCCCCGTATTCCCCTCCTTTCCCAATTTTTTTCCACTCGACAACAATCCGGTACAGAAACATCTCCCCTGTAGCTGTTCTTTTCCCAACTATGACAAAGGGGATCTCCTCTTCTTTCTCCCAACCCCCATGACTTCCTTTTCGCATCGAAAATCACCTCACTTAAGACCTCTTCGCTGTTTGACTTCCCCCTAACTTGCCAATGCTCGATAACATCCGCCTGTTATGCGCTAACATTTTTTCCGAGGCCCTCCCTTTTCACGCCATCCCCGTAACGTTCGGACAGATAATAACCCTTTTTGCAGACGCCCTTTTCGGTGTATGTTCCCCCATACGTTAAGCCAGCCAACCCCCCGCAATTTTCATCTTGCCTTTCTTTTAACAAACCCTCCTTAGGACCTTCCCTAATGATACGTTTTCCGGCGTATTTGGTGTAGCCCTTCCGCTGATCTAGCTTTCCCCCTTTTTGTTAGTTTTTCATCCTTCCGTTTGGAAACTTCCGACACACAATCTTACTCATTGTCCGCAGGAACGTTCATTTTCTTCCAGGAGCTTTTTTTGTGCACAGGAAAACCGTTCCAGAACTATTGTCATTTTCTTCCTTTGCACATGTTCCTTTTTTCCTCCTTTAGTTTTTTTTCCTTTTTTTTTTTTTTATAGGTAGTTTTCTAAGCAGAAAAAAATTTTTCTGAACCTATAAATTTCCTTACTGCCCGGAACGTTTTTTCTCCCTGTTATGATCTCGACCAGATACTGAAGAGACCATGCAATGTCCACTTATCTGGACTTCTCGAATGGTGAAGTTCTTTTCACCTAGGTCCCATTTTTTTCCCCCAACCGATCCCACACTCGAACTTTATGCAGGTTTGCGTCTCCCCTTGAATCTTGCTCTCTTTTAAATCCATCCAGCTTTTCTGTTTTCCGTCTTTTAAGAGATTTTTAATGATAAGCTATACAGTCTGGTTGAGATGTGTGGTTTTAGCCGTTCCGAACTTTAACCCTTCAACGAGTGATACATTTTCCAACCCCATTGGTCTCCTTTTTGCGCCAATGACTAACCGAGAACTCTGACCACATTTGCTATCCCAAATCCGGCTCCTGCCTCGGACACTCAGTTCTGAGGAAATCACCAACACCCTTAATCTCCCCCCTTTTCCCCCCCAAGACGATTCTGTAGAAGATGGCTTTAAGATCTTGCCTTCTCAATTCCGTTTTTCGATGGATTTTGGGCTGGTCTCCTTCCCCCCCCTCCGAAACCCCTGGGACTTTTTAACACCCAACAAAACACGTTTTCTTTAGTCGTGCCTAATGTTCCCCAGGTTTATTCGGGTTTTTAATCATCATTCCTTATTTTGCTTTGACCTTCCTTAGCTCGCCAGTAAGCAACAGAGCTTCACATCTGTTGGTTAGCGTTAGAGCCATCTCAGCCCTGTCTTGGAAACAATTTATTTCCTTCTTCTTTTTATTTACTTTTCGACCCCCCCCATCTTCTTTTCGTACTCGGGTCAGCAAGATTTAAAGTGTTGGTTCGTATAAGCTCCCCCCCCCCTTCTCCCTTCCTGTGGCATGCGTCCTTTTCCTTAACCCCGGCCGTTCTCTTAGTTCCAGGCTGCCGAACACGCGGGCGGCGTTCAGGTAGTTCCTCTTTCGGTTTCTTTAGCTTGGACCCTTTTAAGCAACTTTCTTCCCGTTGTCTTTCCTTTAAGGTTGGGTTCCCTGTGTAAAGCGCCTTCCGGTTCGAAGGCGTTTCCATTACTTGGCGGCTGCATTTTCTCAGTAAACTAATCCGACTTAGCCCCCCCCAATTCTTTTTTTCGTGGCCTTTTCCTCACACTTCCCAGCAAGACACTTTGTTTCCTTCGGTCAATCTGCAACCCTACTACTATATGGTAATCCTACCACCCCAGCTGGTTCGCCTCTTCCCCTTCCCAAGCTTCTCGTTAGGAGATTCCATTTTAGAAACGAGTAACTTGACCCCCAAAAATTTTTCCCTTTTGACCTGTCTACAAACGTCGTCTTGAAGGAGAACTTTCGGACCCTTTTCAATTTCTTAAGCGATTCCTGATGTCTGTTTTTCAAGTTGTCCCCGTTGCTTTTTATCTCCCTGGCGTGTCGACGTCGGCCTCTGAAGCCCTCCTTATTACCCTTTTACACAGATAAGATGCAACCCCTCAAGACCCCTCCATTTTCCCTTCCCCTGCAAGCAACCGCTGCTGGCATTCGCTTTGTATGAACAATTTTTTCCGAGGAAGATTTGCAGACCTTTTACTTTTGTTGTTGAAGGCCTGTCCCCTAAATTTCCCCCCCTTTTTTTTTTCAAGATCCTCCCCCCTCCAACTCCTGGAGATGATTGAACTTTAAGTTCTTTAGGGATTTGGCGGTTGCCGGACGTCCAGCTTCCCAGATGTGCAAAGTGAATATCCCGCGGGCCTAAGGCTCACCTGCACGTTTTCCCCGAGATTGTGTTCCCAAGGTTAACGTTCGATAATCCTTCCCATCGTTCACCCTGGCTTTTTTTCACTCCTTTTGGTTTTTTCAACTTTTTTTCTTCCATTTAAGAGCGACGTATTGTAGACCGTGTCAACGGTTCCAAAGCTTTTTTAAGTAAGTCCCCTTTGAAAATAATACCCCGCCCTAAACTCTCCCTCTCTCCAAACTCCTTGTGGTAGATCAAAAAGTGTCTCTTTGGTTTTTAAAATCCGTTTACTCCTGAGTTTCCACCTCAAGAAAAAGATACCTTTAGTGACTGTTTCGGATTAGTTTTTTTAATCCCCTTAAGACGTCAACACTCCCTCTCCCCCCTGTTCGCTTCCCCCATTGTCAACCCAGGAAACGTATAACATGCCGACATTGTTATAAATTCTTAAACTCCCGAATCTAACTTCCCTCCCCAGGAACCAGAAAGAGTGTAAGCCCGAGAAATAACGCCTTGATACTATAACCCCGATGACACACGAAGGAACTCCTCTCCCCCCGACCCCCAGTTAAAAGAATGGAGACCTCCCACCGACCGACATGTCCTTCTAAAGAAAAACCCCCTTCTACTAGCCCTCCCTTTGGTCAAATACACCCCTGCGCTGTGGTGGCTCCCCTTCAACACAACTGATTGAAGGCTCCTTTTTTCCCTCCTCCGACTGAAACTGACACTTTCCTAAAGACTGCCACCCACGCGCCCCCGAACCGTACACCTTTGTTGACCCCCTTGGAGAATTTCTTTTTCTCCCCGGCCTTATGGTGACCGCAAAGCCCTTCCCTCCTGTCGACCGCCTCACCCCTCCGCACAAAACTTGGCCATACCTTCCTCTTGCTGAGATTTTCTCTTCCCGCTTCCGGTGTTATAAGATAAGAACTCGCCCTTAACGTCATTTTTGGAAGCTGATCTTCTTCAGGACCCTCCATTTTGAAATCCCCCCCTCCGGGTGGGGTTTCAATAAAGGTTGGGCGGACCGACGCCCACCTTTCCACTCGAATGATCTGTGAACGAAAAAGATGGTCTATATCTTCTTTTTCAGAACCCTTAAAATTGCCAAAGTCCATACGCAATACCGCATCTTTCAGCCGGTTTGAGGCAAACCTCCTTTTTCTGATATTTCCGAGACCCCTTCTCCCCCTCGGTCATGCCCTTCCAAAATCCTCTTCAAATAAAAGCCCTCCCCACTTCAACAAACTCAGTATCACGTGCAGACTTTTGTGCCCACTTTCCCCAGGGACCTACCAGTGCAAAGTTTTCCTAGTAAATAGTGATTTTTTGGCCTTGGCACCACTCATCGACGTTAGCATGGCGTGAGGTTCCGCCCCCCTTTGACTTTCCTTTTTTTTTTGTCGAGATCCGGATTTGGACACACCAATCGAATCCGATCCGAAAAGTTCATGTCAGTCTTTTTGTTGACAAGGCCGGTTTCCCCCTTTGACGCATAAATTCGGATCCCAGGTCTCTTAATCCCCTCAAGCCTTCCTTAGGAGGAACAAAACCCCGGAGAAGACCCTGTAATTATTCTTCGTGGATTGCATAGTAACCTTCCGGGCGGCTACTCACAGTTTTTTTCATCCTTTCTCTATACGCGTATTTACCTGGCCCGTACCAAAACCACCCTTAACCGGTGCGGAGAGAACTCTGAAGGAGCCAAGACTCTCCCCTGGTCATGGTGACGGTTTTTAAGATCCTCCAGTCTGCTTTTTGTTTCTGCGTGACGGGTCGCTCAGCCAGTTGCCCATGTTTTTTCCCTCGGTTGCCCCCTAATTTAAACACGAGACCTGAGTATGCTTTTTGGGCTCCCTACCGGACGATTATGCTTCAAACTTTGTTTAATTTAGTGAAGAGTGCCTCGTCCCCCCTTTTTTCTTACTCGCTCCCCTCAAACTCCGATGGCGAGTTGGATGACGAGGCTTTATTGCGGGGGTAAGTAGGGGCTGTCTGTTTTTCCTGGGACTGGCTGGTCGGACACCAGCCCTTATGCTTTTTAGTCGCTCCCCCATAACCAAAAGGTGAAGGTACTAAGACATGACAGATGCTCCCGTTGTAATGGCAACCGTCCTCAGCCGGCGACCTCCCCTTGTTCGAGACCAGAAAAGCTACCCGGGTTACCCCATGTTTCGTTTTTTTGTGGCCTCAAGCAGAAAAGCCCCAGCCTTACTAATTTCTTGAGTCTCCCTTCGCCGTTATGTTGTGATGAAAAAAAACGTTAGGGCGTACGATTTGCCAGAATAGTTAGTTTTTATGCATCTCGGGCCTCCCCCCATGGAGCTACCCACCAGAAGGCGCCGACCTGCTGGGAAGCAACCGTACAGCGTTAGACTTCCCGCCTATCACGCAGCGCGCAGCCTGCCTCGCGCGGCCGTCCCCGCCACTGCCACGGGGGGCGTAGGCCTCGTGCGAGCTACCGACTCCCGTTGGCCGCTAGCTCCTGGTGTGCCTCGCTGGGGGTTGGTGTTGCTTTTTTCTTCGGCCGTTTGTGGAAGCCCCTTAGTATGTATACTTTGCTAACGAGGTGTTGGGGTGGTTTGCGCGTGGGATTGGGGTGCTTGCCGTGTCAGTGCACTCCCCCCCCTCTTTCTTCTATTTAAGCTTGGAGTTTCTATGTATTCTCCCTCCCTGAAAGCACTGGTCGTTACCTTCAACCGTTTCGGTTGGACTTGTTGGCCCCTCTTTTCGATGTGCTCCTTGACCGCTTATGGCGGCGCTGTTCTTATAACCCCCCTATAGACAAGGCATATTCCTCTTTTCTTTCTAAACCACTCCGAAACCCCGGTCTTTTAAACACTGAATTTCCTACACAAAACAATCTTCACCCAGGGCTCCCCTGAGTTCCCCGCAAAGCTTATCTTTATGATGTATTCCCGTTTCGAAAAGTAAGAAAGGAACCCATGACCCCTTCCCGTTGCTGTCTACAATCTTCTTCCCCTTTTTTCCCTGGTACGCTTCATGTTTCCCCCCCCCGGAGCCATAAGCTTTCAGAGGGGGATTTGTTTTGTCTGATTGATGGCATTTTCACCCTTGTTGGCGACTCTTTTCGCAAGGTCGTCTAGAGTTTTCCCTCCATATACCTAACCATGCCATCCTTCAAGATAAGAAGTTGTACAACCTGTGCAACTCCCACTCACCCTTAAAGTGAAATCATCGCTCAGTCTTATTTCTTCTCTTCTGAACCGTTTTCCCCTTTGTAGAATCCCCTTGTCTTTGTGAGAGAGATATGATTTCCTCTTTCCCCTTCCTTTCAGTTTTCCTCTCCATACCAACTAGGCCTATCCCCCCCCCCTCCCTGTGAGGTTCCCGCCGGTCCCTGGTTAACAGCTCTTAGCTTTGAAAATTCCAGTGAATTTATCCACCCGCGTGCTTGAAGAGTCCCGTCCTTCTCCCGCCCAAAAAGTCGGGTTACTCCCCCCTCCGCACCCCCACTTCGCTTTTATTAACATCGAGGCGGTCACAGTAAAAGTTTCCCTTCAGAGCGATCTTTTCCCCCCGGCACTTCGCTTTTTTCCTGGGTTTCTTTCCCCTCCTCTCATAACCAGCCTTCCTCTCGCAACCCGCTTTTTCTTTATTAACATTATAGATTGTAGGAGGGTTGTCCACATTCCTGTTTTAAATCTTAGTTTCTTCTGTTTGAATGTCTTTCCCCCCCCAAGCGCATTCTTATTTGATGTTCGTCGGATGTAGTTTTTTTCGAAAAACCATGCCTCGCAACTGTCCCCCTCCATTCATTGCGTTTCTTACAAGGTTCCCCAACCGGTCCCCGTTCCCTTAACGACATGGATTTTTTTTGAAATAATATCCAAAGATAAGACTAAACATGACTCCCTTTACCCTTTACAGCCCTTCCCTTTTCCATCAGAACAACGTTTAACCTATCTCCTTCCCTATTTTCTTCACCGACTGCACAAGACCTTCTGCGAAGGTCTGGTAACGCCTAAGAACGCCCACTTTTTACAATGGAGACCGCAGACGACTTTGTTATCCTCCCCCCTCCCTACGATCAGGAGAAGTAAATCCTGGGGTCCCACCTCCCCCACCCTTGGGCGGATCTCCCTACTTAACACTCACGCTCTGTGGGGAAGTCTACTTAGGACAGCCCTTCAGACGTGACGCTAACCCCCCTTCCCACCCCCCCAAACTTTTTTTCCCCCCCGCTTAGCCCGGCAACGTTGTTTTTGCTGTGAAACCTCCACAATTTCCCCTATGTGCAGGCTTTTTGTTGACCCCCAGACCGTCCCCTCTTTCTCCAACTCCGCCTGAACGAAAACGGCATTCCAATTCGCATTCGTTCCTTGCGGTAGCGATTTTAAAGTTTCACCTGTCCCGATCCTTTTTTCATGCAGTCAACCAGCTTTCCTTCAATTTCATCCACCCTCAAATCATGAAATTAGTCTTTTCCCGCAGGTTTAAATCCGTTTGGGACCAAGCCTCTCCCTCCGCTACCACCCTCCACCTTCGGTATGAAAACGTCAACCAGACAAGGGTCTTTCATCTGGATGATTGACCCGTTTCCCCCAAATATCCCCCCATTCTCCCCCAATGAAAAGACCGATTAGATTGGTATCCTTTTGGTTTTCTTCTCCCGTCCTAGGTCTCTCTCCTTTATTCTAAATGTGCAGAATTGTAGAGACAGCTACATTGGATCTAGTCCCCTGCAACTCCCCCCCCATTCCCCCCGTACCGTTCCTTTCAGGCAGCAGCCCTTCGGCTCGTGACTTCCCCCCCCCTTATTACCCTTGGCTTACGACCCGACCAAAGTTCGCTCTTTCCAAAGTTATGTTCGACCACTCATTGGAACCTCGATAATGATCGTTACATGGAGTCTGGATCTGTGTTTTCATCCTCCCTTCGCTATATATTCCCTTATCCAAATCCTATTTTCTTATTTTTTGAGACCCCTTCAAGTATCCCCCCCCAATCGCGCCAGGAGCTTATAATTATCTCAGTTTTCCCCCCGTTTTATGCTCCGGTCCCCCCTTTCCGATGCTGCAATGTTATGGGAAGTACTTTTTTTTGAATTCCCCCTCCCTAAGCCCCCCCCTGACAATACTGTTCTAAGGCTAGGTTGGATTTATTTTATTTAGGATGACACTTGTTCCCGATACCTCCTCTCTTCCCATAACCAGATCCTTAGTTCCCGTCACCTTATCCCCCTCCGAAGGTTGTGAGTCAAACTATCCCCCCATTGCCGTGCAGCAAGAATAAAGATTCGTCCTTTTTCCTTCTCCGTTACCTGATTCCGCTATAGAGTTCTTTGTTTGCTGACGTAGGGCCTTCCCAAACCTGATTCACAGGAGTTGCCTAATTTCAAATGATTCTGCCTTTTTTCTTTCTTACCTGGACCCCAGCTCAATTCCCCACCATACCCTTTCCTTTCGTACTCTGTGTAACTTATCTTATCAAAAACTCCGGAAATAAATCGTCCCCCGATTTTTCCGCGAGGCTTTGGTTAGTGTCTTCTTGCCGGATGGGCGTGACTCACAGGTGTCCCTTCCCTTGGTGGGACGTTGTTCGAGTAACCAGAATTCCGGCCAGGCTCGGACCCCTTTTCTACTTTCACAACAACAAAAGTTTCCCCTTTAGTCCTCCTTAGATGTCCAAGGTATGCTTAGGGTACCACGGAAAGTGGATTTGGCCCGTTCAGTATTTCTCCCCCTAGGAGAATCAGCAAAGATGATTTGTTCGTTATCGAGCAAGTCAACCTTTGGGACCCAGGTCATTCTCCTTGAATTAGTAATTTTGAAGTGAGAAACCAGTAGGGGCTCCTTTCCGTTTTCTTCGTTAGTATTGACAGTACCCAAAAAATAGCTTAGACCCGGTGTAATAGGATATGGTCGGCTTTTTTCAAACTGCTTAACTCCCCCTACTTATTTGCGTTCGCTTTTAACACTAGGGAGGCCCTGCCCTTTTAGACTGGGCCCTTTCCTAGGATTGGACTGCTTTTCTAATTCTATCTTACTTTGCAAGACACGGTGACTGGACATTTTAAAAGATGCCCTCGGTTTGGTTCTTTCCCTTGTGCGGCCTTCTTTTCGAACCTCCAGAAGAATTCCCCCTCCATGGACGGCGTTGGTTTCTGGCCTCAACTTCTTACAAACCTCTTTCCAAGGAAGCACTCGTCTTCAAACTCCAACCCCCCTCTTTGAATCCTTACCACAAGAGGTTAGCCTTTCGCGAGTTGCCTATCCATCCCCTATTTTGTTATGATGTCTTCATTCGCCCCGAAAAGCCTTCCACTTTTTCCCCAATTTTTTTGCTGACCAGTGCGTATACAATACGTCAGTCTTGAAGGACGAAACCTTTTGCAACGTCCTAATTTTGGACAACCCACTGATCCATTACTTTTAAGTATTCTTCTTCTTTTCCTCCCGTATTACCCAAATCTCACGCC
>Ga0179591_1344368_pt1 | contig 22113 bp, 26 predicted proteins | sample CZOMad2_1_08_16f_FD_182891 | JGI IMG/M metagenome (GOLD analysis project Ga0179591, IMG submission 182891) | Vadose zone soil fungal communities from Angelo Coast Range Reserve, California, USA - CZOMad2_1_08_16fungal (PacBio error correction) | ecosystem: Environmental > Terrestrial > Soil >... | reverse complement strand
TGAGGAAAGACATTTCCTTTTTTCATTGTGAAGAAGGAAGATGACACACCCTCCCAAGGTTCAGACTAATTGGAAAATCGAGCTCCTTTTTTGAATCGCTGCGTCCGTTCTTTTCCAAGCGTAGTCAGTAGACGATGCTAGAGCTTTTCTCGGTTGAGTACAACAGTCACGATTATTGGGACCTTCCCTTCGCTAAATTCCCCCCCACCAAAGGATTTCCTCCGGTGTCGTCTCTACCTTTTTTTTGTTTCTGAAATACCACTCTCTTCTTGAAGTGCTACGCCTCTTTTTAGGTGCCTCGTTTTTTCCCCTAGATAATCACCCTTTCTTTTTCGCAGCTCAGAAACCACCAAGGTATTCAGGCGGTTCCGAAAAGTCTATCCGTTCCCCCTTTACGGTAACTCCTCTGGAGCTTCTCATCGATCTATCCGTAGGATTGGGAGGCCTTTCCTTTTGGGGGTAGACCCTCCGGAATTTTTTTCCTCCCTTAAGAGGTAGCAGCCTGTTCCTTCTTTCTTTTTCCCCTTCCCCTCGAGGTTGACGGGGTCCCTTCCGAATTCCTCCGCTTCAAGTGATACAATTCCTCCTTTTCTTTCCGGTCTGACTGATTCCCACCATGGGATCTTTCTTTCCAAATCAAAACATCTTTTTTTTTAACATCCCTGTTCCTCCTTTTTGGAGCGGATGCTTCTTTCAGAGCAACTTCCTCGATTCTTAGGTTTTTTTCCTAGTAACTCGCCATCTCCCCCCTGAAACTTACGAGGGCCTCCGTTCTTTAGACTCCCCTTTTCTACCATGCCGAGACAAGCGATTAACATTTTTTTCCTTTATCGAAGTAGATGGAGGAACATTCCCCTTTTTTGTATATTCAGGCAGTCCTTTTTTCTTTTTTTTTTTGAATCGGTATGGCCCCCTTTCCCTTTCATGATGCCCGGAACAAGTTTTTCCAATTTTCTATCTAAATTGGAATTTCCTAATTCAACGAGCCTATCTTTTCACGTCGTTGACCCTTCTCCCCTCTGACAGGAGACGCGCCTATTTTCTCCTGTCATAGGAAGCCCCCCCCTTCCGCTCGGCAAATCTTTTCCTGGCCGCGACCTTTTCCCCCCATGACGATGGTCTTTTCCCCAAAGGTTTACCTTCTCTCCCTGTAATTGCCCTGGATGGATCGTTCCGAGACCAGTTTTTTTTTTTTTTGATCTCGACAGTCCTCTCCTCCCCCCCGATGAAGAGAGCCTACTTCCTTTTGGACCTGGTCTCCCTCCCCGGCGCTGACAAACTCCCCGCGAGTAGCAATTCTTCCCGGCACCCCACTTCCTCATGTACGAGTCGTTCATCCCCACTTTCTATCCAACGACTTTTTTTTTCCTTAACTCCTTCGAAATCCCAATTTGATGGCTCTGATGTTTTTTCTTGGCACGCGTTAGTCTTTTTCTAAGTAACCTCGGTCCCGTCCGTATGGAGAATTCCTTGCCACAGAATTGGAAAAAGCTTCTTAACAGACTTTCCCCTTTCCCCTTTGCCGGAGGCTTAGTATATTTCCTAAATACCTATTTTCTTTCCGGTCCCTTGGTGAGCAGAGACCTGCCCCGAATGCTTTTTTTGCAAGGAATTGAGACTAGTCTCCGGTAGCCCCCCCTTGTTCCCACTTTGCAGAGGTATTTGAGTCCCTTTTCTTTCCCCTTTTGAATTATATGAGGTCTCCTGATTGACCGTCCTCTCCTAAAAAAAATTAACTATGAGCCTTCCCAAGGCCGTTTGACTCCTTCTCCTTTCTTTTCCGGGAAACTTCCCTAGAAGTTAAGTTTGAAGAAATCCCCCCTAAAACATTCTCATGAGCAGAAACCCCCCCCCCTAAGTGTCCCCCCTCCCTCTGTCTTTCTCCCCTTCCTTAATCGATCAATGGCCCTCAGAAGGTAATATCATTTCCTATCTAAGCTGCCTGTCGAGAGTGATCCCCCCTGATACAATTCGGTCCCTTTATCCTCTAGACGTGAATGCCCCTCTCCAAATGATAAAATTACTTAAGATAGTGGGAATGACACGGACGCTCCCACTTTTGGAAGGCGTCCCTTTTCCGGTGCGTTCGTGTAGGGCGGGCGGGGACCCTGGTCCTACTTCCCCCTCCTTCCTCCAATACAAAACTCTCCTTTTCTTGTCATCGACGACGGCTATGGAGCCTTTCTCTTCCAATATATTTTGGCTTCTTCCAAGGGAGCTCAGACGTTTTTTCCCTAAAAGCATTTTGGCCCCTCTCCCGTCCAAAACCCACTTCAAACACAGAGCGGCCGCGGAGGAGTGATATCGTTTCTTCGAAGCTTGAGGAAAAGGCTTTCCTGTAACCTTTGCGAGGAAAACCTTCCCCCCTTTCATGTCAATGTTTTTCTTCTTTCCTGGAAAACAGCTTTTTTTTTTCCAGGTTTCTTAGACAAAGAAGAAGTTTTCCTCCCTTCCAATTTTGATCTTTTCTTTTGAGGAATTGGAACAGCAAAGAGGGGTACAAGCAAAACTTTCTCTCCGGAACTCAGATCGCAAGGAGCTCCCCTGCGCCTTAAGGAGGGCGTTGTTCTTTCTTTTTTACAGAAGTGTCCTTTTCCTTTGAAGAAGTGTAGATATATTTCCTCCCCCTACCTTTTTTTTCTTTCAATAAATTAGTCAGTCGTGCCCTCTGCGAGCCGCCGTGAAGTTCCTGCTATTTTCTCTTCCTGCGCAGATGATCCCCTCTTTTTTTTTAGTTCCTAGATTTTCTCTGATTCCCAAATCCTCTTTTCCGCCTTTCAAAAATTTGCCCCCCCCCAATTCAGTTGGTTCCCTTCCCCCCTTTTTGCCACAAATTCTTGGAGGGAGTCGAGACCCCCCCTCCCAGATTTGGGATTTTGTTACTCGACAATTTTCCTTCCTCTCAAGCTTCGAGCTTCCCTCTCCAGCGATAGCCCCCCTTTGGGCGGTGGGTGGGGGAGCATACGTTGTGATGCTTCCCCCTTTTTTCCGAGTCAAAGACTCCCTTGTTATCCTCGCCCAACTCCCTATTATAACCTCTCTAAATCTAAAAAACTGGCTCGTCTGTTTTTTGTACAGTTTGGTAATCCCCCCCCTTTAGTATTCCTTCTCCTCTTTCCATTGCAATTCTCGCCCTTGCTGGGACGCAGACACCGGAGCGCGGTGTTTGTTTTTGTGTAGAGAGTAGAATGATAGGTAGGAGGGGGTTTGTTGAGATGGTTGGGCCCTGCATTTGAGAAGGGTGGGGTGCGGGTTTTCGGCCTCTTTTGTTTTTTTCAGGCGAGCTTAGAGGGGGCTCTTGTGTCGGGAAGGAGAGATTTTTTGCTCTTGGTTCCCGTTTTGATTGTCCCCCCTTTTCAATAGAAAAGACCTTCCCTTTATGACCGGTGCCTTCTTCTTCAAAGGCGCGATTAAGCGTTCCCTTTTTTTCTCTTTCCAATTTACCCTCTGTAGCTCAGAACTCCCCTTGAAAAACGTATTCTCCCAATGGTTCCTTTTTTTTCTCTTAAGGCTTTCAAGCTTCGTTTTATCTGCGCTCATTTCTTTTTTTTATTCCTCTTTTCGCCTTGGAATCTTCCTCCTGATCAGTAAAGGATTCTTTCTTCCCTCTTCAACCTCCCCCCCGTGTGCGACAGACTCCCGTAACATAAGGCCATAGGAACCTCATACACTATCCCCTTTTCAAGAAGAAGTTTAGCGCCCTCAGAAAAATAGTGCTCAACAGCAGAGGGTACCCCAGCAAGCCGAGACCCAACATATTTCTTTTTATAGAGGGTTATAGAAGCTTTGTCCCCGTTGGGCTGGCAAGTCCCTACTACATAAACACCGCATACCATTTCTTCCGATATCGAATGTTATTCGTTCCTTCGAACCCCCCCTCAAGACAGCCCATTGATTCGGGCTTCGGACCTTTTAGAAAGGAGTTCCTCCCCCAGTCGTTGATATACGTGTTGAACCCCTCGAAAGGCCGCCGTCTCCCTTGGGTCCTGGACTAATAGCGGGTCCCTTGCAGTTGGTCACCTCCCTTTCCTCTCCCAGCCCCCCCCCCCCGAAAAAATCTATCTTTCGTAAAGACATAGTAACTTTTTTTAGATCGCAATATGTCTCTTCTTCCCGCGGCAATTACTGCTCTCTCTTCAAGCCTTTCGGGAGAACGCTCCACTTGATATAGGCAAAATCCTCTTCATTTGCCCTAGCGATTCTCCTTCGGGGGAGCGCGGGATTGGTGAGGGCGGGTTCCCTCGTCGGGGTACGGAGGGGTCTTTTGCCCCGTCTTTTGCTCGTGAGTTATCTTTTTTTTTGGGGAAGTAGGGTAGCCTTCTCCCCATAGGGAGACTACCCAATGCCCCTCTTTCCATTAATTGAGGAAGATTGTCCTTCCCCTCCAGATTCAATAAGCGCTTCTTTCTACCTAGGAACGAGCAGGCTTTTTCTTCAGAATAGAGCAGCTGCTTCACATTGAGATCCTCATTCCCCTTTCGGCCCCCCCCAAAATTTAACAATGCCTCCCCATAAGTAGAGATAGACCCCCTTTTGGATGGGGGCGCAGGTGGCCTTTTTCTCAAGGGGGTGTGGTATGACATTCCGTACTTAACATACGCATTCCCCCCAATTAACTGGGTAGTTTCTCCGAAGGGGGAGGGGGTAAGGGGGAGGGGGTTCTTGGGGGGGCAAGGGGAGTAGGGGGGGTCAGCCGTCGATGGTGTGGGGGTTTCAGGCAAGCGGAGGGTCTCTCATATGATAGCCGAGGGATACCACACACCTCCTCTCATTTGTCCCTTTTTCCCTCTTCCACCAAGTAAGATTCATTTGGAAAAACCTGTTTCCAACCCCTTTCGAAGAAAGCTGCATAACCCCGTTTCTTTCTATAAGGACGCCCGTTTTCTTCCCCAATAGATGGACCCTCCAAGTTTTGCAGTGACCCTTTTCCCTTTTCCCGATCCCGGATAGTCGTTTTGGAAGCGCAGATACTTGTCCCCGGCGAAAAGTCCTTTCTACATTTCTCTCTTCCCCCAATAACTATCTTTTGAAAATGAGTCGAGCCTTCGACGTCCCCTCTTTTTTTTATTCATCAACACTTCCTCCCCCCTGGAGGTCCGGGTTTTTTTTCTTTTTTTTGAAGAGCCCCCAGAAGAAGCGTGTCGCCCCCTTCCCGTTATTTTAATCGCGCTCGCATAAGTTCCCTCGAGAGATTTTCCTATCTTCTTATTCCAAAGGTTTTCCACTAACCTCCTTTTTATTTGTACAATCTATCCTCTGAAAGGGCAAGTGTCCTGTCGTCCCCCTTCCTTTCCTCAAATCAAAATAATATCGTCTCATATATATGGTAATACTACTCCTTCTTGGTGCCTGAAGATTTCTATGATTGGGAGGAGAAAGTTCGACGGACCGCTTTTCTACAATGTTCGAATTTCTAGATTTAGATTGCCAAAATCTCTTTTCTGATGGCCTCCCCTTCCTTCCCTCTTCGCACGAGGGAAAATCTCTGAGAGATCCGAATTCGTATGGCTTCCAAACCAGGGAAAATCTTCCTTTTCTTGCGTCCCTACCGTTTGCTCCCCTCCCCTCCACCAAACCAACTTTGGTTCGGCTACGACCTCTTGTTTTTTGAATACCCGATCGAATTCCCTTTTCAGGGGCTAAGACTCACTTTTGAGCTGAGTTCTCTTTTCTTTTTGGCGCAGGAGCCTTTTCCCCCAGAAATTTACTATTGTCGCCCCAAGCCTGGTATTCGGTACGACCTCCTTTCTCCGTGTGCGACTATCGGTAAAACGAAACGGTTTTTTTCTTGATAAGCTTTGGTTTTTTTCTTGAAGGCGATACGGTATCCCAGGCTGAATTCCCAGACCTTTTGGTAGAAGAATGGAGACCCCCCCCCTTCCATTCCTCCCCTTCCCCCAAGAGGAAGATATCCCCGGTAAAGCGTAATTCCGAGAAATTTCAAAAAGATAAAAGAATCTTCTTTGAGTAATTCTTCTTTTTTTTCCCCCACCATGGTCTTTCAAGTCAAAAAAACGCTTCAGAACGTCCTCCCCCAGGGAATGTGGATCTTTTCTCAGCTTCTTCCCAAGACCCTTTCTTGAGGACTTATGATGGTGAATCGTCCCATTTCCCTTTCGATGGCTTTTCCAACGTTAAACGCTTCCCCTAAAGATTTTTCGACTTTTCCTCTGACCGTGCCCGAGACTCCAAGCGCTGCTCGATATCGCCCTTCGATCTTTCGCCCCTTTTCCTTCCCCTCAGGTCGAGAAAAAAGCAGCCTATCTGGGTAGAAGCTCACAATCTTTCCCCTGCCCGGAAAAAAGGTTTCCGGAGTATATAAAGTTGGCTCTTTCCGGATATACCTCTTTTGCACTACGCGACATGGCCCCCTGAAGGCGCCGCCTTTTTTCCTAGGCAGGTCCCTCTCCGAATATATAGGTCACTCAGTCTTTCTCCCTCCCCAGAGAAGTGGGTTCCGTTTCCCTATTTTCGTGCCTTCCACTTCTTTACGGTACCCCCCTCGCAGTAGAGGATGGTTAATTCCGATCCAGTCCTTTTAAGAGCAGGCGATCTTCCCGATGACGAGATCTTTCCTCCTTTCTTTGGGACTTTTTTTTTCTTTCGGAAACAAAATTCCCCTTGATTTGTGGATCAGTAGAAATAGGAGCAGGTTATCCTGAAGGACCTGTCTTTCCCACCCCAGATTTTTTTTTCCTTTTCACGAAGTTGGGCTGTCATATTACCTCCCCTCAAATGAGCAAGAAATTTGCTTCTCCTAGTTTTGGTAACTCCAGGGAGAGACCTGAGGAGGAGGGGATTGTAGAGGTCCCCCCCTGGTATGGGCCCCAGGGGCGGGGATGGGGGGGGTACCTATCTGGGCTGGGGGGGGGGGGGGGGGTTGGGGTTTTGGGGGGGGGGGTGGGGGGGTGGGTTAGGGGGGGGGGAGGGTGGCAGATTAGCTTTTAGCATGCGACAACTTTATGATTACTCCCGAGAAAAGGGTCTTTTTGCCGGCACACCGGCTTCCTCTAGTGGGGGGCTCGGCAGATATCCCCCTAGTTGTTTTTCGGGGCCTTGGTGAGCAGCATTCCTTCCCCGCTTTTCGGAGAGAGGAGTCTCAGGGGTGACGCTGAGAGGCGGGGGGGGGTCGTGTTTGGGGGGAGACTGGGAGGGGGGCGGTGAGGGGACGAAAACTCTTGGAAACGTGATGACCTTTCCTAAATCCTTTCTCTTGCGGCTCCCGATTTAAATCCCCCCTTTAAGGATCTCCTCCCCCCACTATGAGCGCCAAGCCCAACAAAGTTCCCTCTTCCCGGAATACTTTTTTTTTTTCAAGCCATAGTGGGTGTTAAGTTGTTACAACTAGAAAAATCCAAAAGAACATCCTCTTCCCAGTGCAAAGCTGATCTGAGCAAGGTTCCCCGTCCGCGCCCCCCTTGCTTCGAGACCGACAGGAAGGTTCCCTTCGAATCAGGCTAGCACCGCGGTCGTATTTTTTTAGGCGCCAAATTCGGGAACTTGCATAGTAGGCCTTCTTCTAAATGGAATTCTTCATAACTTGTACCCCAAAATTACTCCGGTTTAGTACACCTCGGGGCGGTCTGCCCTTTCTCCCCTGCTGGCTTCTCGAGGTTTCTCATAAGTCAAAAAGGTAAAAGTCTTCACTCAAACCTTTCTTTTTTGGTGTATCGACGACCCTCCTTGAGAGCAGATCTCTTTCCTTTTTGCGAGTCCCCGCTCAGAAGTTTTTTCTGTCTCTCGAACCGAATTTATCCCCCAAACAACCCAAGCGCACCTTCCCCTATTTTCGATCTTCCCTTGGGACACACATCTAGACTTCTTGAAAAGTTCTTTCCCCCCCAAAAAAAAAATCTTTAAAAAAATCCACCCCCCCTTCCCTTTTTCTCGAAGCTCTACAAAGAGATTTTTCCAGTTTAAAAATTTGACCCAAAGAAGTTTCCCCTTTCAATTTCTTTAGATTTTCCTTCAGCAAGAAGATTTTTCTTCTTTTTTCCCCCAATCGAGAAAAGAAAAAAATAATCCAGCCGATCTCTTCTTTTAGCGCCAGAAACAGCTTTTCTCTATCGAGGGAGTCTGGTTAAAGAGGAACCTCCCTTAACGAATCATACTAGCTTGTTGAGAAAGAGAATGCTTCAATTCCCTTTTTCCCCCCCTTTTTCGTGACGCCCTCGATGATCCCCCCCTCAGTGCTAGGTTTATGGGCTTTGCCCCCTTATTATTAGGGATAATATAGTTTTTTCCTACCCATGTCCTAAATAGTATTGAAGTTCACCCTCCCCCTCCAAAAATTGGCCTCCTTTTTCCCACATAAAACTTTAGTAAATTGAAAAACCCTAGGGGCATTTTCTTCCGTATAGACCATGTCCCTGAACTATTTATTCTGTATGACCCCCCCTTAGGGAGAGAGCTCCTCCTTTTTGTTCCGCCTCTCTCCCCATTCTTTTCTTTGCGAGGTTTTTTTCCCGGCGTTGCCGACCCCCTCTATCTCAAAGGGGGCCTTTTTTCCACAAGGGGGGGGGACCTCCCCGTCTGAGCTTTTTTTCAAAAGGAATTCTATATTTTACCAATTTTCCTTTCCAGCACTGAATTTTTTCTTCTGAGCGTTTGGAAAGCATTTTATCCCCTTGACGAGGTTCTCCGCGCCTGCTAAGCCTTCCCCGCTACACGCCCCCTGCGCTCGGACGTGTAAGGTGAGTCAAAATTTATCGTCCTTCTCAGTACCCCCCCCCCCCCTCTACATAAATTCTTCATGTGAACGACGTTTACTACCAACGCGGGTTCTCCCCTTTGCAGCTGATGCTCCTCCGGACTTCTTATAAAGCCCTTTTACTCGCGGTGCTTCGACCGATCTAGTGGTCACTGATAGAATTTTCTTTTAGAGGTGAAATTTCCAACTTCCTGATAACCATTTCTTTTTTCAGAAAGGATTACCTGCTTTCTTTTTTTATGATATGAGCTCATCTTCCCTGTGTGTCTGCAGTATCCCTTCCCGGAATTGTCCTTAATAGGCCCCCTTAAACCGTAAAAATTCCCCAACGTCGTTTAAAAGTTTTACGATTTCAAAATGGACCTTCCCGATTCTCAAATTTCTCTCTTTCGAAGAAGGTTCTTTTTCTTTCCTTAAGACGACAATACTGGATCCCCGGGCATAGAACGTCCCCTCCCCCCCCAAAACTAGCTCCCCTTTTTCTGTTTTGGGGTGTAGGAGTTAGTTCGTTTTGGGGAAGAGAGGGGGATGGGGCAATTTGCCTGACGCCCCCCCTTGCCCCTACACTAGCTTTGCTTTCTGTCCCTTTCTCGGAGCCCTTTCCCTAATCAGAGCAGAAAATTGTTGTGCTCATTTTTATTGCTTTCTCCCCCTTAATGAACTAACCACCTTCTTTCCATCTCCGACTCGACATTTCAGTTCTCAAAAAAGTCTTTCTTCTTGATATAGCGGCGCACCCCTTCCGTTGGTCGCGTTCCGGTAAAAAAAGACTTCGACTAGTCACGCCCATTAATAGCCTCTATCAGAAAAATTGTACTCTTTTCCGATCACCATAAACTCTCAATGTCAGTTGTAACTGGAATTTGTCCTCCCCAGGAGTGGAATGAGGTTCCCCCCCCCCTGATATAGGAAAAAGCCTATCTTGGCCTCTGATTGAAAAGACCTCTAGGCATGTCCTTTCCTGAGATGTCCCTCCAGTAGAGTTTGGACAATGTCGTCGTTGAGTCTTTTTTTCTTTTCTTTTTTTTTTTTGAGTATGACTTCCCCCCTGGAGATAATTTCCTCCCCACCCTTGTGAAGGGTTTTTCTCCCTCCTATTGTGAGAGTATAAAAAGGCCCACCCGATTCCTACCCTTTCTTCCCCGAGAAACTTGAGTTCCTCCCCTTCCGGGAAAATCGTACGAAACTGCCAGAGACTTTTCTTACTCCGAATTATAGCGGGCACCTCCCCGTATCTTTCCCAGTTGTATAAAATTTCCAGTTCTCACAGTTTTTTAGACCCTCGAGAGGTCTATGTAAAAAGGCGGCCTCTTTCCACTCTCTTTTAGAAGTATTCTTTCTTCCTCTAAAAAATTACCTTGGTCCCCCTGACATTTTCCCCAAGAGCGTCTGTGATTGTTCCCTTTGGTGAGCACCTCTCCTTCCCACGATTATTTCCTTTTGATAAGTAGAAAAGTCTCCCAGTAGTGAAGCTTTCTTTTTTTCAGTAAGATTAATCATGAAAAGAAAGAAGTGGCCCCTTCTTCGGCGGCGGAGGGTTCCCCAACAGAGGAATGTTAAGAGGTCCTTCCCCCCCCCAGTGTAGAAAAAAGATGAATATTTTTCCCTTCTCTCTTCTTCTTTTTCCCCCCCCTTTTTGCTTTACAGAAACGGTGCCTCCAGATAACCTCTTCATTGGGCGGTCTCTTCTAGGAATTTCCTCCCACATGTGGTGGGGGGGGGTGGAGGCCGCGGGCTGGGGGGGGGGGGGGGGGGTGGGAGAGGGATTTCCCCTGGGGGGGGAGAGAGATGGAGGCGAGGGTGGATGTGGTTTTTGTTTTTCTATGCTGGGGACTGACAAATAAATCTGATAACCAATGAGGGGGGAGATACCCTCAAAAGGCCTTTCCTTTTTCTTAGATATTGTTTCCTTCAAATTCTCCACTCCTGAAAAATAGATACGGTGGTTGTTTTTCTTGCGCCCTTCTTTCCCCTTCCAGGGGAAGACAGGGGGGGGTGGAGTTCTCTCCCCGAGAGGGCACAGGTGGCTTTTCCCCCCTCCTCCCAGATAGATCATTTTCGAGGCCCCGGCATTTTTCCTCTTTTCGATTAAAAGTTGGGCTGCGGCGTCTCGATTTTACCAATCCTCCCCCTTTAACCATGAGAAGTCCTTTTTCCCCCGTCGAACCCTTCTCATCCCCCACTTTTTCTTTTTGGGGAACACGAGTCAATCTCCCCCTCACCCGTGTTGTTCGGTTCTCTCTCCCTCTGCAGATGACTTGGTTCTCATTGTTTTATTCGACGGATCTTCCGTCTCTCCTGTTCCTCTTGAGATTGGACACCCGATCGGCCTCAAATGGGACTTAAAAGAGGAAAATGCCGAGTCTCTTTGAGCGATTCCAGTTGTCCTCCCCTTGAATTCTATGGTTTTTTTTTTTTCTTGAGGAAATACCTTGCATCACCCCACAGGAAATAGAAGGTTTTCCTTCTTTTGATGAAATTTTTCCCCCCCCTCTTCTTGGAATGCATTCCCCGTTATATGATACGAACCATTTTTCTCCTTAGGATTTTCCTTCTTTCATGATCAATCAATTCCCTTTTCGACGCCACCACCCCTCTTCCTGCTGTTTCCTAGTTCCCTTCCCTTCACTTTTCGTACATTTATCTTAGCCGGATCATCGAGTGATTGAAAGTCCTTCCGAGACCTTCCCCCCTTTGGAGAGTGCAGAAGGGCGCCTCCTGTTATAAGCCTCCCTTCCGAAGAGGAGTTTCTTGTTCATCCTTTTAGATCCCCCCCTGGGGGGAGGTCTTCTTTGGGAAATTCCTCTAAGAGAATATGATTCCTGCGGGTTCCCTGGGATATGTCTTTCCTACCGATTGACTTCTTAACCCCTTTTCTTCCCCCCCATTTTGGAGAGGATGCTAGTTCTTTCAAAAAATTTATTTCTCTTTCTTCGCGGGCTGGTGGGCTTGTTAGGAGGGGAGTGGCGTTCCTCGTCCGTCCCTGTCTATGGGTCTGGTTGGATCCCCCAACGAGGGAATTGACGAAACACAGTATTCCCACTTTGTATGAAATCCCAATTTGGAAAAGAGACTGCTCGGCGCGCCGCCCCTTATGCCCGTCTTGTTACTCAGTCGCGCAACCTTATTTTGACTTTCTTGGCTCCTTCCCAGATTAAGAATGATGCCCCTTCCCACAAATTTTTTTTTTGGACTGATACTCCAGGCGAGGGCCGTTTCCCCGCTCCCTAGGAGCTCCTGCATATAGCAAAACTCTACCGGGGTTCCAGAGATAAACCTTTAGCCGACCTCTTTCAAAATCCCGCTTTAATTTGGACGAGAGCAGTTTCAGACCCTTATGGGAGGCTACACGGAGACATTAATTTCCCCTCTTAGTACGATTTGTATAGTGAGAGTCCCTCCTTCGACTTTCCCTTTCCTTCGCTTCGATTACTTTATGTAGCTTGAAGCCCTAGCTTTTTTTTTTTTCCCTTGGCGAGCCCCCCCTCACGGACACCTGCAAAGCGTTCTAGAAATTAAGGAGCAGTCTTTTATAAGAACGTCTCCCTGTCGATAGAACTCTCCCCCCACGTAATAAAACAGGACGTTTTTAGTCCTTTTCACCTCATTAGGGTAAAATCCTTTCCTTAAAATGAGCCACCCCCTCTGGCTCTGATGAGTTTTTGAGACATGTGAGATCCTCCAGAACCAATTCCCGCTGCGTATAGTAAGGTCCCTGCTTATGATTCCCCTCTCTCCAACGCGAACCCCTCCTAGGATTCTCCTCACCCCCCCCAAGCCCTATTTTACTTTTGAGCCGCGAACAACTCAAAGAATAGTCCCCTGGAGAGTGGAGGGGAGTAATCTCTTTTTCAGAAAAAACCCTCCACATGGCCCCCCTTCCTCTGATTTGCAGAAGACTCCCTTGAGAGTAAAGAGACCCCTGCAAATATTAAAAAAATTCACTATTCCTAAAACACATTCTCTGAAAGCATGGACCTTTAAGGAATACCTCCCCCCCTGGCTATCCCCCTTCCCCCCCCATAGAAAAAAGATCTTGAGCGACAAAGACATCTCTCTCCAAATCCCCTCCTTATGAGAAATCGGCGTTCCCCCGCTCCCTTGAACTCCTAGAAGAAGGTAATATTTCCTTCTTGCCCCCCCCCTCTGGGCGTTAGAAACCCCCCCCCCCCCCCAAAATTCGGGAAATGAAGAATTCTCTCGTGACTCCTATAAGGTTTTTCAAACCCCTTCTTTGGGACCCACCCCCCATGATATATGGAGGAAACGTCTTTCTCCTCAAAATGTGTGTTTCTCTTCTTCCAGTTATAGCGAGGACCCCTTCCCAATCTTGTAAACGTTTCCCACCCACATTACACCCCAGGACATATTTCAATCTTTATCTTTTAGCATTGAGAGATCCTCTCGATGAATATTATTTTTTCTCGGCTACCAATGAGATTCTATTTTATGTATTTGAGTAGCACCCCCTTCGTAACTCCTCACTTAACCCAGCTCTCCTCTTTTAGAATCGGCTTCTCTACACCTCTCGCAGATTGAGTCCCCCCCCCCTTCTTCCCCCAAAAATGAGAAATGAAAAAATCCAACAATGTCTCCAGACGACACGTCCAGAACCTTTTTGCAAGGGACTCCCCTTTCTACCAAAGTAAGTTTCTTTCTTAAAAGTTTGTTCGAAAGGTTCGGCAAGACGATCCGAACTTTACATAGAGGAAAAGAAACTTTCTTTCCCGAAGAGAAGGTCCTCCAGCTCTTTTTGCTCTCTTCTCGAAATTGTAAGGACGGATATTCGATACTTCCCAGACTGTTCCCGTTTCCCCCCCTTTTTATATATCTTTTAATAATACTCTTTTTTATCTTTAAATACAAATTTTTGTCTTTCTCCCCCCCTACGTCCCTTCTGCAGAGACGAATTGACTTCCCTCCTTTTTTTATAATGAGAGAATGAGTCCTTTCTTCGTTTCCCATTATCTTCACCAAGGGTTCAGGTAAGGTGTCGTTTTCCCCCACCTCATCGAAGTGGGGGAGGTGCGTTTTCCATCAAACTTCTTTGGGTCATTCTTTTCCAACAACAAATCGCCAGGTGTCTCCGTAGGGCTTCAACATGGACACGCCCCTTTTTCCTCGCATTTTTCCTCTCTGGTTGGTTTGCCTGAAGAGCTTCTCTTGCCGGGGGGGGAAGGGGGGATCGTGGGCCCACATCTGTTTTTCCAGTTACGTTGATTCCTCGGTGTATCACATTCCTGTTTTGAGGTAACCCCCTCCCCAAAAAGTCTGAGATCTCTTCGTACCCCCCCCCATATAATCTCAAGAGACATTCCTCTGACCAACACCCTTCCTTTCTGCTGGTTTCTTTGGAAAGCATCCTTAACTGGAATCCCGCGCGAGAAGCAACCCCCCCCTAAAATTTTTTGCCTCTCCTCATCCATATATAAGGGTAATTTTTTTTTTTCCCCCTCAGGTAGGAGATTGGAAAAGAAAAGACAAGGAGAAGAAAGGAGGAAGAGGGAGACCAACCCCCCTTCCATACAACGTCAAAACACAAACAGCAAACAAACTAAAAAAAAATTTTGTATCCTTTATATTTTGCTACCCCGCACGCAATTTTAAATGAGATGAAAGGGCTTCTCTCCCGATTAAAGCCGATTCCCCCTTCTCAGATATAAGTTTTCTTTTGATGGTGTTGGGGGTAGGATAAGGTGTCAGAGGCACGCTCTGTTCCGGAGGTTCACGCTTTCCGTAGGAGGTGGGACGTGGCGGGTACGACCCCCCTTACAAGAAAAGGATTCCATTTCTCTCCCCCCCCGGAATTTTTTTTTCTCTCATAGTGAGTTTTTTCTACCTGCACTTTCCCCCCTTGAATAGTAATCTGTCCTCCCGGATATTCTTCCTCCCCTCCGATTCCCCTTCTTGAAAGATTAGGTTTTTTTTTCTAGTCCAGCCCCTTCCAAAGTTATCCCCTCGAAGTTGTGCGGAGGGAGGTCAAGAGCAGATTGGTTTCTGAGAAAGGGGTAAGGTCTTCTTTTATCGGGATATGAGAAAGCCCCCCTTGCCCCACCCCACTCTCCCTTTTCTAGCGGGTAATTTCCCCTTTCCCCCAATGAATGCCCGTACCCCTCCCTATTTTTTTCCCCTAGTTTAATGAGCTCTCGTCCATTTCCTCGGGACCTGGCCCCCCCCCGTGCCAGCACAAATTCGCTGTCTCCCTCACGATAAGGAGTTTACCTTCCTACCAAAGGTCGTGTTTATTCTTTGCATTTTTCCAGGTTCCGCCGTCTAACTTCCGCCCTTCCCTCGTTCTCAACAGCAAAGTTCCTTCTCTTTCGCACAGGTCCAAACTCCCATTCTGCCCCCTCAATAAATAATCGCCGCTTCCCCCCCCCTTTTTGCAATCTTGGTCTCGGAACCGATCCCCCCTTCTTCTTCCAATTAATGTCCCCCCTCTGAATTGGAGCAGCCCACCTCATGCTCTGATCCCCCCCCCTCCCAAAAGTAATATCTTTCCTCTCCCGAGATAGAGGGCCGAATTCTTTGAATATGAGGCTCCCCTTCCCGAGTTTTACCCCGTTTTCTTCCTCCACGAGTTCATAGATATTTTTGAGCCCACATTTCTCTAATAAAATTTCCCCCCCTTGGGGAAAGTAAATTGTAGAGTCCTTTTTTCGATATAAGGCCCCCTTCCCTCCCCCCCCCCTTTGGTGCGAGACCTGAGGAAAGAGCCTTTTCCCATACCCTTCCTCATCGGAGACACTTCCTTCAAAAGTTGAACCGATCCTGGGTCCCTCCCAAGTATGGAGAACGTTTCTCCCCCCCCTTGTGTAATTTTCTCCAAAAGCAGATAGTATGTATTCGCAAAGCCCCTTCAATCATTTTATGTTATCTTTCCCCTTCCTTGCATCAGAACCCCCCCCCCTTTAAGAGAATTTTTCCGAACAGGTTTGTCTCCTCCTAGAGTCTATTTATTCCGATCCATGGTGGTCACCCCCTCCCCGCATGACCACTCTCCCGGGGATAAGTTCCACGTCGTCTAGCGCTGCTAGGTCAGCTTAAAATAGCCTTTTCAACCTCAAAAGCCCCCCCAGGAGAGAGAAAATTCTGCCCCCTTCCCCGAGTTTCTATTTCCCTTCTTCAATCAAATAGGTAAAGCCCCCTTTTCTCCCCCACCGTTGGACAGTTCCTTTCTTTTGATAGGTAGAAAATCCCAGGATAGTTCGCAGGAACCCTTTCCCCTTGTGGTGCGTTTCTCAAAAGAGTCACTCTTCCATAACTCCTTTTTTCCAATACCTCTACTACCTCCTGAGTAGTAAGTGGTTCGATTTTTTTTTATTTGGTTTCATCCCCCTTCTACGACAACTTCGTTCTTTTGGTCTGGATTCCCCCTAGAAGAAGACAACGGTAGTCTTCCCCCGACAGAGTTTTTAGAAATAGATTTAAGGTTTTTCCCTTCAATAAGAAGATAGATCCTCCGGCGATTTTCAATAGGGGCGCCGCGCTGTTTGCTTCCCTACGCTAGAAAGCTCTTCCCCCCTTCTCCCAATTGATGCTTCTTTCCCCCCTGCGTACGTTTATACCCCCCCCCCCCCCCTCTCCCAATATCTGATATGCGAAATCTTGTGTTGTTGTTGAGAAGATATTGCTTCCCCCCTTGATGATGGTCTTTCAATTGTTAGAAGGAAGATTGCACCTTGATCAATGTTCGTTTCCCCTTTCCCTTAGAGAGATTGGCAAGCCCTTCTAGGGGGGAGGCCCTGTGTTGTACCTCTAGTGTAGGACGATGTCTGCCTCATTAGTGGAGTTTTTACCTTCCCCCTTAAATCTAGCGATACACTCATAAAGTTTGCAACTAGGGTACTCCCTAAATCAACCCCAACTTCCGCCCCTACGGGACCATTTTTTATGAATAACACTCCCTTCCTGCGAGAGTTGGGGGGTCGATGGGAGTTGATGAAGTTTCCTTCTCTCTGTATATGTGTGATTGTGGGGGAGCGGTATTCTTCAATAAAACTTTACTCCGCCTCGACCTCCCCCCCCTTATTCCCTTTCTAATCGGGACGGAGAAGATCGAGCCTGTCGGGTATGATCGCCCCCGGTGATTTTTCTTGGGAGACTCTTTTATTGGAAGCTTTTTCCCCCTTCTTTCAAGGACAGATCCTCGTGTTTTCGCCGACTGGAGACGTACCCTTCCCCCCCTTCTTTATTTACAATTCTCCTCCTTCGCTGAAGGGGGGAAACGAATCGTCCTACTTCCCTCTTCCTATCCCCGCAAATACAGATGTTAGGGTGACCATTCCTCCTGGCCCAAGAAACTCTCCTTTCTCTCTAAAAGCCTCCCCGGACGGAAAAGGACTGAGGATGCTAGTCTAAGACCCTAACCTAACCCTTGAGATTCGTCGGGGCTTTTAATTCTTCACTCTCCCTCTAAGAATCCCTGACCTTCTTAGAAAAGTTTTTCTCCTTGTCTATGAAACCGTTTCCAGAGAGAATCGGATTTTCAAATTGTTAACCCCTGAATAGAATTCGTATTTTTCAGTCCGGATCAGTTCCTCCCCCCCCCTCTCACAAAACTCTCCTTTCTTCTTTTTCTGGTTAGAATCCAAAATCTTTCCCTCTCCACCCCCTCCCCACCCGGTTGGGTCCTTCTACAATGGCCCCCCCCCCCACGACAGTCCTTCAAGAGAATAGAGATTCCCTCGCTCAAATTTTACCTCGAAGACGCCGCTTCCCTGAGACAGTCTGACACGAATATCTCGGTCACTCCCCCGTCTTTTCTACCCCATCCTTGGACGGAGAGCCTCGCAATCAATGGACTATTTTTCCCTTTCCCCCCCAAATTCTTACAAGAGAAAGTACGTTCCCCTCCCCTAGTGATGGTATAGTTCCCAGAATTGAGGATCTCGCATCCCTTCTCTTTCCCGCTTACTTGATTCTCCTCAGAGAGATAAGAGACTTTTTGAACTGGGGAGACCCTCCCCCCTTTCTACAAACTTGAAAGTGATCTTTTTCCCCCCAATTAGGAGAAGGTCAATCCCCTAAGGAGGAAATTCCTTCTTTCCTAGCCTTTGATTCCCATATCCAAAGAAGTTGGTTCCTCCCCACTCATTTCGAACCCCCCCCTATCCCAAGAAGACTTTTCTTTGATAGTTTGGCGATGGCCCCTAAGAACATAGGGAAGAGCTAAGTAACACTCTTTAGTATTTCTGATTTTTTTCTTAAATCATCTCCAGAATTGGACAAAATCTTTCACCCGCGAGAAACCTTTGCCGGTTTCTGGTCAGAGCCCCAAAGCCAGAGGTTCTTCTGTCCCCTCTTTTGTGGAGCCTGCGACACACGACTGAACTGCCCCTTTTCGGTTTTTTTTCATTGCTTTTCTCCTCGCACAAATCCCCCTGGAACCCTCCCCTCCTTATTTGCCCTCTATCTCTGCGGTACATTCGTAGATTCCGTTCCCCCCCTAAGGAATCCACACACCTCTGATAAAAACAAGTCCTTCCCTCCTTTAACATGGCTTTCCCAATTGGGAGCACAGTACTTTTTCTTTCCCTCCCCCCTAGGTGGGCTGAGCTTACCCTCATCGATCCTTGCACGAATATTGTTTTCTGCTTTCCGCGGCGTAGTAGATCTTTTTCTGAAGGGAAGGGTCTTTTTCCTGTGTGGTGAGGTTGTCTGCTCGGGGCCGGCTCGGAATGGTGGGGCGGGGGTTGGGTGTTGCGCGGAGGTTGTGTTTGCGTTTCTGGCTCGCGTCTTCTCTCCAAGGGTAGGGGTAAAAGAGCTTTTTTCTAGGGGGAGGGAGAGTTGAGGTATTCTTCTGAATGTGGGATAGTGTGGCGGCCTTGAGGCGGGAGGGGGGGGGGGGTGGGGGCATAGCGCGCAGGACTCTCCTACAGACACTTTTGTGTTCCCCCCCCCTGAGATACTGGAGCGCATGCCCCATCGAGAGGCAAAATTTTTTTTTTTCTCCTGACTTCTAGACGCGTCGAACGGGGCATCCTTCCCCCATTTCCTTCTTCCAACTTCCCAACTCTTGTCATCGGAACGCCTTCTCTCTTTAGAGAGCAAGATATTAGTTTGGAGAGGATAATACACCACTCTCTCTCTTTTCATCGAAAACAGCACTTCAGTCAAAAAAACTCCCCCTCGAAAATCATCCTCGTCCGAGTGACACCATACTAGACATTTGAGGAACCGCTTCCTCCCCCTCACTGAAAAAAAACAAATTACTCAGAAGAAGCCCCCTCCCCGGTTTTTTTGCAAGGGAAAACGCTTCTCCCCCCCGTTGATTTTCTAACTCTTTCTGAGGAGGAGGTTGGTGAGGTTGCCTGCTCGAGTGTTGTTATTTCCGAGACAAGGAATCGAGGAACAAGAAATAAACAAATAGATCCCCCGCTTCCCCATACACCCCTGCTCGCAGGATTTTCCTAGATGAATTAAAGGCTTTCCCGTGGTTAAAAGACTGACAATTGATTCAGCCTAATCCTTTTCCTACTCTTTCCTAGTTGAGTGAGAAAGATGCTTCCTCTTGAAGAAATAGAGAGCAAGACTCCCGGATGGATTTCTCTTTATTCTTTTCCCCGAATTCAGTTATTAGAGGATCATCCTAGTTTTTTTGACTAGATGCTGTTCCCAATTCTCCCTTTTCCCCAATTAGAAATCCCCCTTTTTAGAAAATAAACCTTCCTGTTATTCCACTTTCCATTTCCCCCACAAATCGACGGTGTCCGCGAGTTTCGTCTTCCTCCCCATGTACAGATAGTCTTCTTTCTTTGAAGGGGAGGGGGAGAATTTTTTTTGGGGTGTGGGTGTGTGTTTGCAGCCTTTTGAAGGGGGGGCTTGGGTCCTAAGAGGGTCTTCGGGGGGGAGGGATTGTGTTTAGACCTTTTGCTGCGCGACGTCCTCCGAGAGAAGGTCGTGTGATGGTTGTGGGTTTTTGGGCGGTTTCGTGCTTTTTCTTACCTAGTAGAGGGGGTTGTAGGGCTCACCTCTCGGGGTGGTTCGAGGGGGGGTAGAGAGACACCCGGGGACGAGGGAGAGGCCGCCGGTCTCTTTTTTACTTCCTCGAAAAACCTCTATAAAGTGGCATGCCGTCCCCTTTGTTCGATGGAGGCCAGTGCCGGCCTTCGTTGAGGTTTGGAAAGTGGAAGCATCTACATTTTCTTCCCCTTTCTCCGGCGAGATCCTCTCCCAGGAAACACTTTTGACGTCCCCCCCCTATAAGGTCCTTTTTGGTCCAAATTTATCGACAGTCCTTTGACCTACTCCTTCGCTACTAAATTTCTCCCCGAATTTGTATCCTTGGAGATTTTTCCCCCTTTCCCGGGCGGAGGAGGGTGAAGGAGGAGTTGCTTCTATGCCTGAGTCTCCCCATCCCTTCTTGCGATATAAGAAGAGGTGAAGGGGATCCCGATTATTGTGCACTGATCCTTTATCTGCGTCGCGTCGACGAGGGGGAGGTCGTTGTCTTGCTAAAATGTAAAACCCTCCCTCCAAATAGGCTTCTAGACAGGTTAAAGGATTTCCCAGTCCTTTGTTTTATCTTCTGTCTTCTCCCAATTTTCCCTGATAATTGACTTGAATCTTCCCCTGCATTTCTTTTTCCTCCCAGGATCTTAGGATCCTGTCCCGTCAACCCCCATAGTTTACACTTTTTTCGTTTGGATTCCTTTCCTTTCCGGGTCCCCCCCCCACTGACACGTTTATTAGAGTATGTTACAGACTAGCCTTTGGTCAAACGATTCCTCCCCCTAGGAGTTATGAAATTCTTTTTCCTCGAAAGCCGCCGGCCCCCTGTCACTTTTCTAGAGAGGGTTATAATTCTCAAATGGGCGAAAGGCCCCTACTGATCCTGAGTGGTTACCTTCTCTCCTGTCTCGGGCAAGAGCAAAAAATAAGAAACTCCAACGACATTCTCTTTAATTGTGATTCCTCTTCTAATGGAAAGTAAAAAAGTTTTTCCTCCAGGAGGTTGACATTTCCTCGACAATGTCCGCCCTACCCCCTCCTTTCATGATCCCTCTAGAACAAAGAAGATTCCTCCCTCCGCTGGCGCGCCCCCCGTTCCCAAACCAGAAAAATCAGCCTTCTTTTTCTCTTACCATACCCATCTCCGCTCCTTCTGCTGAGATTCCCTCTTTCCCCCCATAAATATAGGAGGAAAAACCTCTTGTTTCCCTTCCCCTCACTTGGAGAACAGAAACTAGTAATGATTCGAGCCCCCCACCCTTTACTCTTCCTCATTATTTCTTTTCCGGAGCGGTCCTCTTCTTCTTTAGAGCCGAACTGACCTTTTCCCCCCTCTTAGAGCGCGCGTCCCGTTTGCCGAAGCAAATCCGAGAGTCGTAGCGCGGGAAGTATTCCCCCTTATCTCCTCAATTGAACACCCTTTTTTTTCCTTTTATAGATTGTGAGGATTATAACCCTTCCCCCTTCCCCCGCGCGGTGCGCGAACCTTTACTTGATCCTCCTGGAAGAATCGCACCGGAATAACTCACTAGACATCGCTATTGCCCCCCCTCCCCTCTTTTCTTCGCGGGTCCCTTTCCCCCCGGATTCGAAAAGTTTAACCCCAGTTTCAGTGTTCTCGTCCCCCTCCGCTCTACTTGACAGATGCACCCTTCAGACCCCATAAGATCCCACTTTTTTCTCATTAGATCTCTCCCTTCTCAAATTAAGGTTCTTCCAGGATGTTAAGACCGTCCCCTTCTTTTATTTTGCCACTAAAGATCCAATGGTCAACCCCCAGACTTCCTCTTTCTCTTCTGCGGGTCTCCCCACGTCGATCAGTAGCTGGAACGTTCTTACACCGTCATTCCCTCCCTTTTCTTCTTGGAGAAAGAAAGACTAACTCCGCGGCAACCCTCCCCCCCTCTTTTCAACCGCTTCCTTTTCCCTCTCATCGCCTTCAATAAAAGAGTTCCCCCCGAGATCCGGCTCCCGTTTTCTTTGCGTTAAGAAATTTTCTTAGCCAGATCAAGGCTATTCGCGGTCCCGGGGGTCTCTTTAGACGGTTTGTGGGGAGACGTTGGGAGAGAGGGAGGTCCCTTTCTCTTCTTTTATTCAATAATAGTTTTCCCAACTAATAGAGCATCCCTCTTAGTCGTAGCATCAAGATCTCCGATTCTTGGGTATAATACCCCTAGTAGAAGCCCCCTACAGAGGTACAGTTTTTGTTCTCCGGTTCGTTAGAAGAGACCTGAGGTAGTTAAGAACTCCTCTTAGCCATAGATCCAACAGTTCCGGTGGGGAAAACGATTCCTGCGCTCGATCAGAAGAGGCTTTCTCTTGAATAGGGAAGCCCTCTTATCCAAGTTATGCTTTAACGAGTACATACCCCCTTTTGGACACTTATCTTGCTCAGAACATGGATTTCTCGTACGAATTCACCAATTTCCTCTTCCTACAGAAACCTCGCA
>Ga0179591_1263827_pt1 | contig 22121 bp, 21 predicted proteins | sample CZOMad2_1_08_16f_FD_182891 | JGI IMG/M metagenome (GOLD analysis project Ga0179591, IMG submission 182891) | Vadose zone soil fungal communities from Angelo Coast Range Reserve, California, USA - CZOMad2_1_08_16fungal (PacBio error correction) | ecosystem: Environmental > Terrestrial > Soil >... | reverse complement strand
TTATGTTTCTTGTGTGCGAAAACACCCCCCTTGCGAAAGCAATTTCAGAGTCTCTCCAAGCTTTGCCCTTTCCTTGGATTTACTAGCCGACAAGTTTTCCTACCATTTAAGCTCGTGTTCTGTCGCCATGAACCTTCTTTAAGAATGATCACCTAGGGAGTCGGCTCCTTCATCTAGACAGTTTTTTCCCCTGATTAATTTTCCTCCCGGTTTTTAGAGTTGGGTAATTTTTCGTGTACTTTCCGACCTTTTCGTTAGTCTTTATAGTTACCGCCGCGATCGTCCGCCTTTCGATCAAGCTTCATCGGACTACTTTCCCATAAGGGTGCCCCCTCATCAAGCTTTCCCCTAAAATTAGTACCGTCCTTTCGTTTTGTTCCAGTGACCTCTTTCTCCGACATTTGAAAGTCCATTAGGAATGGTTTGTAAAGCAGGTCGTGTAGCAAACGGTCCCTCCTCCCCAAGCCCGTCCGGTCCCGCCCATCACACCCCTTTACCCAATCATGGTCATCCGCCATTTTCCCTATTTGTAGTTATCCCGGTTTCCAGACTGTCATATTTTCGCTCGAAGACTTCCCCGGCAGCCTTGACTTGTCCATCGCCTGCGCTTTTTAAGCCGCCGCTGCGCCCTAGTTCCTTTGTTCCCAAACACATCAGGTTTTTTCCGTTTGAAAGGACCCACGCGTTCGGCACTGCTGCTTTTGATATTCCCTTGTACTCTGAAAACCGCTTTCCTTTGTGTAATTGTTTCCCTGAATCTCCTTCCCTCCGGTTTTCCATTGGGCGGAGCAGTTTTCAGACAAGGCCGCTTGTATTTTCCCCCTTGTTCGCCCCATTTTCTGTTCGGGTAGCAGCAGGCCTTTTTGCGATAGGCTGGACTAAGCCATGATAGTGTTCGATTTCTATTTGCGGTAAACCGTGTTCCTCCATCTTTTTAAATTCGTTGCCTGTTTTTGATTGGCTTTTCAGGTTGACTCCTTTTAGAATCGTCTTCGGCCCTCTGAGAGCCATTTCGTTCCTATCGAAGAATTGCCATATCCCCCTTTCCCCTTCTTTTCTTTTTTACCTGTTTTTTTTTCTTCAGCCCACCTCCCTCCGTCTCATTGAGTCATTACGGACCAGAGGTGGCATCGCGGTGCACTCGATCCCTTTTCCAACAAAGTCCTATTTTTTTCCTTTTCGATGGTTTTGTCTGAGTACGCGCAAGTACATTCTTAAATCTCCCCCTCGGTTCCCCGGAGTGACCTCAGCAAGTCTCTTTGGCAGAGGAAGGGGATGCCATTTTGTTAGACCGAAAAGAACTTGCTGACTCCCTTTCCTTAGCAACTATTGTTCTTTGCGGAAGCTCTCTTTCTCCACTGCCCCCGATTTTCTTGCGGTATCCCAAGACGAGTTTGATTTTTGCCTCTTTCTGTATCCCCATTCTTCTCACTAACTTCTTTCGCCCCCGCCTGACGGTTCCGGACTTTTTTCTGAGCACGTTCGAGGATTGCAATTAGTGATTCTCTTTTCAGCGAGGTGAGGTCTTCTCACCTCTGGCCGTGGAGTTCGCGCGGCCCCACTGTCCCTTTCCCCCTCCGTTCTCCCAACCTTCTCATAACGGTTATTCCCTTTCGGGCAAGTTCTCAACTGCTGCTCCCTTCCAGTGTTAAAAAACCTCCATTCGCGGTAATCTGAAGAACTTTTTGCGTGATGTCACGCTTTTTCCCCGTGTCTGCAGTTATCGCTCCACCTTTCCCCCCTTGAAAATCGACCTCTTCCACAACAACTCAAGAAACTCGGCTCGGAAGCAACCGTTGTTTATCGCGTGCTATTCTGGCGGGTAAAGCCACGCCGTCTCTCCAAATCACACCCCCTTTCACTTTTCGCCGCTCGTGCAGGCTTAGACGTTTTTTCTTCTGCACCCATTGAACCCGTACGTTGTCACGCTTTCTTCGACACTTAATACCCTTCCTCCCTTTCCAGAGTTTTTTTTAAGTTTTCGCGTTCGGTCCTCCCTTTTCCCTCCCCAATCAAAGAAACTTATTTAATTCACTATTGCCGTTTTTCCAGTCGTTTGCGATACTCCCTCCATTTTCTGGCATCACCCGATCTCCGAATCCTTATTCATGTTCCTTCCAATGCATATTCCATCAGACTCCATTGATGGCAACAGCACTTCTATGCCCCCCTTTGGATTTGAACGTCTCACACCGCCCGGACCGAGAAATCGTGCCTTGTTGTCATCTCCCTTTCTCTAAGGTAGTCCCCCTATCTTTTAAAGTGGGTTTTCCCCCGAAAACCCTTAATTTTTTCACCCTTCTCCGTTTCTTCGCGTTGTTTCGAGTAATGACAAATTTGCCTTCAGCGCTCGGAATCTCCCCGGACGGCTAGGGTGAGGACGAACGCCTGTGGTCAACCCCACGCTTTCCGAGTCCAAAAGTCCCTCCTTTCCCTCGGTTTTGAGATTCGTTTAGACCTTCCTTTCTTCTGCCTTCCTACTCACCAATCCGGCCGTGTTCCTCGCCCATTTTTATGATATGCGGGGCCGTTTTTACTTAAAAAGGACCCCCACCGTCCTCCACGTGTATTGGGAAACCTCCCTCTTTTTTCTTTTTCAACTCCCACATCGTTCAAAACGGGAATTCCCCCTGATTCTAAATATCCATACACGGCCAAGGTGCGAGAGGAAATGTGCAGCTCGTCCGGGGTTTTATATCTGTGTACCCTCTTTTTTCCCTTCCAGAATTGATGTGCCCAGGTGAATAGTTTCTCTTCTGAAATATCGGTGTTTCATCACCCCCCAACTCCCCTTCTCTCTTCTCTCTTCGTTCACCCAGCCCACCCCGCCACCTCTTAACATTTTCTCCACCATTCCTCCCTCCTTCACCCTCCCTCTATAACTTTCCGATCTCCCCCACCCTCTCCTCCCCTCTTTCTTCCTGAACGGCAGGACCTCCTTCTCGTATCGGTTGGATTTCTCCCCCTGGTTTCTTTACCAGCTTTCGTAACATGCTTCACGCCCGTTTTTAATGGAGATTCCTTCTTTTGAAGGATGTCTTTCCCCCTTTCACCATTTCCTGACCTTTTATTCTTCTCCTTTTTCTTCCTTGTCCTAAGACACGTGTCCCTCTTCTACTTTGGCAAGGTTATCCAAGCGAAAAAAACCGCTCTCTGCACCCCCTTTCGCTTCCCTTCCTTGATGCGTTTCGAGGGTCCCTCCTCCACACCCCCTCTACTTTCCGAGCCACGGTGGTCCTGAGTTTTGATTAATAATTAGATGTTCTGCCTCCCTTTTTTTAACTTTGTTTGAGCCTCAATTTGTCTCCCCACGCTTGCCTCTGCTCTGTGACGCACCTGCAGACAAACCTCCCGCAATTGTGTTTTTGACACTTGTTAGTCCCCGCGGAATATTTGCGACTGTTTCTTCCTTTGTGTTTGAATTTTTTCGGAAACTGCGGTACTTAAAGTGACCGGCCGCGTCGCCCCCCTCCAAGGCCCCTCCTTTTCTCCTCCGCCGAGTTCCCGAGACTCCCCAACTCCAAATGCCCATGACGCGAACGACTTCCTACCCTTCCCCCCCACCGATAACCTTCTTCTTTTGCCCCGCAGGTCTGCTTTCCTCATTCTGAACGAGCGAAAATCTCTTTCTTTTTACTGATTCGCGCCACAGAAAAGCTTTTTCTGTAAGAGGTCCTCCGCGGCGCACCCCCCACAAGCACGCCTTTCACATGAATCAGGCCTTTTTTTTCCCCGCTTTCCGGGGTTTTTTTTCTTGAGGTCTTAACCACCCTTGCAGCTCCTGCCCTCTTGGGTGGCAGGGAACTTTTAAGCAGCAGTTCCCCTCGAAGGCTGACCCCTCATTATGCGATCCAATGTTCGCCACCGATTTAGTGTTGCTTCTTGATTAATTTCGCCGATCCCGCTTCGTTCTGACTCCCTTTCTACCCTCCAGAAACTCCTGTCGTTTGCGTTTCCGAAGACCCCAACTTTTTCCCCAAGGACCTTTGGATATGTGACAAACCCCAAAATTGCGGTTAGTCCGAAATTAGCGGAGGGCCCCGCTTCTTTAGTCCTGAACTCCCTAAATGCAAGCGAATCTTCTGCTCCTCCCTACTCATCTCTGCCCAGCAGACGCATTTTTCTCCCCCCCGATAACTAACAGATTCCGACGTTCGTCAATCCCCTAGCTCACCCAAATCGATGAAGCAGCCCTGCACCGTAGCGACTTTAATTAGACGGTCAGCGCCTGATAAGCCCAATTCTCCCACGTTTCGCTGCGATTTTTTCCCCCCCTTACAAGACCCTCCCGCATGGTTTTTAACAAAGTTCATCATCATAGTAAGGACTCACCGCAGAGCGCTGCCCCTTTCATTCGTTGTAGTCCCCAACGACCCCAGATTATGTTTTGTTTCTCTAACAAAAAGCCCCAAGCCGCAGTGATGGCGTGGCCCAAAGTGACCCCCCTGCTTGGCAATTAAATCAATCGCTTGCCGTCCTTCGGCGGCCTCAGCGCCACCCATACCGCTGCATGGCGGAGCCCCTGTCTTGAGTCGGACACGCTGGTGACTGTCTCCCTTGGGCCCGTTGCTGACTTCCTTTATTTCCTGACCTTTTTTTTGCCGACCAACCTGCAAATTCCGGCTAAGTACCTTTAGTTATCCCCTAGGCTCCATTCCCTTTCAAATGCGGAACGCCGGTCTTACCCACGGATATCTTGGGGATTATACGTACCTTTGCTTTTAGGATTTCAGTTAATGCCCGCTTCTCTCTTCAAATTGCGGCGCTTTGTGTTAAGACTTGAAAGCTCAATCCAAAGGTTCATACCATCTGCTATCTCCGTACCTGTCTCTTTATCACCCCCATTAAGGAAACGTTGAGCCGAGACACGTGATCATGTGAGGCTCTTCACCGGCCGTTCCTTCTCTTCCCCTTTACGGCCTTAACCTTCATATAAAACTTTCGAGTAAACCCCCCTAATTATCCGAGGATTTTAAGCGAACTTTTTTTTTGCGTAAATTTGTGCGTTGGCTCAAGAGGTGTTGTGCACATTACCTTCAAAAAATACTCTTTTACTTTTTTTTTCGATCTCTTTTTCTTGTTCATTTGTGCGCCTTGATTGCCCGAAAAGCAAAAAGTTTCCCTTTAAGCAATTTTCGGCGTCAAGCCTATGATCCCTTTCCTGGGTTTCCCTTCGACACTAGTGTCGTCTCTATCTAGCGGTGAGCCATTGGACCAGGAATGTCCCAGATTCTTAGGCTAGACGCCTCTTCATCCGAAAGTTTTTTTCTCGATTCTTAAAGGTCTGTTCGATTTGTTTTGATTCTCTTCCGATGGCTGGACCTTTGTCTTTTTCGGGGTCTAGTTACCGCAGCGATTTAGCTTTCCTCTTCAGCCAGCTACTACTTTCCCGCGAACCATCACGGGTCTGCTAAGACAACACCACTTTCTTTTCTACCGGCTCCGGCTCGGGTCGAATTCTTTGAATTCTCCGATCACGACTTCCCCTTTCTCCTGTTGACTCAGGTCCGTGTGTCAAGTCCATTTCATTTCAAAGCATTTTCTTCATATCCTTTGACCAACCCCCCCCACCCCCCCCCCTCTTTTTGGTCCCCTTTCCGACGGTCTTTACCCCGGGGACGCCGCCAATGGTTCGTGCGCTGCGAAATTTGTATCCTCTGTAGAGTTACGCAGCCCTCTTTTTCCCTACAGCCGCTGCGGCCTTTCCCTTGACTTTGTCCCAAACCCCCCCTCAGCGTGCTTTTAAGTTACCCATCGCGACCCTCAGCACTCTAGTGCTTCTTAGAGCTAAAGCCTGGCGCTTTGTACATTGCTAAACCTTTTTTTTCGTGTATTGTTTCATTCCTCCTCCTTTTTCCTTTTTAGGGATGCACTTATTGACCCTTCTCAGGTTCCGTGTTCGCCTACAGTTGCTTTTTGTTCCCCTTAGTTGAGAATCACGGTCTTTGGATGATAGCGCGGGAATTCTCTTTTTGGCTTGTTTTTTCCGGAAATCTTTTTCTGTGATGAGGCTTTCTTGGCGGTTCCGCGCAAAGGTGAGCTGTCTTTTCTGGATCGAGGAATCGGTATGATCGCCCTCCCCCCACCTTTTTTAAAAAGCATACCCTCCCCTTTTCCTTACTTACATGTTTTTTTCGTCTTCTCCACCCAACTAGTTCTTTTTTCTTGCCTTCTTTTTTTGTATTTTTTTCCCGTCAGCGCGCGTTTTCCTCTTTTTATCGCGACCGGCAAAACTTTCAATACCTGCAGTGGAAACCCCCGCCCTGAAATGCTAGACACTCGCTCGTTCCCATACTGTGTCCGATTTTTTTTGGCTCTCATTCTGTCATTGGTCCCTCAACAACTGGCCAGGTTTTTCCCAAATCTTGTTCTGTTTGTTGCGGATCGCGCGCTTCGCAAGTTTCCCCCTCAGCTTTATTTCGTCTTTAGGCTTCGTTCCCAACAGCGATCGACCATTTCTTCACTCATCTTCCGCCTACGGGGCGCCCTCAAAGGCGGAAGGTTTTGTTCTAGTGCAGTTTAGGGCTAAGTTCCTTTTTGCAGTGAGCCGCCTCTTTTTTTTATTGAGCTTCTTTCACTTTCAAATTTACCTTTTCGAACTTATCATAACCCCGGTCGTACAATACAGTATCAAAGATGCCGCGTTCCCAATGGAAAAACAACATCATAGCGGAATTTTTTGTCCTCCCTCCGCGCAGGCCGCTGCGTCACTCTTTGCCCCAAGCATCGCTCCAAAGTTTCCCTCTCCCAACGAGAGAGTATGACGCTCAAAAGTCCCGAAAAAGATTAGTTCGTAACTCCCAATTGCTCGCTTGATTTATAGTTATGGTGTGTCTTCCCCAGACACCTCGCCGTTGCTCCCTTTCCCTCATAAAACTTTCCGAGAGATATTGAAGGCTTAGCTGTTTTTTTCGCTTGTCTCCCTAATTGTTCCCCAACGTAGGCGAAATTTCCCTTGCGTGTCTTCGCCCCCCTCATCCCCAGAATGATCTGCTGCTCTCGCGTTACCCCTTGAAAGCTTTCCATCATCTTTTTCAAAAGAACGGAATTCGCCCCCCATTCCCCTTCTTGAAGACTTTAATTTCCCTCTCAAATGTTTTTCCTGGAAGAAACCCGTAATCCCTTAATTTGAGTTCCCCCGTCTGATCACAACGCCTAACTATTCACCTGAGCTTCAAACTTCTGCAAAACTTTTGCACTAATAAAAATAAGTGTACCCGGGGCCCAAACCCCCGAACCCGCTTTTCCATGGAATGTTATTCTATCGTTATCTAGGGCCATCAAGGTGGAGGACAGACCGAGATCTTTGTGGCTTTGAAAATAAGTAAACATTTTTCACCTATCCACGTTTCTCGCTTGTTTTCCCCTCATTCCAGCAGCTTCCCCCCCTCTCCCGAGAAGCGCTCGGAAGCCGCACGTCCTGGAATATGGTGAGGCAGAACGCCCCTCCCACTTTTTTTTTTTTCTATCCATTCCTCGGTGTGTTTTTCTTAGATTTTCCTCTCCTCGGGCCTCTTTCTTTCTTTCCCCCAATCTTCCGTCCGGCGTCCTCGATTTTTTTCGGCAAATTGCCTATCTTCTTCATGATGGGTTAACCCCCGCCACACCCTCAGATTCCTCCTATAAGAACCGTGTGATTGGAAACATTCGGTTTTTACGGACACCCTTTCTTCAAACATCCCGTCTCCCGTATCTTAACTAAAGCTGGAATATATATAAAGATCTAACAAGGTCGTTAAGAGTTTCTTTGCGCTCGGTTGCGGTGTTTATCACTTTGCACACTTTCTCGTGGATCACTCAAACCCCTTTGTGTGAATACTTCTTGGCTCGGTGCTCGTGCTCTTCTTCTATTGCTTTTTTTAGCCTCAGCAGGCAAGATCTTTCCGGTTGATGTTCCCCCCTTTTCCGCTTATAGAAACCCATTGAAATTCAGCAGTTGTAATGTCGGAATTCGTTCTTTGGAAGCTTTTTGATTCTTTCCAGGCAGTCTTGCTGATCAAATCCCCCCGGCGCTTTGATTAAGCGACCTTTTAACGAGGTACCCTTTTACCTTTGGCAATGGAATTTTCCTCCCCCCCCCAACCCCCCCCGATAGGCCTTGCACCCTCTCTTAATTTTCCCTGTCGAAGTGTGCTCCCCTTCCTTTACTAACCACCCAGACTTTTATCGTTGAACCTGTTGCGTTACTGAAACTATTGATTTTTTTTCCCTGGTCATCATTTTTAATCCCGTTTTGTCTGAGGATGGAAATGTTAATGTGGGACCCCCCGAGTGAAGCTCTCCCCTGATGGATGCATTCTTACCTCCCACCAAATTACCGCAATTTCTTTTTTCTTTCGCAGAGAGATTGACCCTGTGATTTTCCCCGATGTTATACATTATGTGAGATTTTTTTTTCGACCCTCATTTCTTTTCAGCGTTAGCCGTTTTTCACGCCCAGTGAATGCGAATCCCCCCTCCTACTAAGCACTTCAAATGCACTTCTATCCGCGAACGATCATAGAGTCCCCCTTAAGCCCCCTGCATGTTGCCCCCCGCAGTCTTGTCTTTACAGAATCTAGGCGCCACCCTCGCTGAATCCGGCCACAGAAAAGCTCTTCGTTTATGGCGAAGCGTCTATTTTTTCCCAATGCCACTCTCTCTCTTCCTCTCTAAGCTCAGCCCCCTGTTTCTTTCTGTCGTTACCTTGCGCCGCGCGGCCCCCAGTTTTTTTTGTTTGACATCCGGACACGTTTGTGCACTTCTGCCATTTTTTGACGGACGTTATCCAGCCCCCTCGCCCCATGCGTCTATTTTAAACGGCGATAAAACTTTTTCCCTATTGCGAAATTCCTTTCACCAAAGACGGCAACACTTTACGATTTCTTTTTTTGCTTTCTGAAAACTGTAAACCTTCCCTCCCTTTGGGATAGGTCTTGGTGGTAAACCTAACAAATTGCGGGCGATCTACCTCCTATTCCCTTTCCTCCGACGTATTAGCGCTCCCCCTTTTGAACCAAGCGAATCTTCGCCCGCTGAAGAATTCGCAGTGACACTATTCCCCTTCTGACGGAATTTTTCCCCCCGTAAGATCCTTCACAAACGAGCATTCGCCCGTCTTCAGTCAAGCCCTAGCGCAACACCCTTCATTTTTTTTCCGTCACCATTGCGCTTTTGACCACAAAACCCCATTCCTCGCGGTTTCATCGTCCCTCGCCAAGGAGACCCCCCTCCAACCCCTCCTTTTTTAAGGGAAACCACAGAACTTCCAAGAATGGTTTAGCTCCCCCACACGCCGATGTTGACCCATCAGAAGGTGCCTACCTCAGCGCGCTGTCCTCCTTGATTTTGATGGTACTTCAAACTCAGATGCGGTTGTTGGCGAGGTACCGACCTTTTTTTTAGAATTGATTTCCGCCTTTTTCCAAGAGCTGCGTTACATCCCCCCCAGCAACTATCGCCATTTATTGAAAGGAGGATGAAGAGTTAGACCAAATAAAGCCCGCTTTTAGGTCTATTTTGTTCACGCTGTTTTGATTTCGGCGGTTATAGCTTCATGACTCTCCTGTCTTTTGCCGACAAAGACCTGCCCAAATTCCTTCTAATTTATTAGGTTTTCGTCTTTAGTCTCCCTCTTTTCAATATTCTGCCCCCCAGGACCTCCGGTTAAAAGAACTTTTTTCCTATTTTTTCGTCGGATTTCTTCAGAAATCACTTTGTTAGCGCATTAGTATTGATCCTCTTTTTTCCTTCAGATGCTTCCAGGGTCTTCCTCCACGTCTTTTTTTTTATAACTCTGTGACCCTCTCACGCCCCCCAAATCCCTCCTAAGCTCAACTCCTTCAGCCTTACCCTCGAGCTTTTTTAAACCACCTCCGTTTTTTCGAGTCCAACCTCCGCTCCGACGCCCGCTTGTATCATCCCCGATGACTTGGTATAAATGAACTGAGCCCCGGTCCGTCCTGACCACGGACAAAACCTCGGAGAGGAAATAACGTACCTCGGAAAATAGGCTGAAGAGGACCCTTTTTTGCGTGGCGGTTGAGGACCATGAAAACCCTCTCCCCCTCCACCTCCTTTTCTGTCTTTTCATTTTCTCAGTTTTGAGTCCCCCCCCTCTGCGCACCTAAACCCTTAACTATTGAAGACAGTCGCTCGAATTTCGTTCCCTATTTCCAGTTACTCTCCAGTTTTATTCCTTGTTCAAGTGATCATGTCGTTCCAATGCCTCATCGGCATCCTCAATCGTTTCGTCGTGTCAGAGGAGTTCCTTATCAGACCGCTTTTTTTTCGAGGATCTTTTAAGGCTGGAATTTACTTTTCTTTTCGTTTGCATTTGGATTAGCTGGTGTTAACGCCGCGATCGTACACTGAGAAGCCTCCAAGCTGCTCAGAGGAATATCCTTTCAAGTCCAAAGGTCGGGATTAAATCGAAGGCACATTCCCCTCCCCCCCTGGAGAACGTTTCCTCTTCTCTTTCTAACTTGAAATCTTACTAGAGATCTCAAGCGAGAGGTCTCGGGATTTGATCAGGTCCTTTCCCAGGAATCCTCCCTCTCATATCATTGACCAGCGAACACCAACCTTTTTCCTAACAAAGCATTTTTCCCAGCAGGAGCTGTTTCTTTGTATTCGAGCAGGGAAGTACGCCGATTTTTTTTCCCCCCTAGGCTACTTCAGACTGTAGCTTGGTTCCCCCCACGCCGCCGCTGCTGCCTAAGTTGGCTCTTTGTTCTTTCCGACCCCCCATTAGAGTGGTTCAACCTTTTTCAAAATCGAATTCTGCCGAGCTCTGCGGGCGTCTTCGCTGAGTTTTCCCCAGGCATGCGAAACCCCAGCGTGAAGTTCGTGTTTAATATTTTTCTTACGGGTCCTTATTCATTGGGTCGCGCTTTCCTTGCTGAACCGTCAGGCCTGTGTGTTCGTACATTTTCTTTCCCCCTTAATGTTCGTTCTCGCGGGCATTCTTGAAGTTAAAGCGCGGGGGCGCCTGTTTTTCTTTTTTTTTTGACTTTGTTTTTTTCCGTCCTTGCCTCTTAGTGCCTCTTGTGGAATTCGTGTCGGGTCTGCGGACTCTCTTTCTTTCTCCTTTTCGAATAAGTCGTGAACCTCTTGAAATTCGGTTCGTCGCGAAAGTTTGGCGTGTTTTCCCCTCCCCATATAAAGCTTCTCCCTTTGGGCCTTTTTCCGCCACCCATTCACGTAACAATTTTCTTGCAGTCTTTTCTAATCCCAAGCGGGCCTTCGAGGATTTCACAGGGCAAACCCCGCTGACTATCGTTTTTTTTTTGCCCTGCTCGAATACCTTTCGCCTGAACCCGTCGGTCAAGAATTTTTTTTCACGCGCGGACCGTGTCCTTTTTGACCACCTGCAAGGACTTGTTCCGACGCAGGACCGAGGTTTATCAGAACGCCCAGTTTCTTTAAGCTGCATGGCCCGTTTGTTGAGCCTCCTCGCTCTTCGCCATCCCCCATTTTTTCTGTTGGTGACGTCCCAACCAGCCGCTGCTTTAGTTTCTATGTACCGCCATTCTTCAGTGGCACTACTGCTTGGCTCCCTCACACGGTCCCCTTTTTTATTTAGACGATACGTCGATTTTTTAGTTCTATCCTTTTCCCCCCCAATCGGTTTCGACTACCTCCCCCCTTCAGTTTTTTCTGACGCGGCCGGTACAGTAAGCCCTGTTTCGAAAAACCCCCATTCGCATAACTGTCGTCAAAAATAGTTTTAAATTCATTAACGATCCGCCTGGTCCTCCCTGTCAAAACCAGCCTATTTCTTCCTGGTCGAAATTGCCGCTACCACGCCTAGAGTCACGATGAAAAAGTGAGCAGGCATTTTCCTACCCCCCCTGGCACCAAGTCCAGCGGCCTCCCCTCTTTTGATTTTGACCGCTGAACCCAATCGCTTTCGTCACCGGCCACCCGTTGCTCCGATTAGATGTTGTCTCGGGCAATCCATTTCCTTTCTCTTTGACCTTCCTCCCCCCCCTCCATTCCAAAAAACCTTAAGTGCAGTTTTCCGTAGATCCTGTTTTTCGCTTGATACCTCCTGGCCCCCGTCTCTCGGACTAGTTTCGCGTTCCCGCCACTTCCAAATTTATCAGCGCCCCCAAGTTAGTTAGCGTTCAGTGGAATCGGTCAGCACTCTTCAAAATTCCTAAACGCCCCGCGTGAAGGCGTCCGCCAGAAATCTGGACTTGCATCAAACCCGATCGCCTATCTTTTCCGTTTAAGTGTGTCGTCCACGTCCCTCTTCCTCCCCTCCCTAGAATCCCGACCCCGCCTTTTCTATGCCCCACCGTTTTCCCACATAAGTTGAAAGGTCTGTCACACGGCGCCACATGGCCGCTCTATCAGCTTGAGGTCTGCTCCTTTTCCTCTTCATCCCCCCTTGTATGAAATACGACGTCCCGGTGGGGAACCTCCTAACTATCCAAAATCCTCCATTTTGCATTTGGTATTGTGGAAGCACATTCCGCATCTAAAACTTTAGCTCGCAAGCTTCGGAATCCGCCGGCCTGATTAAGTACGCCGCCCCTGAGCCCGCTTCTAAAACCTCCATCTCCCTCCCCTCCGTTTGTTGAGCTGTCTTTTTTGAGAATCGAATCTTTTTTTCGGCGTTTTTCCTTTGCTGCCACAATCTTTCCGGCCCGGCTTTTCCCATACTCTTGCGTCCCTTTTTTTTCCCTTTAAGTTCTGGTTCTGCCAACAAGTCACCCATCTAAGCCAAACGTGGCTTAAACCAATTCGAGGTGGCGAACCTCACACGCGGGAACTCGAGACACTGATGTACTCTGTTCCCCCCCGCTGATCATGTTTAGGCGTGGTCTTTTTGGTTCATCCCCTTATGTGGCGGAAGCCAAAGTGTGAGAAGTGGCTGTTGCCCTCGAGGGTAACGTCGCGTTTGGGAATATGCTTGCCTTTCGTACTTAAGGCAGTCAACTTTTTCTTTCGTATCGGGTGACGATCCCTTATTGCTTTTCTCCAAAGATTACAAGTGATGCACTGCGGCCCTTTTTGACTTCCTCCGTTCTGTTGAAGATTTTTACCTCGTCACATTGAACGCGGACCTGCCAGTTCCCTTTTTTTAAATCGGCAACTGTGGCGCGATGAATTGGTTTTCTCCCACGCGTTTCAACCGGTCTCCTACTTTTCCCCCTGTTCCGCGACCACAAATTAAGATCTTTTCACTTTGATGATTTGGCGAATTTCTCCAACTTTTTTTGTGTACACCGTTTCCCACAACCAGAACCCCTCGTTGCTACGAACGCGAGTTTCTTTATGTGGTAATTTCCCCCCAGCTCGATTTTTCCTCCATGGATCAATGGAGCGCTCCTATCCAAGTGGGCACTTGTTCAGTATGGTCATTTCAGCCACCTTCGGTCTACAAACCTACGACAACATGTGTTTTTGATTGTGCCCAGCGCCTGCTACTTTCCTCACTTTCACCGATTTTTTTTACGCTTGAGTCATTGGTTTTCGAAAACCTCATTTTGTGCCAGGCGCGTTGCCTTTCCCTGCCCGCGGATCCACCTCTTTCGAAAAACGGAGATCCAAAAACTGCACTTCTATCCTTTCACCTAACCCTGCGACATGATGGGTAAGCCGGTAGTGCTGAGGCTTGTGCTCGGAGTACCCTTTTCCTTTCCTGGTCGTCCCGCTCACTGAAAAGCCTCCCGTGCTTGGCGACGGCTCGCTTCTCCGAAAGATTGGAGATATAATTTTGCGGATCTACCTTTCTTTGCGGCTTTTAGACCCCCCCTTGAAGACCATCCCCTTCTTCCTTTTGCTGGGGCACGTTCCCACGTCCGCTGAGGATAGTCGTCTCGGACTGAATCTATTGCGAAAAATGCTCTCTTTTGCCCTTTCGGAGATAACCCTGCGCTGACTCCCTTTTCCCAGACGCAAATACCTTACGCATTGTGGCTACGAATCACAACATGTTCACTTTATCCTACTTTCATTTCGGTTCGACAAATCCGGCGATCGTCTAGAACCTTCGGGCAGCCCGACTAGACCCCCTTCCCTCTACAACCTGCATTTCTCTTGACCCTGCTTCGCTGCCCTTTCTTGTCCAGGCCGACGGGACCCGTCAACCCACCGATACCCTCTTCTCGCTTCCGTCTCCCTAGAGCAACCATGCCGGCTGATCCAACCTTGACTTTCCGATAGGACCAAATACCGTCGTTTTCAGACGCTCCGCCAAGACCAAATCACCCGTTTCCCCTAACTCCCCCCTTGATTCTGGAACCCTACACGAACTTCACGTGGTGAATGTTCACCCCCTTCGAGTAGGCACCTTTCTCTGAAGTCCCTTCCCCCCTCTCCTCTTGCGATTTTCGATTTTTACTTCCAAACTAATCCACTCTTTCTTGCGCCGACACCCGAGCTACCTCAGCGGCTGGCTGTGGTCCCTCGCCTGGTGTACCTCCCTCTCCTTCTTCAATTTCACAGTTTCGTTGACCCGTCCGGTTAGAACAACGCGGAATGTTAGGAGGTTTCCGGAACTGGTGTGATTTCGTTCAAAGGACCTAGTTATTACTTTTGCGCCCCCCCCCCAATCCAGGCGTAGTTTCGATCTTTGACACTCTTCTTCGACCTCGGATTTTATAAGAATTTTTGGCTCTGATGTCTCCGACCTTTTTTGTTTTTCGCGTTTGTCCTATGAGCGCTCTGAGAGCGGAAGGCTACCTCTTTCTCTTTTATGTACCAAGCTCCCGCCAAAGGTCCGCCCTCTCCTCTCACACCCCCACTTTTTTTCCTCTACATTCTCGCGCGTCCCAAACCACAGTCAAATCCTGCGTCCGCGCCCTCCCCTGAATTGATCATTCCGAGCAGGTCATTTCCCTGCTCTCAAAGTTCGTCCTGAGCTGTACCTTTTCGGAACAACAAACCTTTCTAGCACTCCGTTCCGGACCCCCGCGCCTCTTCTTTTGCGTTTTTCCGCAAGCGGGTTGCGCCCCCACTGCCCATGAAACTATCTCTCTTTTTCCCCCCTTTTGTTTCTTCTGAGATTTGTTGTTGCACCCCCCGCTTGGCTCAACCGCCCCCACCTGTGCCTTCTTTGAGTCGCGTCCCCTCCATCTGATCTTTATTACCGCCAGGTTTCGCCTGTTGTTGGAATCCCTTCTTTTTGGCACGCCTAGTCCCTCGGCATCCGCGTTTTTTCGTCGTGTAACGCAGGAGTTTCTCCCCTTCTTCCCGTTTTTTGCGTCGCTCCAGGTTTAAGGCTGTAAAATTTTGAGCGTCCGAGGCAGTGGCCTTTTTCTTGAGTCTTTCCTTTTTTCCCCCTGCCGCTCTAGTAGCCTTTCATCGCAAGCGCTTTGGGCATAATTCTGGTCATGGCTTCCGGAGGACATCCGAATCCACTATCTCAAACCCTAGTCCCGGCCGTTCCTTCAGCTAGTGAATCGAGACTTTACTCCCTCTCTCCCCGTTCTCGTCTTTTAATGGTCACCAGGTCATTCCAACATCCGCCCCTATTTTCCTTTTCCACCTCGAACTAACTGTTGACACCCCTCATGGTCATCCGCCCTGATATTTGTATTCTCACTCCAATTTCCGCCGCTCATCTGCGCTCGCACCCCATCCTAGCTTTCTGATTCACGGGCGACTTTTCCACCCCCTGAGTGGCCTCCTGTTTTTTCTTTTTTTTCTTTACTAGCAACCCAACGGCGGTGAGTTAGAGTGTCCCTTCCCCTCTGTCGTCGTTCCCCGGCAGCGCTCCGGTCTCGCTCGGTTTCCGGCTTTGTACATGCGAAAACCTTAGTGCCTTTGTATTTTTTTCTTACCCTTGACCTGGTGTCTTTGTGAGGCTTCTGAAACGCGCTTGTTGGTAATGGCGTTTCCAAACTTTGTTCGTCTTCCTTTTCTTCGTCTCCTTTTTTGACGCTCTTGATTGACGTTTCAGAATGATCGTGTTAGGGTTCTGGTTTTTCTTCTTATTCCTTTCTTTTTTGTGGCCGCGTAATTCGTGCAGCGAGGCAGCTCTCTTCTTTTTTTCCGTTTATTTTTGATTCGGCTGCCCTCCCAGATTCCGAGCCGCAATTTTTTTTTTTGGTCCCCTCCCCTCCCACTTCTTTTGAAAATTTTTTTCCAAATACTTGTAAAGTTCTTGCCGTCTTCGTTCTCCTGCTTGGTCATAGTCCTCTTTATCGCATCAAGGGCAACAGCCTAGCGCTTTTTCTCTTTTATTTCGCTCGATTCGTTTTACGATGGAACGTCTCAATAGCGCGGACGGTTACTGTCCCCGTCCTTCCTTATGCTTCCGCATGCTCCCCTTTGTTAGGGAACTCTATTTGAGTGCGAGTAGCCTCCAACCTTTTTCTTTGGTTTTTTCTGAGTCTTTGCAAATCGCGTTATTTCCCCTCGTTCCCAAAAGACGATTTTTCCTCATTTTTATGTCCAGCCGATGCCAGCACCCCTCGGGGCGCCTACAAGAAGTTATCTGCCGCTATGAGTCGTTCGAGGATCCGTGACCCTGTTATCGCTTCCTTCTCAATTCAGGGTGCCGCGGGCAGTTTACTTTCAAAAAGCCCGTCTCCCACCCCAACTTTCCATTAGGTAGTCCTTCGGGGAAAAGCCAAGTCTGACGCGCTTTAATCCTTTTTAACCCCTCCTTTTTCTGTTTGTTCGACATCTTTTAGTACACTCCCAGCCAGCAGGTCATTTTTCCCCCCCCCCGTCGTCCTTTGCACCCCCAAAGTGTTCCCCCCAAAATCGAGCGGACCCCCAGTTCCCCAAACCTAGCACCCTCCCGTCCAAGCCGGCTCGCGGACTTTTGGTGTGTTTCGGGTAAAGCCACCGTTCTTCTGCCCCTTTTCTCCCATCTCAACCCCCTGATCTGTTTCTTCTGGTTTTTCGCTTGATAAACTCTGCCCCAGTAGAGCGGCCCTCGTTTCCCGTGCCACCCTCAAAGCGATCGCTTTTCACTTTTTTTGTTTCGCGTCATGGAACTCGGTCCAGACCCTTTTTCAACAATCCCCTTCAGTCGTTTGCAGCATGTGAAGAAGGTTTACGCAATCCTGAGTAATAGACTCCGTTCTTCCCGTTCCATGCCACGTTTCATAAGCGACTCTCACCCTTCCAAACTAATTATTGAACTTTTGGCTTCCTCCACATAAGTCACTTTCCCCCCCCTGCACCTCGCTGCACTGGCCTCGATGAAATTCCCAGAAGTTCGATCGGCCCTCCGGAATATCCTCTTTCCCGTTACCAGCTTTGCAAATCCCCGACCCAATCAATTACCCCTCTTATCCTTTATTAGATTTTTTTATGGGTCATCACCTCCCTTCTCCCTAGATCAACAATTTGAACCGCGCTCGGAATCAGCAATCGTCTTTTTTTTTTCTGCCTGCTCCCGACATAACGACCTCTCTCTCTTTTCCTCCAGTTTTTTTTTTCTAGTATCTTTTTTACGTACCCCCCACGTGCGGTCAGGTCTTAGGCCGTGCGGATTCCTCTTTTCGGCGCGCAGACTTCTTGGACGACTGTGCTTAACCCGAAAACAAAGCGAGACTTCCCCCTTTCTTATTTTTGTTTCGGGTTTTCGGTCGACAAAAGAAAAAGCGTAAGAGCTTTCCTACCGGATGGACATCCCAGATTTCCCCCCCCTTCCATTTCCTTTTGCAGCTCTTTTTGTCGTTTTTCCCTTCTTTCTTCAAGCCAAACGGGGGCTAGAAGTGCTTTTTCCCTTCCCTTTGACTAGTTCCGGCGGATATGGGCCAGACCGACTGAATTGAACCCCCTGCAAGAAAGCCCCTCACGGTTTAGCAAGTCCCTCAGCTTAGTAACTGCTGCACTGGTTTCCTTTCCCCCCTCCTTCTTTGTTTCTCCCTGGCCCGCGCCCAATGGAAAGCGACGACCTTTCAAAAGCTGATTCAAATGCGGTATCCTTGTTTAAGTCAGACACTTTTCCCCGCGTTCGCTTACTTTTGGGCAATCACCCACAACCAGCTTGCCTTCCCCCTCCGTACCTTTCCCCTGATTTTCGCCAACGGCTTTGCTTTACCAGAAAGACACCTATCCTCGCGCGCACGGTCGTTCTGAACCCCCTCTTTTTGATGTTGTTGTCGCGTTCATCGATTTTTCCTCGGTCTTCGCGATTCCTGCCTGCTCACGGGGGCAAACATTTTTCTTTCCCCCTGGGCCCTCATGTCGGTACAAACCGTCCTATGTGTTTTTGACACTGTCTAGCTCCTTCATTTAGACTGTGCTTTTACGTTTTGTTAGATGGTCCGTCTGCATTTGGCCGCGTCGAACCGATTTCCTCTCCTTCCCCCGCTCCTTGACAATCCCCCACTAACCTGCAAGGTATACGACTTTCGCGAAAAACCTGCCCGAGGGTTTCCCTCCCCAGGTAGTGCTGATCCTGTTTTCCCCTGTGAGGACGAATCCGCGTCTTTTTTCCGACTGAATCGCCCACAGAACCTCCTCTCCCGTTTCCTTTTCCTCCTCTCTCTTTGCAACAACTTTCAAATGACGATGTCCTTACCTCGGCAAGCTCGTTTTGATGTTAACACCCAGCCATGCGCGCCACGGTCATTGCCGGTGGCACGTCCGGCCGTCTCTTCCTTCTTGCCCGGCGGGCTGGCGCGGACTCATATCAGCTTTGCGTTTTTTTCAAAAATTGCTGCTTCTAGGTTTTTTTCCTTCGTCCGAACCTTTCGCCCCCGAGACCAGCTCTGCCTCCATGTCCCCCCCCGACGGCAAGAACTTCCTTCTGTTATTCGAAGGAACATTTCAAAGTAATTCTGTTTCTATGTGCTTGTGAAAAACCCCCTTTTACCGATCCGTCCAGCGATGCTTGCACTGCTCTCACCTGCAAAGCCGCTCTTCCTCCTTCTGTGCAACGCATTATATGCCCGGCAAGAAAGACGATTTCCTCCAAAAAACTTCCCGACACACCATCCCCAAGTTCTTCTTCCAACCTTTTTCCGCTTCTCCGATGTCAAGCTCCCCCCCTCCACCTTTATTTTTTTTTAGTTTTCCCCCCCACCGCTGCCGGTCAGCGATGCTACCCCTTCATAATCCCCGAAGCTATGGGAATTCCCGCAGGTTTCGCATGGACAACGCGATTTTCCCCCCCACTTCATCGGCCTCCTCATTGCGATTTAGAGATGCCTTCCAACGCATACCGCTGTTGTCTCTTAAAATCACAAAAGAAGCCCTTTTCAGCCTGCTGGCGTAAAAGAGACGGCGAACTCTCCCCCTTGCCCAGTCTCTCAAGATTCCAAGGAGGAGTTCCCCGCGGTCGATACAATTCCAGGGAGGCTGGACATTCTTGGTCTGGCCCCCTTTTTTTTTTGTGGTTATTGCGTGGGAAAGCTTTTCTCTTTAGGCCGTTCCACGCGAACGTCTGAAAATTTTTCTTTGATTTCTCGTTTCGATATATTTTTTCTCCCCCCTCTTCGCCTATGAGTCTCCCTGGTATGACAAGACTTTTCCTTTTTTCTCGGAGGTCTCCGACCTTTCTTTTTATTTCTTAGTCCGTTTTGAGCGCTTTCTCTGCGCGTAGGCTACGAGCGGGGTTCCACCTTACACCTTACCACCATGCCCCTCCCGTCCTCTCAACCCGTTTCCCTCCAGCCTGACTGTTTCTCGTGTGCACAAACTTTCGCGATTCGGACGTTCTCGCAGCCCCTTATATGCCGTGCTACCTTTTTTCCTTGACCTGCTCGCTTTCTTCCTGGACCCCCCCCCCCTAACAAATTTTCCCTCAGGTAAAAAGAGGCTTGATCGCCCCCTGAGTAAATTGCCCCGTTGCGCAAGCTTTTGCGCACCCATTCAATCCCTTCCTCCGTGTTGTTAGACTCTCTGTTAGGACAGTTGTGCGCCGTCTTCCCTTCACAAAGTTTCTTGAATATCAGTCGAGTACATTGCTATGCACGGCTCGCCATTTTCGCTAAGGTTAAGGTCCCCCGCTCCTCTCCTTTCACGTTTCCTAGACATCGCTCTCAAGTCGGTTTTTCTGCAGATTAAGTCCCAGCCAAATTTTTTTTCTCTCTTCCTTCAATCGGAGAGTGCCGGTTTTCTTTCTTTCGTCGTGGACCTTTTTTTTCTTTTTTCTAGTTAAGCTGCCGTAGCTTCCCGCTTGCGGTAAAGCGCTCCATCGGAACGAGAAAAGGCCTTTACTCCCCCCCTGCCCCAACTAGTTCCAATTTCTCTTTTTTGCGTTCCGCGCTGCCCAATCTGAGACTCGAGCGTCGCTCAATCCCCCGTTATCTATTCAGGTAGGTGTCTTCCCTTCATTCTCCCTCCGTCAAGCATCTCATTTTTCCCCACCTCACCCCTCTTTCGTTCCTCAGTTTAAGCGTCCCCTTGCCTCTTTCCTTGTTCGAGGCATTCACCCTCTTCCTTCTCCCGCTGTAGAAATAAGGCGTAGTTGTTGTCCTTTTAGTGCCCACGCCTTCCCCTTGCTCCATACAGGGGTTTTTCTTTTTTTCCCAAACCTTGTGGGATGCGTGAGTACCGCGTTTCCCCCTCTCCCTTTCTGCAAGCGCCTTCTTTTTATTGAGTGCCAACCTTGGAGTGGGCAGTCCTCCACCCCCTTGATTTTTTTTCATGTGCTTTTGGTGATTCTCCGTTAGCATTATTGCCCCTGGCGCTTTCTTGCGTTTTCGCTAATTTGCGGGATTCCCCTTTTCGATCGGCATTTGTTCTTTTTTTGGAAGAATCTCTTAACGTGTTCTTTCTCCTTGTACACTTCTTAGTTTCTGGCTTCCCTTTTTTTCTTCGGCAGGCGCGGGCTCTTTTTTTTTCTTTTTTCTTCCTTTGTCTAAGTAGGTTCCTCGGCCTCCCCCCCCTGTTACAGCTAGAAATCCAAGACAACCCCCTCTCCAAGCCATCAATTTCCCCTTTGTTCGAAGCCACAACCACGCTGTTTTTTCTTCGTTCCCTTTTTGAAAGCTGTCCTCGCGGCAAAGTTATCGTAAAAAAATCTTTTTTTCCTTTTTTCGCGGGATGCATAGATGCTTTCTTTTCTCCCCTCTGAACCTAAATCTTCCCTTCTTTCCGTGTAAGTCCCCCTCCCCTCCCTGAGAGTGCCGCGAAGATGAAATTTTTGTCTCCTCCTCCTCCCATGGTGAGATTTACGCCTAGTCTCATTCCATTTATTGCTTGAGTTTGTTGAGCCGCAGAGATCTCCCTTCCCCTCCGAGCTTTTGGTGTCGAGGATTAAGTCAAATCTGATTGCCTCTATTTTTCCCTCCTTTATTCCCCTCCCTGCGTGCCCCTCTTGGACTGTTCGCCTTTTATCTAGTTTGTTCTCCTTTTTTTAAGCTTGTGGACCAACCCTTGCCGCCTGTAGAACGGAGGTCTTCACTTCTCAAAAAATTCCCCCCCCCCCTTTTCCCCTTGGAAAGTCCCCTGTTCTCAAGCCGTTTTTACCAGTTTTCCCCCCACCCTTTGGTATTTTAAAGCCCCCGTGCTTCATTCCCCCCTCCTCTTCCCGCACGCTTGCCAAAACGTGAGTCTCGTTAAAGTTCCGCCATCTCTCCCTCCCTTCCCCCAGGCGGTTTTCTCCCAATCCAATCCTCGCGTTCCCCCCTTGCTCGCGTATAGTATGGTTTTTGTCTTCTGGTAAAGCCCTTTCTACGGGCCAATTCGCCACATAATCCCAACCCCTTGAACATCGTGAGGCTGCTGTTTTTTTTTTCCTTTCTTGTCCCCCAGTGCAAGTATCTTGACCTCTCCCGTGCCTCAATTACTCCCCGCGTTCCTGAGTTTCCCAATTAGTCGAGTTCTGGGACGCTTTCCCTCCCCTTTTTTCTCCAAAGACGGAATTCGCCTCCACTTTGATCCCTCCTTCCTCTTTCTCAAGCCTCCATGGACTGCATCCCCCGTTCCCTTGCCTCAGTCTAATTCCTCCGCGGCCTTCCCCTAGGTTTCCCTCCCCGGTGGCGTTCCTCAAGAGTGATTAAAACCCTCACCGCTTTTTCTGGCCCGCGAGAAATTCAGCCGTGTTCAGGCCATCTTTGATCTTCACCTTAGTTTCGCTTTTTTTTGTCCCTCCCGAACAACTCGATTTTTCCCCCCTTCTCTGTTTTCCTTTTTTCCTCCCCACATTGCGCTAGATAAATTTGCCGCTTTTTGCCTCTGATCGTGGCCAGGTATACGGCCGACCGATTCCAAAAACGACA
>Ga0179591_1348073_pt1 | contig 22134 bp, 22 predicted proteins | sample CZOMad2_1_08_16f_FD_182891 | JGI IMG/M metagenome (GOLD analysis project Ga0179591, IMG submission 182891) | Vadose zone soil fungal communities from Angelo Coast Range Reserve, California, USA - CZOMad2_1_08_16fungal (PacBio error correction) | ecosystem: Environmental > Terrestrial > Soil >... | reverse complement strand
CACTTCCTCCTGTCGCGACTGAGTTCATCTCCCCCGAGTCATTCAAATCTTGTTCCCCGTTCCGAGGATCGCCAGTGCCTTCAGGAAGAAGGGCGCTTGCCGACTTACATTCTTTTCACTCGCTGCATGTGGAATATTGAGCGGGCTTCTTTGTGACCCTTCCCCTTCTCACACTCTCTACGCTTGGTGTCCCCACAAGGTTTGTTTACCCCCCCCTTTTCCTTGCTCCCGGTCAACATAGCTGGCCCGTCGTAAGATACGCCCCTTCCCAATAGATTGTCTTCCCTCATATGACCTCCGATATTGGCTCCTTCATTTTTCAGAGAAAATTGTCCCCCTACCTTCTTCTCCCTGTCGAGAGATTCGACGCGGACATGGACTGTCCTCTATTAGGGCAGATCGATGCCTTCCTGATAGATTGCTCTCTCCCAAAATTCGTTCGCCCTTTTTTAATTGAGACGGTATCACCCCATTGTTTATTCTTTTTCCTCGTCACTCGCCCCTGAAAAAAGTGCCCTTCATTGGACGGCACCATAGAAGAGCAGAATTAAAACTGCCATCCGGCTCGTCTCAGTCATGCCTCCTGCAAAGTTTCGGTTGCCCAGCTTGAGAGAATAGCTTCGCCCAATTGTGAGTTTTTCTAGGTGGATTTCCCCTGTCCGACTGACATTAACTTTTTCCTTGATTGAAGAAACTCTCGCGCTATCCTCTTCTGTTCCCTTTGCGTTGATACTCCTTACATGAAGGTATACCCCGTAGTAGCAAGATTTCGAGGAGATGTTTTCTGGCTGCTACCTTCCACCCGAATCATATGTACTCGCATATTTTGTGAGTTTTTCCTGTCCTCTACCGAAAGTTGAGCTGACACCCTCGATATCGGAACTGATGGTGGAGTCGGACGTAGTATGTTTTTCAGTCCATTATACGCTTCCCTTTTAGATCGACCGAACTAAGTAGAGCCAAGATTTTCTTCATTTTTTTTCTGTTTCGATCAAGGCTTCATGTCCAGGATCAGAAATGGCAGGATTAGCTCCTACACGCTCTCAAGGCTACTATTAGAACTTCTCAGCTTTTCCTGCTCCCCCCGTGTAGAAAAGGCGCTTGAACCTCCAGATGAAACATAGGATGTCCTCTGACCTGGAGTTCCAATATAAATATGTGCCCCGTTTCAGGATCTTGGTGAAGTCAGATTTCATAGCACGCCTTATCACCTCAATGTTGGCTCTTTCCGCTGGCTCTCTTCCCCACAGGATCCTCTTCCTCGGATTCTTTGGAAATCTCTGCTTTTCGGTCCGTTCTTCGGGATCCCTTTATTACTCATACACCGGTGCTCCCCCGCTTGGCCAGTCCCGTCCCTCAGCACCTTTTTTGACCGTTGATCTCCCCTCGATATCCTAGGGTATGAACATTAAATCCCCAGATCTTGATAAGCCTCCCTTCGGCCGACGCCCCTTATGTTCAAGTACGACCATGTCGCCCGCTGTCGACTTATAGTAAAAGTTCACTTTGGAGAAGTCGGCGCGGCTCTTCAGAGGCATGAGCGTTTGGGTGTTTTCTCTTTTGCCTTCTCCTTACAGTCTGACGACCTTATCTCCCCCCGTTGCATCCCAGAGACTAGTCCGAAGAATTCAGCCCCTCCTTGAGATTCCTCCGACTCTTGCTTTCCTTTTTTCTGCCTAGACGGTACCTGAGTTAGGGAAAAGCACGCCTCCTTCTCGGAGAAAGGAAGGTCCTCCCCTTTTCTAGACGTAGAGATTACCCACCCCTTTCCTCCCATTTAGAAGCCCTTTTTTCAAAGAACCCCTTCTCGCCAGTTCTATTTTTTATGTATAGACAACGCGCGCGTCGTGCGGACATGTATCCTAGAACTCCTGTCAGCCCTGCAAAATACGAATGAAAGAGCTCATGGCACTTTTATTTTCCTGTCCCCGACTTAGCTTAGGTTCATATTTACGTCGACCATTTAAGAGAGGCGCCTAGTCCTTGGTCCCCCCCGACAGATTAGACGCCTTCAAGCCAGATTACAATCCTTGGACTGCCCTCGTGTCCCCGTCTTCTTTCGGTAGAACCCTCCCATTCCCTTCTCCAAGATAGGTATGACTTTCTGTTGAGCACATTTGTTTAATTGTGGTCTGCCGAACAGCCCTACACTTTTATAGGCCCCATCGGGATAGTCCTTCGCCTCCCCTATTTTGTCCCCTGAGTACCGCCCGTGGGCAGTCCATATTCGGATTTATCCGTGACTATCATACTTCCGCGGTCCACTTGAGCTCGATCATGGTCAGGACCGACAGCGATGGTCCGCCCCCTAAGCAATACTAGAGGCCTTCTCGAGCTGCCCCCTCCGAACCTGACCGACAGGATGTCCGTAGGAGAATGCCTGCCGCATCCTCAGGGGTTTTTTTCGATCAGCTGTAGATGGTCCATTTGCAAATATTTCGGGGAAATTTTCGTAGGCCCTCCTCAAATCGCCCACTTTTTGGGGAAATATTCTTTCGGAAAGTAGGTGGGTCCTCCTCCCTGTCTCTTTGGAGACTCCACACGGATAGCGAATTCTCGGCTAGCAGCCATCAGCGACAGTCCTCGTGAGAGTGCGGCCTTTTGACGTGATGATCTAGAGTTCTTTTTGTTTTCGCTTCCCCATAACCCCTACTTACCGTCCATTGTTCCCTTATTTTGCTATAGTTCGTGTTACCTTCTGATGACCGTCCTCCTCCGCTTGTTTACCTGACCTTTCCATGGCTTCTGTTCTTTTCAGATAACATTGTTTCCTTTGGGGATTTGTCCTCGGTTTATCCCATCGGTTTCCCTTATCCTCCTTTGACTCTCGCAAAATAGGAGCTTTTACGGATTTTCAGCAACAGAGGATTTTCGCGGCATTTATCAACCACCTCTCTGCTCCTTCTTTCTCTGCTTGCCTTCGGTGGAATCGATTTTTCCTTCCTGGAGATAAGTCCTAACGGGCGAATATTTCGGAAGGAGCCTGTTTCGGAGCTCTTTAGTTTTTGCATATCAAAAACCCCCCACCACTATACTTTCCCAGCCGCGCGGCCTTCTCGCCCTTGTTATTGCTTTAGGTGGTTTTTTTTTCGTCGATCCGGTGACTCAGCCCCATCCAGAAATCGGAGTGAGCGACCCCAGACCTCCAGGACCAGTCCATCCCCCCTCTCTACCCATAAATGGTTAAAATCTCATGGGTCTTTCCTTCAGAATCATTTAGAAGGTTTGACATTCCGCCCTTTGCGTCATTCCGTAGAGAAGTCATTATTATAGTTTCCCGACTTTTGTAGCCTTTCCACGGCCCCATCCCCCCTGTAGGCTGTGCCTCGGCTTTATCCCTCTCCATCGCACAGGCTATCCAGCCTGCTGCGCCGTCGCACCTCTTTCGTTTTATCTGTCCCCCCCCCCCCCTTTCGTGCGGGCACGAGCGCGTTTTTAAAGCGGTTCATGCTTCTGATCGCAGGTTTTTGGCTTCCAATTGAACAGGAAACTTCGGTCGCGTTAGCACCGATGGTACGCATTGGTCCAATCCCATGGTTCAATATTAAAGATTAAGAGAAGTCTTTCCGACTCCCGTACTGTGGCACGGACTTTTGGTGCTGATGTCTTTCTACCCCCTTCGGTTGAATTACCTAAATTTCTCTCTTTTTCCTCTCCCCCATACGGCCAGGGTTCCGTAAGCCGGAACCCCGTCTTCAGAAATCAATTCCGCTTCGCGCAGGTTGAGGAGCCAACGAACCAGGAACCAGAGCTGAAGGGGCTTTACCCCTTCCTCCAAGAATTCACCAAATTTTTTGCATCCCTTTCCCTCCAGTGCGAAGCCCGTTTCAGGAGACCACCAAACCCCCTTGAGGTGCCCCCCCGATCTATATTTTTTCTCCCTCAGTTTTTTTTTTGTTTTTTTCGAGAATCCACCTTTCACATTTTGGGGTGCGTTTTTTTGAAGGCTCAACGTCGATTTCTAAGGACCGGTCTATGACATGAAGCTTCCATTTTCCTGTTTCTGACCTGTCTGCGAACTTGAAAATGCTCGGCAGGTGTTTTCGTGTTTTTTAGCCTTAACCTTTCTACCTCCTTTCTTCTTTCCCTTGAAATAGTGCGGTCCATGCACCCCCCTTGTTCAAGAAGGCTCTTCATACTTGGTTTTTTTTTTGGGGGGCCTCCCCTCACCCACCCTCATGTTCATCCCCAACAGCCACCTTCGAGGATCGACTTTTTCAAAGGAATTTCCCGATTTTTTACCCCCTGGATTTAAATGTTTTTCCATCCCTCTCATTTCTCTTGAATCTACCTTCTGTGGCCCCTAGCTTTCACCGAGGGACCAGTCCTGGTTTCTATCAGGTCCCCCCCGTATATTACCTGCGAAGCTCTCGAATAGATTCATTTTTTTTGAACCGGCCTCCCTCTACTAAAGAGTTTTTTGGCGGAAATGAGGCCCCATGATGCTTTTTAATTAGACCCGGGTTTTATGTCCCGCAAATAGGTCACGTATAGGAAAACTTGGATGTGTCCCCTTTTACTCTTTCACTCTTTTGATCTTTTGGTGACGAGAACCAATTATTCTCCTTCCGTATTTCCCCGTAATTCTTGAATGTTCCTCACGTCTCTATGAGGATCTCCGAAAAGGGATTTTTCCTTTATCTCTTTTCAGGTGCTTAGATGCCGCCCACCCCGTTTCTCCCCCCACCAACCGCCCCCCCCGCCCTCACCCATATCCTCCCACCCCCCCCCCCCCCCACCCCACCAGTAGACCACCCCCCCCCCCAGAGCACACCCCACCCCCCCTCCATCCCTCCCCCCCCCCCCCGAGAGAGTCAAAGATTTTTTTCTGTCTTCAAAGTCGTGCCGAAGCAACCCCTCCTTTGTAGCCCCCCTGAACCCCACTTCCGCTTTTAGCGATAGTGGTTCCCCCAGGGGTTTGACTCGCAGAACTGCCCGGCTCATATGTCACACCTCATGACGTTTCTCGCCCTCTTCATCGTATCTCTCCTGAGCCACAGAGCCCTTGAACTCCTGGGGCAAATCGTGAGAGTTGTTGAGCGTCAGATTTCCGATGTTTTTTTCCTCTTATCCTCTTTCCTTACCTGTTTGCGCTAGATTAAGAGGAGTACCCATTTTAGATTATTGACTTCCGATCAGGCTACGGCAAAATCCTTTTACTTGTAAAAATTTTACCCTATTGTCCAAGTCCTCCCCTTTCTCCCACCTCTGCCATGGGGGATTCCAGAGCATTTGCCCACGAACGCTTCAGATAAAAGAATTCCCAGCCTGTATTTTATACTTTCTTGCCTCGCCATCGATTTTTTTCCAAGCAGAGTAAGCTTAACGGAAATCTCGGACCTGTCGCTGACCTCTGGATTAGAGATCTCCTTCTGGATAATGCTGCGCATACGAGGACTATACCTTCCCTGCCCTTTTCACAATTTCGATCGAAGAGTTTTCCCTCCTTTGTTTGTTACGCAGTCCACGCGTGAACCTCTCTATTCCATATCGGCGAGGGCAAGAGTTTCCCCTCCACATGCGGATTTTCCTGAGTCTTTTAATTTTCTCTGGCCCATCCCCTTTCGTCCTGTAACTGGTGTGTTACCTCATTGTCCCTTGCGACCCTTTATTTGCTTTCCCTGTCTTCCGCTCCAGGCGCCCCGGATGTATAGAAGGTTCCGCAGCATTTGATATGTTTAATCGATATCACTAAAGGCTCAGAAGAGCTTTTTAGCGTTTTCCGGTCAGATGTCGTAGTAACAGACTGATTAGCTGGGTTCCCCCTGAAAGGAGTGTGTCTGGTAGCCCCCCCCCCCCCCCCACCCCATCCACACCATTGCCCCACTTTAACTCCCGCAGACCAAGCGTGCCCAGAATGGCTTTATGCTGACTCCCCACATCGGAGTCAAGAAAATTCTTCCGGGCCCTCTTTTTGCCTTTCACGGCTGATCGTGCTAAGACCCCGAGCTCTCCGAAGGCGTTTCTTGGCTTTACTATTGACCCTTTTCCCGGAGGCCTCCAGATATTCCTTTCCGTTGCTTCGGGCGGTTAGATGGTGCTTAGGAACCGCCCATGCTGCAATAATGTCTCCCTCCTGGAAAGCGCGCTGTTTTTTTCCTACAAGTCTCGCCCTCGCACTGGCGCAAGCTCCTCTTCGTGGAGAACTTCTCGGTTACGTAAATTTTCTCTGGCGAGACGTTTCTCCTTTTTCGTGCTACGATTTTTCTCAGCTGCCGAACGCTCCTCTGCCTATGCCTCTCACCCTTGAGGGCGTCGTCCCCCCTTCAATGACGTTTTGCCCTTTCCCTTCAACCCCTTCCCCGCAAACGGCGTTGGCGTACTCCTTTCTACCTTTCTCCGCCTCCTCCCTCAGATCCAGGCCGGCAGCGACTTGATGCTCACCGGACTTTTTTTTTTCGTCGACGCGGCGTCACATTCTAGCTTTTTCTGGTTTGAGAATGGGAGGCGTTCAGAAGAGGGTGCCTTTAGACGCCATCTTCCAAACCAAACACACAAAAACCCCCCCCCCCCCACCCACCCCCCCCCCGCGGTCTCCTCTTTTCCTTTTTGAGTCCGCGTCTCCCTCATTCCCGACGTGCGGAGTCTCAGGCCAAATCGCGAACCGAGCCCGCTCTTTGCCCGTCGCTTCCCTTCCCCCGTTTCAGTCCCGAATTACCGACGCGTGAGCCATTTGATACTCGCCTCTTCTCAATTTACGTCCAGTTTTTTGCACCCAATGTGCCGCGTTATCTCGTCGAGGCCCCGCCTTCCGTCACCCGGCTTCACTGGCGGTCGCCCCGCGGAAGAATTTTTTCTTTCTACCAGGCTTCTCCCGCGGCCTTGGGCTTCTCCCCCGACGGCAAGCTTTTTTGGTGGTTTTCGGCTACAAAGTTTTTCTCTCAGTTCTGAGAGAAGTTAGGGAGCCCCGCGCTGAGATCGGTTTGCTTCCCATTCCAGCATGAATTTTCCCTCATGCGACTCGCCGTTGCACGCGATCCAAGCCTACGCCCCCCAAAATGTGTTCTCCTATGGGTTGCTCTGGAATATTAATACCAGTCTCTTGACCTAAGGACTGTCTTCCTCATGAAAAAATTCCTGATATTATGCCGTGGCCGCCCCTGCTTTCCCCAGATACCCTTTTCTTCCAAAACCCTGCTTATCGCGTGTCAGAGCTATGGTGCATGTAGCACCCCCCATATACTAGTTTTTGCCTAGAAGAAGGGACTATAACCGTTCTTTTTTCACTCCCAGGCTTCCAAAGGCAGACGCGGACTTAACGTCCCGAGAGAGCGTGTAAATCGTCCTTCCCTTTTTCATTCCCTGACTTTCCTGGTCCTTCCTCACCCGCAACCAATATGTTCCGACGAGTCTCTTTTTTTCAATCGCCTCCGCAGCGCGTTTCTTTTCCCTCCGGAGACCCGACGCGTCGCGCTGCATTTTTTTTTTTTTTTCTTCTTCTCGGGCTTCCATTGAAGCCACGGTGTTCCTCTTGCGGGTCACCACTTTTTCACTGCGGCCCCCCCCCCAAATGGAGTTTCCTGCTTAAAGGACCATTCTTCCCTCTTCGTTCCTTCTCCTCCCCCTTTTTCATAATCGATCTGCCCTATAGAGATTGTTCTTTTCCATGGCCCCTTATCCCATGTCCTCTCTCTATTTTCATTCCTCCCCCTAAGTTTTTTTTGAGTCTTCTATTTTTTCTTTTTCTCGGTCCTTAACTTTTTCTTCGGGCAGATCGATGAGTAACCCCAGATTGCGGCGTATTTAACCAAATCGGTCGATGTTTTCTAAGGATTTCACTCACTTTTTCGGAGGGCGTTCCATTACTCCTTTTTTCCCCCTTTCCCCTTCTACACCGTGTCCGGTCCCATGCCGACCTCGCCGACAGATATTAAAACCATTTCCGTAGTAGTACCCATCCGGTCTCGGAGAAAACTCTCCCTTTTTGGACCTCTGACTCATTTCTATCCCTCTGATTTGTGACTTTTTAGATCGGTGTAGATGGTCCCGCGCCCCGACTCTTAACCCTCGCTGCCGCACTCTTCCCTTTTTTTGAGAGCGTGTAATTCCGGTGTTCTCCCGGAATTGTCCTGAGACGTATTTTTTTTTGAAAGACTTTAGTCCCTTTTGTTTTCTCATATGAGCTGCTTATGAGCCGGTCACTTCAGCATAACCTCTGGAGCCCCTTTTTCATTCTTCTCGGACATTTCCTTCTTCCCAAGCGCCTCGATCTTTCCTGCTGAATGGTTGCAGGCATTCCGGTTCGCGGCATATTCCGCGTTTTTTTCGCTTCAGATCGTCCGCGTCCTTTTTTTGCCCTTCTTTTGGTCTGTAGCTAATGCTGCAGGCGGAGGAAAATCTGAATTCGGTCCTATCGTTTATTTCGATCTCGCGGCGGCCTGCTTTCCCAAGTTGTCATCGGCGAACCCTTCTTTTCCCTCCTCTCCGCGTTCCCGTGCAGCTGGCTCCAGGTGCTACCCTCCTATGCGCGCCCTTTTCCAGGCTGGCTGAGTCTCGCTCGACCCCTTACGGATCACCCGGCCAACCCCTGGTCTTCTCCCTTTTTTCAAATGATAGGATTGTCGCGGATCCCCCCTTTGATCGCGCTGGGTCGTAACGTTGAGGACGCGTGCGACGTGATGCCACCGGTTTAGGGCTCCCGATTTGGCCCCCTTCTCCTCAAGTCCTTTTTGAGTTGATCGAGTCCACGAATCTCCTTCGTTTTTTTACCCCTTCCCGAATTCTTGATTTTAGAGGCTTGACGAAACACTGATCCGGGCGTCCGCTAGCCCACCCTTAGCGTAGACCGGCTCACGGTCTTATTTCCTACGTTTTTTTCCTCCTAGAATAGGCATTCCTGTAAGGTGGAGCGTTTTTATGCGGAGACTCCACTCGAAATAATCTTCTCTTTGCTTGAAGAAGCTATTCCCGACCCCCCCCGCCCTGCTGACCTGATGAATCCGACGTCGCCTCGGTCGAGGTTTGCATGACAGTCCTTTTATTAGGACCCTTCGCTTTAGACCCCCCCTCGGCCCTTCCTTTTTTCCCTCGATCGCCCTGTCTTTTTTTTGACTTCTTAAACAGGCGCGAATTTTTCCTCCGAACCGCCCCAGGAGCTTGCTCCTGCGCTTTTGCCGGGATTAGACGGCCCCGGACTTTGCCCGTGAATGATACGGCCTTCGAAATTAATTTCGTCCGACCTCCCCTCGCCCCCTTTTAAGAGAATTCCTAGGCATCGTCACTAGCGGCTGAGGTTAGAACGTCGCTAACGGCCCGGGCCGAGATCTTTTTTTCCCCGAGGCCTGAGCCTTTTTTCCTCGTCCCGATGTTACGGCACTTTCGAGCAAGCCGGTGACCGCTAAGAATCACTTCCCCCTCGTTTTTTTAAACGCTCCCGCACTTTTTTTTTATACCATTTTCGTGCGGTGACTAAAGCCCCCCCCACTGGGTTTCTTTCCCCGTTTCTCTTCCTTGATACAGAACACGGCGTCCTGATCAGCTTTCCAGATCCCCTTCATTGAGACTTGAGAGAATGTCTCTTTTTGTTTTGTTTTACCTCGGTCTGATCATTTCCCAGCCCGACTTTTTTCGTGCGCCTGACAGCCGCAATCCTTACGCGGCATGATAGCTCTGCTTCCCCCCCCTTTCCCCCTCGTGGCCGACATGACATCGTGCGCTCCAGGGTGAGGCCCCTTTTCAGCTCCCCGAGGAGATGGTCACCCCCCCGAGGGTTTTTGGTTTTGCAGAACCCTCTTCCTTGTGTCTTTGCCTTTCGCCCCTCACCGACATCGCCCACTTGTGCGAAACGCTGCGTCTGAAATGGTGAAGTTTGACGGCCGTCTTTTCAGTCATCGTCTTTTTTTCGAAAAACTGTAGCTCAGTTCCGTTTTAGTCGAAGCCCCTTTGTGCCCCTTTCACCCATAGTAAGCCGTTTCGCTTTTCCTGTTGCCTCTTTGGCTCTGGATAGCTTCCCCCCCCCCAACTTAGACATTTTCCATGGCTGGTCTCTTTCTTTATCGATCTTTCGTCTTTAATATTGATGACTCCATGGACGCTTTTTTACTTTCCCCTGGGCTTATTGTTACAATCAGCACCACTATCTCTTCTCCGCGGTTACCTCCGTCGGCCGTCAAATAATTTCCCCAGAATATGAATAGTCTGCACCCAGGCGCCGTCCTTTCGTCTTCCTTCCTTCCAGAGCCCCCTGCTTGTCGGCGGCAGTGATCAAAACCCCCGGGGAATTTTTGGTTCCCCCCCCTGATTGAGGTTCTTCCTGTTCCTTTCTCCTCGGGTGCGATCCGTAATGTACGGGACCTTAGGCCTTTAGGCGCTGTGCCTCGCCCGGGCGGTCCTTCCCCTATAAAAACCCCCCTTAACCACGATTCGCTTTTCCGGCGCTGGTCTTTTTGTACTGACGCCGTATGGTGGCGTCCCTCCAAGACGGTTCAATTCTTCCCAGTCCTCTTCTCTCGGACTGAGAAATTTTCTTTCTCCTCTCCCCTCCCCTCTTTCGTATAAATGAGTAAATCATTGTCGGAGATCCTCCCTCGCCGGTGCGTACCCTTGATCGACGGAGAAGACGTCAGCTCATCATTTTTCATCCTTTTCCCCTCGGTGTACCTTTTTTTCCGGCCTCCTTTCGGCGGTTCTCCGATGGATTCGCCCCTTCTACACGCGACCGCGATGTCCCGAATACTCACTTTTTTCTGTAGAAACCCTCTGCCCTTGGCTGTAGACGAAGGGAAGTTGATGAGCTCTCCTTCGAATCTTTCCCTTTCGCCCGATTCCTCCCAACCGCCGAGAAATTTTGCTTCCCGTTTTTCTCCTTAAGGACCTAGATTTCTCGGTTCATGGAACGACCTGGAATATTTTTCCCCCCTCGCTGCCTCCGAAGGCGATGAGAGGTGGCGGTTCTAGCTCGCCCTTTCGTGCATTAAATCAGCAGGTTTTTAGCTCGCTTTCCCTGCCCCCTTTCCGTCGCCGCACATCTGCCCAGACCAGGAGAGCATTCGGAGATCCAAAGAAACCACCTCCCTAGAGACCTTTCGCAGGCTCCTTTTCCCGAAAAACGATGAACCCGGAAGGACTTTTTTCCAGACTTTTTCCTGCCGCCCTTCAGGTTAGGTCAGAAACACCATGCTTCTTTCATGAGATCTCTAATGACTCATTCATCTGTGTTTAGATTTTCTTATAGACCCCCCTCTCTCCCATTGGGTCTCTCTTTTTTTAGTTATCGGTCCTCCTCTCGCGACTTCACAGGTCTCACTGATGCAGTGTTTCCCTGGTTTTCTTAGCAGTGGCCTCATTTTTTTTTTACTGATATACGGTGGTCGGGTTTTGATCAGCCTCCGCCGCCATTTCTTCTCCCCTCTTCTTTTCCTGGTCTTCACCCCTTCTCAATACGCCCCTTCCAGTATATTTGAGAGCTATTCTTCTATTTTATGGGACTCACCGCCTTCTTAACGCTAACAGCCACAGTCCTTTGCGTCCCCCTTTTTCACCGGCCTGCGCGCTTGTTCTGGGAAGCCCGGGGTCTCTGCAATTCCCACCCCCTGATTTTTCCTGAATTTGCAGCTGAAGGCCCTTCTTGTTCCCCCCCCTCCCGAGGGAGCAGGTGCGATCTGTTTCCGATTCAGCCCCCTCTCGACGCACTCCTCCCCCTGCAAGTCTCTTTTCTAGATCCTCCCCGTTTTTTCCTCTTTCTACGATTTTCCCCCATCGCATGTTTTGAGAGGCGGTAACCCCGAGGCCGTACTTCCCGACTTCGAGGTTTCCTTTTTGGGCGAATTGTGGAAACCTCTCCTAAAAGTCCTTTCTGCGACCTGTTACCCTTTTGCCCCCTCCCCGGTTACGCCCCCCGATCGGATTTCTCGACGACAATTTAGCGCATCGCATCTTTAATTTTAGATGGACTGAGAGGAGCTTTGTCTCCTCCCCCCTCCCTAGTTAAAAGATTGTCTGTGCGCGAATTCACTTGCCTCGCCCTACTTCTCAGATAAAAGGCACCCCGGAAGCGCCCCCCCCTCATGAGCGACTATTCGTGTTTTTTCAAGAGGGTTTTTTTTCCGCCCTCCCCCCTACCAGAATATAGGCCCCGCATGACGGAATATTTCCCTTCATGGTCCCTTATCCCCCACCCCGAGCTCTCTCCAAGAGGAATCCAATTTCTCCGATTTTCCGCGATTTGATCCCTTCCGAGAACAATATCTTGTTCATGGCTGAGCCCCAGGAGACTCTGCCTATAGATCTTCCTAGTTTTCTGTAGTCCCCTTTACCTCTCCTTCATGTCCCACCCCGGACCCCCCCTTCTCCTCCTTCCTTTTTTAAAGCAGCCCTTTTTTTTCGTCAGGTAGTAACTGCCATGGGATCTTTCACATCGCCTTCCAAGAAAGCTCTCCCCCCCCCTTCTCCGGAAAGACCTGTCTTGTACCTTTCCTTCTTTCATCCTAGATAGCAAAAGCGCGTAAAGCCTTCCAGCCCTTCGGACGATATTTCAAGCTCTGATTCTCCCATCCCTTTTGCCCCCCTCGATTAATGGTTGCTCCCTCAGAGGCCACGAAAGGCTTCGACCCCTTCACCCATTTAACGATTTATTTTTTCGTTTAACCAGTGGTGGGACCCCCCCTTTTCGTGAGAGTCCAGTCACAGTTTCCAAGAGTTTTCCCTATTTCTCTCTGTATAGGGCCTGTTGCCGCACCCTGTCTGCGCACGTATGACCTTCCTGACCGACATCCTTTGGCTAAGGTACCTTTTGTCCCCGCCCATGAGAGAGTTCCGCCGCTACGTATGATGAAGATGTTCTTATCTCCTTTTTTTCGGGACATTGCCCCTTATCCTCTCTCAAGTATACAGACTACTTTTTGCTATGTCAAGACGTTGATTAAATCAAGAGCCTGAACCAGACGCGGCACTTCCCGGGATAGCTTTCTTAGTAACCGAGTCCCTGATCGGACCCTTCGAGGAACCTTACTTTTCTCCCTTTGGGAAAGCCAATGAAAATCGTCTTATAAACTCCCGTGAAGACCCCCTGCGTTTCCACTCACGAATGGCTTATCCCTAGGGACGGGCGTTCCTTTTTCCCAATTGCCGGCCATCCTTTTTTTTTCTGCCAGTGCGCTTCGTCGCCGCCCTAGAGATGTCGAGCATATGTTTCAGTTTATATTCCTCCTCCCTTATTGCCCTCCCAGATTTTCCCCGTGGCCACTCTATCGGGCGGTCCTGGTGCTTACCAGCCTTTCGGCTCGCCCTGCTTCCCTTTTTCCCCTGAACTCCGCGTGTTCTAGAAACTGGACAACCCTGAGAAATCCCTTCTTTCTCCTTTTTCTTCGTCTAACCTTTTTCGTTTTTCTTGTTCTCGGCTGATCCGAGCCTGGCGTGCTCCCCCTTTTGTTGAATGTTTGAGTTGTCCAACTCCCTCTGGTTCCTTTTGCCTGACCCCCCCCCCTCAGGACCTGTTTCGTCGGATTCGCATCATGACGGGATTTCGGAAGTTCCTGGACCTATATTCCGACCCGTCTCTTCAGTGAAGGTTTTTTACGGTTCCTCAGAATCAGCCCCCCCCCCCCCCCAAACACCTTCCCTCCCCTCATTCCCTCTTCCCCTACACGCTGCGCTCAACGACGGTTGGAGTTTTCCCGTCGAAGAGCTAAATGGTCAGTGTCTCAATCTTTCGTAGGTCTTTGCGGCATCTCCAATATCGGCGGTTTTTCTTTCGTCATCCCGAGGATGAGGGTAGGGCTCTGTCCGCGATCACCTTCCGAACGGGATTTGGTTTGCGGGCCCCTCTGAATCCGATCACCTGTCCTCGTCTTTTCTCCCGACGTGCCCCCGCACTTCCCGAACCATGATCTGAACCGGGGCCTCTATACAGCGATAAGGTATTCTTCCCCCGTTCCCCCCCTATCTCGCCCACCCCCGTCGCGGTGACTCCCTTCGAGGGTCTTTCAGAAGTCACCCCTTTTTGGAAAAACTTCCAGGAAAGATTCATTGTTCTCTCACTGTCCGGAGCCCGCGGCCTTTCGATAGAGCCTCTTTCACTATGGTTGGCTCCGGCTACAAACTGATCTCCGGCTCGTCTCCTCTAGCGAAGAGTCTTCCTCCCTGAGATCTTTGGTAAGCCTAACTACCCATTTCCTTGAATGAGTACCTCGAAGTGATCGACCCCCTCTCAACATGCCTACGTCCTAAGTTTTCTCCAAGACTCTTTTAATAAGGCTCGTTCTTTCGGCCCTCGGGGGCCTTCCTTTTCTCTCATGAACCCCCCTATATTCTTCTATGGTTCCAGATCAATTGCTGTCGCGATCCCCCCAAAATATTGTCTCGGTTTTCATCTGCGGATGGTTTTTACATCAACCTTCCCTCCGATTTTCCTTCGCGACGACGGCCGGAATGTCCTTTTCCCCGCGAAAACTTCAGCCAAGGATCTTTAACCCCCGATAGCTTGAGCCGAGGTCGGCCCTCTGTCCTTCAATGCGATATCGCGCCTTTTTTTTAATCGTTTTTGACCACGAGCGAACGAACCTTAAGACGATTCTCCCCTGCTTTTCTCCTTCTTTTTCCTTTCGGAAGACGACTCGCGCGCAATGGTGGCCCTGTATCGGAGTTTTCTTTCTCCCAGACTGTGACCGGCACTGTTGGTTTTACTCTCGCCGGGTTTGCCCCCCAAACAACACGGCGTCCTCCTCCCGCACCATTGAGTTGTCTCTTCCTGACCATTCCCCTTTTGTGTCGTACCTTCCTCTTCCGCCAATTCTTTTTGTCGTCAATCGATCTGGCCTAATAGATCTTCAGTTCCCCTGTCCCCTGTCCACTCTCTTCGTTTCCTCTCCTGTTGTGGCTAGAGTTCCTCGACGCGGCCATGTTTCTCCATCTCTTAGTTGCCTCTTCTCTTGCCGTAACAACACAATCGATTTCGTATCTTGAAGAAAAGATCCCACCGTTTTCGCCTCTGTAAGTGCGCCTCAACTCCCCCCCCCTTTTGCTCGCCGTTTTTGCGTCGATCGTGAACCCCAGGTAAAATTGATCCTCTAGCACCCGATCAGTCCCATGAGAGCGAATTGTTCGTCCCCAGGAAGTAGGATCAACGCTTCGGACGGGCTTCTGACCACTGCCCCTCTCCTTTTTGCGTGACATCCTTGTGTTCGGTGTCCCCTTGAAACCTCGATCGCCTCCTGATGCGACTTCCCCGGACCTTTTTGCTCTCTCCTTGAATCCGGGGCGGCGGCGGTCGATCCCGTAGGATTGGACTTCAGTTATAGCCCTGCTTCGATGATCGTGGAGATTTTTGCTCGACCGGCACCCTTCCTTTTGGCGCGCGACTATGGTGTCTGATTATCCCCCCGGCGACAGCACTTTTTTTTTTTTTCTGCACCCATCTCATCGATCTCGTTTATTGCATTGTCTGCATTTCGTTTCGTCTGCATACCCTGAAGTAGATTACCGAATTCCCGTTCCCGAGTTTTTTTTCGTCTTTGGGACTCGGCTTAAAGGAGAGGTGCGTTCAGCTGTAAGCAGGCCCTCATTCGTCCTCCAGATCTCCCAGCGGCTCTTTCTAGATTTCTTCCGCGCTTCCCCTTTGCCCCCCCACATTCGCTTTGCGCTCGCGAGCCACTCCGCGGCTTGCTGACCGTACACCTCTCTTTCGGTGCGCTCCCTGACGGGTGACGTCGAGCTTCAGAAGAAGCGGATCCCCCCTCGGCACCTTTTGTTGGCGATATTTTTTCCGCGTCTTATCAAGCTTTTGATCGGCTCCCTTTTCGATAGGTTTTCCCGGTACGTCGGCGAGGATCCCCTTCCCCCCCGGCGACGACCCTTCCCCGGTGATTCCCTTTTTCTCTTGATTTGGCACGCGACCGCACGTTCTTGGGCCTGTTGATAGGAGGCCTCTCCGTTTGACCCGCCAGCCGATATTCCCGAAGGCCGAGGCTTCAGGACGAAATATAGTCCGTTCGCGATCCTTCCCAATGTAGCCGCCTAGAAGACCTCCTCACCGTTCTTCTTGTCGCCCGTCGCGGCCGATATTTCTCCGGTAAGGTTTGTTCGGATGCTTTTTTCCTCGAACAGTATGACTCCCCCCTAATATCCACTCCTGCGATTTCCTCGATAGCTTCCTCCCCCTTCCTCCCCTCATTGACGGTTATACGACGCCCCCGGTCGATTTTTTAGGCAGACCGTGATTTCCTTTCTTTAAACTTCCCTCCCCCCTAGAGACAGGCCATTTGCCTCTATAGCCGGATCTCAGGACCTTCCCTTCTTCGTATTTAGAAGACGTCCATTCATCCCATGTTGCTTAGTGCGATGTTTCCTCAGGAGATTTTGCGCTCCACAGCTCCCGTTAAGCCCCTCGGACATTGCTTCCTAAGTACACTTTGTCCGACCCCCCCCCCCCCCCCTACCCTCCCGAGCAGCACGGAGGAACTATGGAGGCACCAATAATGAGGATGTTCCCAGACCAGCTCCCACTTCCCGTTTCGCCGAGAGTTCTTCCGGAGCCCTGTCTCGAATTTTTCCCTCTTAAAAGCTTTTTCAGGCACTTCTCCACTCTGGTTGCCAGGTAAGAATCGGTGCACCTCCAAGGGGAGCGGTTTTAACCAGTGGGCCCTCTTTTGTGACGCTGACAAGAACGGTCCCCCCGATAGGCTCTTCCCCCCCCTCCTCCCCATCTCCCCCCGTCGTCCGCGATCAGCGTCCATATGCTGGATTTAGTTCAGGATTAATAGCCTCTGCGGTGCCAATCCACCTGTCGTATCGATCCGGCATTTTTCCCGGACCACGATGGTTTTCCCAGATTAATCCCATCTTTACACCTGCGCGCAGGAGGCCCCCCAGGACCGTCTGAGCCCTATGTCGTCCCCCCTGAAATTGACACTTCTTTTTCTCCGGGCACAGTTTTTCCTCCCCGATCCCTAGTCAGTAGATGTTTTCAGCGCAAGATAGAGTGGTCCTTAGTATGGCCCCCCACGAAATCGCCCCCTTGGCGGGGAAAGCGTCCCTTCTTCACTTCCGGGTTTTTGCGTATCATCCTCGAGTTTTTGGCCCCGCCCTGATCTAACTACTCGAGCATCTATCTTCCCTTCTGCGACAGAGTCAGAGGCGAGGTCCTGGACTTTGCTCTTTGGCGATCTTATTTCTCCCCTCCCAATGCACCTGGATGGCCGCTTCTGTTATCCTGTGTTACGGCGGCTCGACGCCTTCGTCCCCCTCTGGCCCTCCCGGAAAGAAGTACCTTTGCACAATTCAGCACACATTGGACCCCTTTCTCTTTCCCCGTAATCCGGATAGTTTCCCCCGTTCCTCTCCAGTACGCCTCTGTCATCTTTCCGCAACATAGTCGCTGCCTTTGGTTTTTAATCCCCATACCCTCGGCCTCTTGTCCTGGGCTCAACCCCTATTAGTTCCCCCCCCTCTTGATTGAAGGTCTTGGAATCTCTCCTTGGAGATAAGGTCTCAAGGAGCTCATTATTGCATGGCGCCTTATCTGGGTCAGTGCTGCGATACCCCAAAAACCTATTTTCAACACCCTATCCCCTGATCATGACTTTTCTTTTGACGTCGTTTGCCCGTGTTGCTGTCCCTCCGAGGCTTTGATCGATCAAGACGGTTGTTTCGCGCACATGCTGACCTAGGAGGGTCGGTGGAGTTGCGCGTGGAGCGAGCGGGGGTTGCGAATTGCTTTTTGAATTTTGTGGAGGTGGGAGTGTTTTGGGGTGCGCAAGACGGGGGGTTGTTCTCTGCGTTTGGGGGGCAGTGTCGTGGGGTCGTTGGTGTGGGGGGGGAGTTTTTTTGGGGCCGGCGGGGTGCGTTTTTTTTGGAGTTTTGGGGGTTGTTTGGGCGTGGTTGGTGGAGGTTTTTTGTTTTTTTTCGTTGGGTTTTTTTTTGTGAGGGTGTTGGGGGTGGCCGCAGGCAGCGGTTTTTTTTTCTGGGTTGGGGTGGTTTTGGGGGTGGGTTTGTTTTTTGTTTTGGGGTTTGGTGGGGGTTCGCGCATTGCCCCCTCCCTAAACTCACCGATGCGCCTCCCCATGGGAAAAGCCTTTTGGTCGAGCCGCATCATTTCGTCCCTTCCCCTTAAAAAGGGATTAGCCTTGGCACGAGCTAGACTTTCCCTTCGGTTTCACACTTTGTGGATCCCGAAACGGCCCCCTCTTTGTTGGGGTTCCCTTTTTGGACTGATTTCTCAGAATCTTGAAAAGCGCCAAGGAGATCCAATGCCTTCCATTTCCGCCTGCACCCGATGTCGGATCCCCCTCTCACGAGACTTGCCTAAGTCTCCTTCGAGCAGCGAATGTGTATCGCACCCGTGTGGTCCCTCGGACCCATGTAAACTTTAGAAATTTCTTCCCTCGGAAATAGACTTCGGCTGGGGAATGCCCCCCCCCTTCTGAAATCTCAGATGTAGAAGAGAGAGAAGTTGATTTTAGGAGATCATCCAGTTAGGCTTTATCAGTCCCTCCCTTTTATCCATAAATATCCAGAGACGACCATTAAAAGGGTGCTCGCTGACGCACTGGTAAGGGAACAGTCACCTTCCATAATTTTCGGAGATAAAACAGAAACCAGGAAGCGAAGCTGAGGAAGGGAGAGGACAGAGGCAAGCCTGGACCCAGGCAAAACCCCCTCGGAAGGCATTTCCTAGCAGGTCCCTGCCTGCAGGTGAGTTCCGCGACACCCCCCCCCCAATTGAGATTTTCTATCTTTTCTCAATTTTCTTTTGTTGTGAGAGATCCTTATAATAACTTGGGGTTTTTTTTTTTTTCAAGGCGATTGTACGAGGAAGGAATCTACATCCCTTCAGCTGTCCATCCCCTGGTTTGTCCCCCATTCTCCATGCTCCACTCGAGGACCTGTTCGGTTGATAGCACGACCCTGACCTCTACTTTTAGAAATTTTCTCACCTGGGCACCCTTTTTAAATCTTACTCTTTGAGCTCTTCAGATATTCTTTCCCGGCACCGCCGTCGGGCATCTAACCTCCCCCCTCTCCTATTTCCGGCAACATGAGTCCCGGCGACAATCTTGAAGCTTTTTTTCAGGGGCGTTTCCGTAAAAGCATCAGAATCCCCCGTACCTTTTAACCATTTATAGATGTTTTCCCTCGGGTCCCCCGGGTGAGATTTCCCTTCTGCATTCCGCCGCCCGATGCGCGCAGCGCCCTCTTTTGTCCCCTCGATCCCGACACTTCCGCTGCGCCCCTTTAGGCTTTTGAATCTGCCTTTTGCGCAGTGCGCTTCGCCGAATTCGGACCGCCCCGCCACCCCCTCACCAGGGCGGTCGTTCGAGGGTCCCTCCCGATTGGTGACACGCTCCGAAAATTCATGCAGCGGACTCTTCGCCCACTGAGAGGCATTTTTTGTTCATACCCGATCTGACCCTCCTAGACGACCCTTTCTCTTTGATCTCGGCCTCGGTCTTAGAGGGAGGATTTTCGATCCGAGGTCCCAGATGATGTGCGCGACTTTTTCACGTGTTCCAGACGCCACAACACACGGCGTAGAATCCCTGCCACCGTTGTTGGACTTCCCCCGCGCATTTTCTCCGCCTCTTTTTTTTCCCCCGAGGTTTTGATTAGTTAGAACTGGCCTGCGCAATATTAGGCACAATCGCCGACGTCCTTCGCCCGCCATCGTATCTCCCGTCATGCACGACCGAGACCTCAGCAGAAGAATTGGGAACTCGCCTCCGAGGGGGTGGCTCCTCCCGCGAACAAGCCCGGGCTTTGTGTTCATGGTCTTCGTCCCTTTTCCGCCTAGTTGACGCCTCGATATCCGCGTATCTGGAGCTTTCTTTGTTCCCTTCCACGATCCTATGTAACCGCGGCAAAAATCCGGCATCTTTCAATTTTTCTTTCTTCTTTCCCGACTCACTTTAATTTCTGTCCCTGATAAAACAATCGTCCCCTTTTCTTTCGGTAATCAAGACCCTAAACACCTCTTATAAAAAGAAGCGTGATCTGGTCGAAGGTCTCCTTCCCTGCAGATCTGCCCGAGCAAGCCCCACGCTCCCGCACTTTTCTTTCCCCTCCGATCTGTCGCTGCAGGAGAAGGAGCCATCGCTTCGCCCCCCTCCGTTCTAAGCCCGAGGCCGACCCGGAGTCGAACCCTTCCACATTTACTTTCCTCATCGTTTTCCAGAAAACGGTTTTTTTTCCGATTTCGTGCGTATTTCTCAAATTACGCTTTTACTCTTTGCGCTCAATCTAGTCGCTGAGCTGACGGTCCTCTTCAACCCTGTTCTTATGAGAACTCCGGTAGCGACCTGGAGCAGACGTTTTTTTGGCAAGACTGAGCTCTGTCCGGCCGAGCTTCTGAAGCTGCGGACCCCGGTAGTTCCTTTCCCGAGATCGACTTATATTGCCTTCCATGCTGTTTGCAACCCGCGATTCTGGTTTAGATGATCGCCTTACGGGATCCATGATTTCGTCCCCTCCGAAGCCGATCTTTTTGCGAGACTGTGTTCTTGGTTTTTCCCTTGCCCACGCGTATCAACCCCGCCCTTGCAGACAGTCTTGCAAAACGACTGATGATTTGGCTCCCCTGGGACCCCCCTTCCGGGCGTGCCTCCTTAACACTCTGGACTCGCTGACCTTCGAGATCGTTCGCTCTCCGAGCTAGGGCCCAGGTATGGGTCCTTCTTTCGCTCTATGGCGGAGCCCTATTACTCCTTGCCATTCTCTCTGTCTTCAGATGGTCTCGGACCGAATGAAGTGCTCGATAGTTCCTCCCTGACCCTGCGCCGGTTTTCCGAACATCTCCCGCTCCCGAAATCGCACTGGTGCTGCAAGCTTCTAGGTTAGGGCGCCTTAAATTCTCTCGTGCCAGCTCCCTTCCGCGAGATAGCTGACCTTTCCAGTGATAGATGGTTTCTGATGCGTTCCAGACTTCACCGTCTATGGCCTATTTTCCAGAGGCGGGATTTCGGATTCGCCCTTCCTTGGCACTTTCGGAAACCCCCTACTGCAAATCTGACGGAGTGGGATTTTCCTTTTAAAGGTTAGATCAGCAACGACAATAAAACCCGCGAACGAAGCAATCTGACTCCCTTCGAAGTCTAAAAATCAGGTGAAGGCATCTCCCTCCCCAGAGGAGACAATGGAGAGATGAGAGGAGACCGCATCCGGCCGCCGCGCCGGGCCATCAATTGCGGCTGAAGTCCCCGAGGATCGAGGCCCTCAACAGTCCCTCCCTCTGATTTTGGCCACCCTTTTTTTGAAGAGCCACGATCACCGGTGCATTGTCGCCGACGTCCTCGCCCGGTACTACCCAGCTCCGCCAAGGAGATCCCATTCGATCATGGATCAGTTCCTTTCTCGCGAAGCTCGACTCCCACCGGTGCCGGCTCCGCTTAGTTCAGATTGCTCGACTTCCGGCCAACTGGGCGCGCACCTAATGAAATTAATTTCTCGTCCCGGACGGCATCGCGGAATTGGGCTCGCGATCGGCAAGCCTTTTGGAGACGGCTCACGCTGCCCCGCGAGAGCTTTTTATCTCTCGCTGCTTTATAGGTGATTCCGAAGGCCGCCTGCTTTCCCGGGACCCTCGCTCTCGACGCCCCCGTTTAACCCTCGTGCGACCGAATTTCCCCTTTGCGATCTACGGCTCGTAATAATCGGCCGCCTCGGCCCCCGAGGCCTGCTTGCCTTTAACCAATTCCTCTCGAGGCGCTGCACTCAAAATTCTGTCGCCGTTCCTCACCAACTGTCGAGAGTAGATTTTCTTGGATGGTGCCGGTCTTCCTTCTTTCTCTCAATCGCTGACGACGTTCTATAACGGCCTGTCCGTCCTGCGCGACCAAGTTCCCGACACCGGTTCACGCCCGCTCGTCGCGCTTCAGGCAGCTCGGCTTTTCCCGGCTCGCGCCTCCTGGGTTTTCATCAACCGAGCTCAAGCAATATGACGACGAGGCCCCACGCGCCGGACCGCATCTTTCTTCTTCGGAGACGACCGTCTGCGAATGGTGGAATATCTGCCTCGGAGGGCGGGCGGTTGACCCGGTGTTCATATTCGACGCGTGGGCACCACGTGTAGGCGGAACCCCCCCCGCCACAATTGAGTGGCTCACTTACTCAGCGGCCCGTCCTGAGTCGTAAGATACGCAATAGATTGTGCTTACAATCGATCTGCCCTCCTTTTTTTTCAGTATTTCCGCCCGTTCGTGAAACACC